>Ga0210401_10005151_pt1 | contig 13475 bp, 11 predicted proteins | sample IncBWH32MmetaG_FD_150866 | JGI IMG/M metagenome (GOLD analysis project Ga0210401, IMG submission 150866) | Forest soil microbial communities from Barre Woods Harvard Forest LTER site, Petersham, Massachusetts, United States - Inc-BW-H-32-M | ecosystem: Environmental > Terrestrial > Soil >... | reverse complement strand
CCGACCTCGGTCGCGCAGGTGCTGTCGCGGGGCGACGTGATCTACGCCGATCCGCTGTTCAAGGACGGCAATCCGGTCGAGGGCCAGTATCGCCTGCGCCAGCTGCCCGAGATCTCGGGCGCCATGGTGGTGATGGACCCCTGGACCGGCCGTGTGCTCGCGATGGTCGGCGGCTTCTCCTTCGACCAGAGCCAGTTCAACCGCGCCACGCAGGCCTACCGGCAGCCGGGATCGACGATCAAGCCGATCGTCTATGCCTCGGCGCTCGACAACGGCTATACGCCCGCGACCATCGAGGTCGACGCGCCGATCGAGATCGATCAAGGACAGGGCGGCGGCGTCTGGCGTCCGGAGAACTTTTCGGTCGGGCATTATCGCGGGCCGATCACGCTGCGGGAAGCCCTGAAATGGTCGGTCAACACCGTGACCGTGCGGCTGGCGCAGGACATCGGCATGCCCTTGATCTCGGAATATGCGCGGCGTCTCGGCGTCTATGACGAACTGCCGAACTACCTCTCCTATGCGCTCGGCACCGGCGAAACCACCGTGATCCGTATGGTGACCGCCTACTCGATGATCGCCAATGGCGGCCGCCGGGTGAAGCCGACCCTGATCGACCGCATCCAGGACCGCTATGGCCGCACCGTCTTCAGGCATGACGCGCGCGAGTGCCGCGGCTGCGACGCGCCCCAAGGATGGAAGAACCAGCCCGAGCCGCAGCTCGTCGACCACCGCGAGCAGGTGCTCGACACGCTCACGGCCTATCAGATCACCTCGATGATGGAAGGGGTGGTGCAGGGCGGCACGGCGTCGGTCGTGCGCGAGGTCGGCAAGCCGATCGCCGGCAAGACCGGGACGACAACCGATGAGAAGGACGTCTGGTTCGTCGGCTTTTCGCCGGATCTCGTCGTCGGTCTCTATCTCGGCTACGACAAACCCCGCAGCCTGGGCAATGCCGCGCAGGGCGGCCGCACCGCGGCGCCAATCGCCAGGGATTTCATGAAGCTTGCGCTCGCCGACAAGCCGGCAATTCCGTTCCGCATCCCGGCGGGCATCAAGCTCGTCCGCATCGATCCGAAGACGGGCATGCGCGCGACGCCGGGGACGGGAGGGGCCTCGTTCCTGGAGGCCTTCAAGCCCGGCACGTCACCGTCCGACGACGATTCGGTGATCGGCGTTGCCGATAGCGACGGCCGGTCGGCGGCAATATCGGCGGATGCCGATCGCACGCTGATCCGTCCCGGCACCGGCGGGTTGTACTGAGATATCAATCGCCGCCTTCAACGCGCGTCATGCGTTCGAGAAGGTGCCGGGCCGCGGCTTCCAGGTGCGCCTGAAGGGCGAGCACGGCGCGCTCCGTCTCCCCCTGCTTGAGGTGCTCCACGATGATGCGGTGCTCCCCGAGCCAGCGCGGCTTCTTCGCCGGCATCGTGGCATAGGCGCCGACATGCAGCTGGCAGGTTCGCCGCAAGGCTTCGATCATCGCGATCTGGCGGGGCCGGTCCGCGGGCTGATAGAGCGCGCGGTGAAACGCCCAGTCGCCGGCAGCCCAGCCGGGCGTGCCGGCGTCCAGGTCCGACTTGCGGCGGACCCGTTCGATCTCCTCCAGTGTCGCGGGCGTTATCTTGCCGGCCGCACGGCGCAGGCAGTCGCATTCCAAGAGCACGCGCAGGTCATAGATTTCCCGGACTTCGGCGGGCGCCAGCGCAATCGCCTTGGCGCCGCGATTGATCTCGATCTCGACCAGGCCCTCGCCGGCGAGGATGCGCAGCGCATCGCGGATCGGGATGCGGCTGACGCCGAAGCGCTCGGCGAGATCGACCTGCGACAGCTCCGCGCCGGGCCGCAGCGTCCCCGCCATCAACTCGGACCGTAGCGTGGCGGCGATCATGTCCGGCGTCATCCCAAAACTCCCGCATTGACCCCTGGCCTTGGTCACGTGTATACATGTATACATCAGGTGTGGATATGGCGAAATCACACGATTACACGGCAGAGATCATCTGGACCGGCGATCGCGGCGAGGGCACCAGGCGGTATCGGGGCTACGACCGCACCTGGCGCATCGCGACGCCCGGCAAGCCCGTGGTCGAATGCTCGAACGATCCCGTGCTTGGCGGCGATCCGGCCAAGCCCAATCCGGAAGATCTGCTGCTCTCCAGTCTCGCGGCCTGCCACATGCTCTGGTACCTGCATCTCGCATGCGATGCCGGCATCGTGGTGCAAGCCTATGAAGACAATCCGCTCGGCATCGGCGAGACCGGACCCCGTGGCGAGGGCCGCTTCGTGCGCGCCGTGCTACGGCCAAAAATCACCGTAGCGCGTGGAGCGGACCTCGCGAAGGCCGACGCCCTGCACCACGAGGTGCACCATTTCTGCTTCATTGCGCGGTCGGTGAATTTTCCGATCGCCTATGACGCGAGCTACGTCGAGGCCTGAACTGTAGAGTTGGTAGGATGGGTCGCGCGACTTGTCCGCCGTAGCTCGAAGAGCGAAGGCGGAAGCGGAACCCATCAGTACCAACCCGACATCGCCGAATGCGATGGGTATCGCTTCAAGCCGAACAGTCGTCAGATCACTTTGGCCGCTGCATTGGCCGCGGCCAGAATCTCGCGCCTGATCCGATCGTCCTTGACCGCGCGCGCCATGGCCGCCGCGCCCGACAGGATCGCGAGCAGGGCAAGCGCCCGCTGTCGCGCATGTGGCCCGCGGAGACCAGCGGTCACCGCATCAACGAGTTGCTGAAATTCTGCCTCGTACTGGGTGCGCGTTGTCTCGTCGGCGCGAGCGACATCGGACGCAAAGCTCGGCAAGCCGCAAGCTTCATCGAGCCCAACTTCCATACGCGGGCCGAGATAGAAGTCGATGAACGGTTCGCGCCAATTGCGTCCATGACGTTCCTGGAACGAATGGACACCATTGCGCAAGACCGCCAGCCCCTCGGCCACCGCAACGCGGAACGCTTCGGCCTTGGACTCAAAGTGGGCGTAGAACGCGCCAGAGGTGAGCCCCGCCTCCTTGGCCAGGCCGTCGACGCCCGTGCCGCCAAAGCCGCCCACACGAAAACTGCGCCCCGCAGCTTCCACCAGCCGCGCTCGCGCGTCGCCGCCTTCCCCCTTTTTTGGTCTCGCCATCAGCCTGCTCACCTCGAATTGATAGCGGTCGTTATATGACACTTGACACGATAACGATCGTGATGTTTTTGTAGTAACGATCGTTATTTAATGATCACCAGGCCTACCGCCAGTCGGCGCACCCCGCCGATATCCGCCTCAGGAGATCGCAAAATGCCAATCCAGATCATCGTCCCCGAAGGCGCGCTCAGCCCAGCCGCCGAAGCCGAGGCGTTCCGCAAACTGACCGAGCTATTGCTTAGGCTGCATGGCCTCTCGGGCAACCGCTTCATGACGCCGAACGTAATCGGCGAGGTGACCGTGGTGCCGAAGGGACGCACCTTCTCCGGCGGCAAGCCCGCCGACATCGCCGTCTTCGAATTGAAGGTACCGTCTTTTGTGCTGCCCACACAGGAGTTGAAGGACGTGTGGATTTCGGAGGGCACGACGATCATCGAGCAAGCTGCGGCCGGCCGGATCAAGCGCGAGCATATCTTTGCGAATGTCAATTATGCGGTGGAGGGAGCCTGGGGCATCGGTGGCAAGGCCTTCAGCAATGCCGATCTCGGCTCCGCCGCGGCAGCCGGGTAGTCGTAAGCCCTGACTCCGCGCCGAACCTTATCCGGCGATCATCGTGCTTCGCCGGAGAACGCCTGGCGCAGCGTCGCCAGCCGCTCGAGCGCAGCTCTCGGCAGCGGGCCCTTTTCGGCCGCGGCGAGGGCATCCTCGAACTGCTGCGGCGTTGCGATTCCGACCAGGATGGTCCCGATCGCTGGATGAGCCAGCGCAAAGCGCGTGGCGGCCTCGGTCAGGCTCGTTGCGAACCCTTCATCGACCAGCGGCATGAGACGGCGCGCGCGAAGAACATCAGCATCGTAGCTCATCGCCGAACCGATCGGCTCGGGCGGCGGACTCGCAATCGGGTGACGCGCCTGCGAGCCCGACAAGGCGCCGCCAGCCAGCACGCGGATGCCCACGACGCCGGTGCCGGCGGCCGCGGTGTGATCGAACAATCGTCCGTAGTCCTGTGCCGGGTAACTTTGCGGCAATGCCTCGGCGGCCGATGGATTGAGCATGTTGTAGACGACCTGGGCGCTGTCGAACGCGCGTGAATCGATCACTTCACGCAATGCCGCCGTGTCGCCGACGGCTGTGATCCCGAGAAAACGGATCTTGCCCTGCTGACGCAGCCGCTCGAACGCCGGGACCACGTCGCCCAGCGCCTGTTGGACGCTCAGCGTCGATCCGCCTCCCGACACGGTGATCGGATTGTGCAGGTGAAAAATGTCGACCTGCTCGAGACCCAGTCGCGCCAGACTGCCTTCGAGCGAGGTCGCAACGGCTTCGGCAACCCGGCCGAACGCGTCGGGCTGCAATCGGACCTTGGTGCCGACCACCGCGTTGGCCGGTTTCAGCCTCTGTAAGACGCGGCCAAGATTCCGTTCCGACTCGCCATCGCCGTACTGCACCGCGGTGTCAAAGTAGTTCACGCCGGCGGCGATGGCGCGCGCGATGGTCCGCTCCTGGTCGACGGGATCGCCGCGGACCATCAATCCACCGACGGCGCCACAGCCAAAGCCCAGCACCGAAAGCTGCAATCCGGTGCGCCCAAAGACCCGCAACTGCATCGCTGTTCACCCGACGGTACGATGATATCATGGCGTGCCGGATTTGCCGAGCGGGTCACGGGGGGAGCGACGATGTCATCCGAGCATGCGGTTCGCGCGGTGCTTGTCTGCCTGCAGTTTTTGATCGGAATACTTCTCGCCAATGTCGACATTTCGTCCTCCGGGGCGGAAGAGGGAGCGGCTCCGGACGGTGAGGCGCTGTATCAGCAGCGCTGCGCCTCGTGTCACGAGGGCTCCGTGACGCGCGCGCCCGACCGGAACGCGCTGCGCCAGCTGAGCGAGCCTCGGATCGGCTTTCAGCTCACCTACGGCCTGATGAGCCAGCAGGCGCGCGATCTGAGCAAGGAGCAGATCGGCGACCTCGTCCGCTATCTGAAGGGCACTGCACCAACACCGCCCCCGGAGCTGCCGGATTCCAGTTGCCACGACGATGGGCCCAAGCTCACCGATGCCTCACTGCCGCGCTGGAATAGCTGGGGCGTCGATCTCCACCAGCATCGCTTCCAGCCGGCGGACCAGGCGCGGCTTGCGGCGGAGGATGTGCCGCGGTTGAAGCTGAAATGGGCGTTCGGCTTCCCCGGCGACGTCAGGGCCTCTGCGCAGCCGACGGTGTGGGGCGGGGCGCTGTTCGTCGGCAGCGCCGGCGGCAAGGTGTACGCTCTCGATACCGCGACTGGATGCCAGCGCTGGATGTTCGATGCCGGCTTTGGCGTACGCAGCGCCATCACCATCGGCGAGGACGCGCGCGGTCTCACCGCCTATTTCGGCGATCAGCGCGGCAACGCCTATGCGCTCGACGCCGAGACCGGCAAACTCAGGTGGACGCGCCGGGTCGACGAGCATCAGGCGGCCCTGATCACCGGCGCCCCGACGCTTGCGGACGGCGTCCTCTATGTGCCGGTGTCCTCGCTCGAAGAGGCGCTGGCGGCTGATCCGCGCTATGGCTGCTGCAGCTTTCGCGGGCTGATCGCGGCACTCGACGCCATGACGGGCGAGCTGAAATGGCGCAGCTACGTCTCGCCGCCTGCGCAACCGCAAGGCATCAATTCGATCGGCGTGCAGCAGTTCGGGCCCGCGGGCGGCGCGATCTGGTCCGCGCCGACGATCGATGACGCGACCAACACGATCTACGCGACGACCGGTGACAGCTATTCGAAACCGGCGCAGGATACGTCTGATGCTTTCATCGCGTTCGATAGCGCGACCGGAAGGCTCAAATGGTCGCGCCAGATGACCGAGGGCGATGCCTACAACATTGCCTGCACCTCGCAATATCGCGCCAACTGTCCCGACAAGAAAGGCCCCGATTTCGACTTCGGCTCGTCCGCGATCCTGGTGGCTCTCGCGGACGGCAAGCGCGCGCTGATCGCGGGACAGAAATCCGGCATGGTGCACGCGCTCGATCCGGATCACGACGGCGCCATCCTGTGGCAGCGCCGGGTCGGCCAGGGCTCCACGCTTGGCGGCGTGCAATGGGGCATGGCGGTCGACGACGAGAACCTCTACGTCGCCGTGTCGGATATCGGCCTCGAACGCGTCGCGCCGGGCACGCCAGGGGCCCAGAAAACCATCATGGGCGGCGAGTTGAAGATGGATCCGCGCCAGGGTGGTGGACTGTTTGCCCTGAAGCTCACGACCGGCGAGATCGTCTGGCACACGCCGCATCCGGGCTGCAATGAGAAGCCGGGCTGCAGTCCGGCACAATCGGCGGCGGTCACGGCCATCCCCGGTGTGGTGTTCTCCGGCGGACTCGACGGCCACCTGCGCGCCTATGCTGCGAAGAGTGGCGAGATCATCTGGGACATCGACACGGTCAAGGACTACACGACCGTCAACGGCGCGGCCGCCCATGGCGGCTCGCTCGACGGCCCTGGCGCGGTTGTCGCCGGCGGCATGCTCTACGTCAATTCCGGCTACACCAACTACGGCACCGCGCCCGGCAACGTGCTGCTCGCGTTTTCGGTGGACGGGAAGTAGGGGGTGTGATTGCACAAGCGATGACAGCGAAGTCCTGGTCACGGCAGGACACTCGCCGAAGGCGCGCCGTGGTCAATCCGATCTGCTGCATCTCTTCGCGAAGCGCGCCGCGACGCGGACAACCCGCGAAGATGCCGATCCCCTCTTGCGGCGCGCGGCCGCTCGTCGCCAGACAATGGAGCCTATGGCTGCCCGCCTTCAAACGATCCGAGACCCGGGAGGAGGTTTGGCGTCCCAAGCCGCGAGCGGCCTCACGGCCTTCGGCAGGGCGCCGGATGCGCGCGAGCCATGTTTTACACTCTTTTCAATGCGTGTGTAGGGCGTGTCGCTGGGGGTGGCTAATGCGGGAGATGCGAGATGATCGTTGGTGGCCGCCTGGCGACGGTCGTTATACCGCGCGAGGCGATTGAGGGAGCCCCCGAGCCCGATAAGGCTGTGACCCAAGCCGTCGTCGACTACGTCAACGATATTCAACGCGCCGGCGTCTATCCGCGGCATGAGATGCCGGCTGCGGCCATGCAGGCCTACCACGTCGAATATTATCTGACTCAGGTCAGCAATGGTGGTCACAGCAAGTTCATTCGCAATACCGGCATCGCGATGCTTCCGACGACATCCGGCGATGTGCTTGCCGGCCTCAAGGCAATGGGCGCAGCGGCCCAGCACCAGATCCTCCTCGAGGTGCTGGCCTGGTTGAAAGCCAGCCTGGAGGAGGCCGCAAAGCAGAACGGCTCCGCCGTGCGCGCAGCCGCGCTCAAGGCGCTCGATGACCGGTTTCATGCTGCGGAGCGCGAACAGCCGATCACGCGCCTCGCGGCCAGGTGGATCGCGAGCTGGACCGGACTGCGCGTCGTGGGGCGCGAGCAGTACCAGGCGGAGATCGATCGCTTGGCGCAGCTCAATCCGCATCTGGCGCCGCGCCGGGTCTGGCAAAGCGTCCAGCAGCTTCGCCTCCAGACGAGCGACGATCTGCAGGTGACGATCGCTGCCGCCTGCGGCGCGGTGAAGCCCCAGCCCGAGGTGAAACTTCAGGTTCGTCCCGGGGGCAACATGGAGATCGAGGGGCAGCAATGCATGGCGTTCGGCGTCGGCACGGACAAGGGAGCGCGGCTCTGCGCCTTTGAAAAAGCGGGCGGGCGGCTTTACGAACTCGACGGCAGCGGACAGCGTGTGGCCGCGGGCGCGCGACTGTCCACCGTGGGTGCGGACAAGATCCGGCAGTTTGTGCAGGTCGCGGGTCAAATGCGAGCGGCTGAGGCGATCGATTTGCTGTTGCGCAAGGCGGGACTGGATCCGCGCGCCATGATCACGGCCTGGGAGGTCTTCGACGCAGGTGTGACATGGATTGTCGCCGCCGGGCAGACCCGACTCGCAGCAGCGGTCATTGGCAATGGCGCCCTGCTCACCAAGCCCGACCAGACGCCGATCGTTCGGGTGGCGAGGGAGGAGATCGAACGGTACGCGGCCGTGGCAGCGGCAGGCGGTGACTCGATGCGTCCGTCGGCATGATAAGCCTTCAATCGGAACGACAGGGTGCGCTTTCGATCTGGAGTCCCTGACGTCGATTTTGCCGCAGCCAGGTCAGGGACGTCAGAACCGGGACATCAGGTCATGCTGCCCGGCATGAAGCAGCGAATTTCCACGCGGAGCGAGCGGTCGAGCTCGCGGTAATAGACGGGCCACACCATCGTCCGGCCAGCTCGGTTGGGCTCCTTGATCAAGGCCTCGTCCGGGACGTCCCACCACTGCCCTTCGATGCGAACGCGATAGTGGCCATCCCTGGCTTCCCAATCGACATCCGACAGCGCGGTCCCGTCTGCGTCGGAGCAACAAGGGCCGCTGTGGGAGCGCAAGCTTTCGAACCAGCTCTTGAGCGGAGAGTGCGCATAGCGGCCGTCGAGGTCACGGGCGACCGCGGTCCAAGGCAGACCACCGAGGCCAACTGCGACGGCAAACGCAAGCGCAATGCTCCGGTCGTGCCACACCGCCTTTGGTTCCGTCGCGAAGGTGCGTCGAACACCATCAAGCCGACCAGAATGCCGGCGAGATATGAAAGATGACACGATTGAAATCAGTGCTGAAATCCCGACACGCATGGCGGAGGCCTTTCGCTCTCGGTCGTCGACCGCGGTCGCTGCGGATGACGTCAGGCCAAGGCAGCATGCGTGAGCGGTGTTACGGTGCGATTTCGCTGCCGCGGAAGTGGGTTACGATCGTAATGCGCGCGGACCCAAAGCCTGTCCTGCTAAGATTGTATCGTAACGCAAGCTCTCGTTTCGGCATGCGGATCAGCGGTTGTCCAGGACAAGCAGCGTGATCGTGCCGTGCCGCTCGGAGCCCAGCGTCATCGTACCTGGCCGCTTCGCCGCACCGGACTCGTCGACGAGCTGCAGCATGTTGTGGTTGTCGGCCCCGGCATCTCTGGCGTTGGTATGGAATGGCGCCATGGTCGTCGATGTATTCGACGCCGGGACAAGGTGGTGATCACCCGATTTCCATGAGCGGAATTTTGGACGGCGAAAATGCGTTCGGCAACACCCTTTGAGTTCGACATCGATAAGCCGAGGCTCCTCGATCCATTCTGCGCACAGGTCGCCTGATGCAGAACATGCGGCGGAGATCTGGCCATCGCTATTCGGCACCGGGATAGCTGATTTGCCCGTCGTGCAGATTCCGTCGGTGATCGCTGCAGCGATGGGCCTTCCAGGCGCAAAAATCGCGTGCGCGAAAGATCGAATTTCGCAAAGCCGATTCAACGCTGATTCCAGTGTCCAGTCCTGCTGCGAAAAATATTCTCCTTTTTCGTTTTTCGGAAATGTGGCTTATCTCGCCCGTCCCGCTTCGCCATGAGGGGCGGTTCGCGGTCGTCACGAAGCGCGAGGCGGGATGTGATGGACGCGAGAGCTTTGGGCGCAGTCTCTGCGCACGACGACCAAGCCTTTTGCGGACGGTGAAATCGTGTGGTCCTGGTGCCCCGACGCTGGCACCAAGTGCGCGAGACGCTGCATAAACCGTAACACCATCGCGCAAGGAAGGCCGGATGTTTCCGCTTTCACCTGTGGTTCCCTCCCCGTGCTTTTCTTACGCACGGCGGCCGCGGGTGCGGCGGGCACCCGGCCTTCCCTGCGCCCTCCCGATGTTTCGAGGGCGTTGACTGACGCACAACCCCGGGCGCGATCGTGCCGCGGGAACGAACCTCGGTACCTGAAAGACTTTTGAAGCGGGAAATGCATGCGAGGCAGCCGCGAGTCCAATGACCTCGCCCCGCTTGCGGGGAGAGGTTGGCGCGGAGCGCCGGGTGAGCGACTCTCCGCGAGCCTCGGTGCAGGCAGGCTCCCCGTCACCCCGACCCTGTCCCCGCAAGCGGGACAGGGACTGGCCCCCCGGCTCTTGACCTTTTGCCGCCGTCATGGTGTGTACCTGTCCCATGCGCACGCTCGCTCGCCCCTCCGGTCTCTGGTGGCACACCTTCTAAAAGGTGGCCCGTGCGATTTTCTTTTTCCCCCAATCGTCGAAAGGCCGCCACCCGGTGCGGCGGCCTGTTCGTTTGTCCTGTGTGGCGCTCTCTCGACAAGTCCAGTTAAGAGGATGACATGAACAGGACGGTGTTTTCGCTTCCCGCCTTCGGCCGCTACCGCACCCACGGTGGCCTCTGGGTGACGCGAACGGCGGAGCTTTTTTCCGGTCACGCCGACCGGCTCGACACGCTGATCGATCTGTTGGATCGGCGGCGCGGCGTCGTGCTGTCCTCGGGCACCACGGTCCCGGGACGCTATGACAGTTTCGATCTCGGCTTCGCCGATCCGCCGCTGGTGCTGGAAACCGCCGGCGTCAATTTCACGCTGTCCGCGCTGAACGCGCGCGGCGAGGTCTTGATCGCGTTCCTGTCCGACGTGTTGCACGACCCCTGCGTCGTCATCACCGAGACAACGACCGCGCGCCTGGCCGGTCACATCCTGCGCGGCGACGCGCCGATCGAGGAGGATCAGCGCACCCGCCGCGCCAGCGTGATGTCGCTGGTGCGCGACCTCGTCGCGGCATTCGGCGCATCGGACGATCCGATGCTCGGGCTCTACGGCGCCTTTGCCTACGACCTGGTGTTCCAGATCGAGGATCTCGTGCAGAAGCGCGCGCGCGAACAGGATCAGCGCGACATCGTGCTCTATGTGCCGGATCGTTTGCTCGCCTACGACCGCGCCACCGGCCGCGGCGTCGTTATCTCCTACGATTTCTCCTGGAAAAGCGTGTCGAGCAACGCCCTGCCGCGCGAGAGCGGAGACAGCGTCTATGCGCGCAACCCCCGGCAGGGCTTCGCCGACCACACGCCCGGCGAATATCGGGCCACCGTCGAGGTGGCGCGCGCGGCCTTTGCGCGCGGCGACCTGTTCGAGGCGGTCCCGGGCCAGCTGTTCGGCGAGCCCTGCGAACGCTCGCCGGCGGAGGTGTTCCAGCGGCTGTGCCGCATCAATCCGTCGCCTTATGGCGCGCTGATGAATCTGGGCGAAGGCGAGTTTCTGGTTTCGGCCTCGCCGGAAATGTTCGTGCGCTCCGACGGACGACGGGTCGAGACCTGTCCGATCTCCGGCACCATCGCGCGAGGAAGCGATGCGATCGGCGACGCCGAGCAGATCCGACAGCTCCTGAACTCGCAGAAGGACGAATTCGAGCTCAACATGTGCACCGACGTCGATCGCAACGACAAGGCACGCGTCTGCGTGCCCGGCACCATCAAGGTGCTGGCGCGGCGGCAGATCGAGACCTACTCGAAACTCTTTCACACCGTCGACCATGTCGAGGGCATGCTGCGGCCGGGCTTTGACGCGCTCGACGCCTTCCTGACCCATGCCTGGGCGGTCACCGTGACCGGGGCACCGAAACTCTGGGCGATGCAGTTCGTCGAGGATCACGAGCGCACGCCGCGGCGCTGGTACGCCGGCGCGATCGGCGCAGTGAATTTCGACGGCAGCATCAATACCGGTCTCACCATCCGCACCATCCGCATGAAGGATGGTCTTGCGGAGGTGCGGGTCGGCGCCACCTGCCTGTTCGACTCCGATCCCGCGGCGGAAGATCGCGAATGCCACGTCAAGGCGGCGGCGCTATTCCAGGCGCTGCGCGGCGATCCGCCAAAACCGCTGTCGACCTTCGCGCCGGATGCCACGGGAAGCGGCAAGCAGGTGCTGCTGATCGACCACGACGACTCCTTCGTGCACATGCTGGCCGATTATTTCCGCCAGGTCGGCGCCAGCGTCACCGTGGTGCGCCATGTGCATGCGCAGGATATGCTGAAGCAGCGGACCTGGGACCTGCTGGTGCTGTCGCCCGGGCCGGGGCGGCCCGAGGATTTCGGCATCAAAGGCACTATCGACACCGCGCTCGAAAAGCAGTTGCCGATCTTCGGCGTCTGTCTCGGCGTGCAGGCGATCGGCGAGTATTTCGGCGGCAGGCTCGGCCAGTTGTCGCAGCCGGCGCACGGGCGTCCGTCATCGTTGAAGGTGCGCGGCGGCTGCCTGATGCAGAACCTGCCCGACGAGATCGTGATCGGCCGCTATCACTCGCTCTACGTGGAGCGCGACAGCATGCCGGGGGACCTCGTCGTCACCGCGACCACGGAGGACGGCGTCGCCATGGCGATCGAGCACAAGACGCTGCCGGTCGCGGGCGTGCAGTTTCACCCGGAATCGCTGATGTCGCTTGGCGGCGAAGTGGGTTTGCGGATTGTCGAGAACGCGTTCCGGCTCGGTCGGGCCGTCAATTGAGAGGATACCGATGACGTTTGATCAGGATATCAAGGCGGCCGTCCGCACCATTCCGGATTACCCGAAACCGGGGATCCTGTTTCGCGATATCACCACGTTGCTGGCGGATGCGCGCGCCTTTCGCCGCGCCGTCGACGAGCTGGTGCATCCCTGGGCCGGCTCCAAGGTCGACAAGGTCGCCGGCATCGAGGCGCGCGGTTTCATTCTCGGTGGCGCGCTGGCGCATCAGGTCTCGGCCGGCTTCGTGCCGATCCGCAAGAAGGGCAAGCTGCCGCACACCACGGTGCGGATCGCCTATTCGCTGGAGTACGGCCTCGACGAGATGGAGATGCATGTCGACGCCGTGCATCCGGGCGAGCGCGTGATCCTGGTCGACGACCTCATTGCGACCGGCGGCACGGCGGAGGGCGCGGTGAAACTGTTGCGCCAGATCGGAGCCAACGTCGTGGCGGCCTGCTTCATCATCGACCTGCCCGATCTCGGCGGCGCTGCGAAGCTGCGCGCGATGAATGTTCCGGTGCGGACGCTGATGTCGTTCGAGGGACATTGACGCCTGGTTCCTCTGGAGAACCGTTCGCAGCTCGCTCAGTTTTTGCCCTGATCTCTGCCAGCTTTTGCCGCAACGTGTCGTGGGCGAGCGCGCGCTGCCGCGACGCGGCGGACGGCGTAAAGCATCGCGGCGCGGAACTGCCGATGCGCGAGGGAACGCGTTGATGACAGGCTGTTTCTCGCGCGCCGCCGGCCGCGCCAGAATGCCGTATGCACGTTGATCGCCTTGTACATATTTACCGCGCTTTCGACGCGACGATGAGGCGGCGCGCGCGGCGCCGTTCCGCACTGGGCAAATCTCGCGCGTTGTTCTCTTCATCAAGCTGACACACAGAAACACCGCGACCAGCCACATGCCGACGAACCCCCGCCCGCATTGACGCTCATGTGTCCGGACGTTTCTGAGTTCGACAAAGCATTCCGCAGCTTTGCCGACGGGGAGCTCAGCG
>Ga0210401_10005149_pt1 | contig 13477 bp, 10 predicted proteins | sample IncBWH32MmetaG_FD_150866 | JGI IMG/M metagenome (GOLD analysis project Ga0210401, IMG submission 150866) | Forest soil microbial communities from Barre Woods Harvard Forest LTER site, Petersham, Massachusetts, United States - Inc-BW-H-32-M | ecosystem: Environmental > Terrestrial > Soil >... | reverse complement strand
CTGGGCAATCGTTCCGCGAGCTTACGCTGCGAAAGCAGGTTTCACGTCGCAGGCGCGGGTGGGATTCACGGTGGGCGATCAGTGGGAGCCAGCTATCGCCACTGATGGTTTTGCCCACCTTTACGTTCTTTATCCGCAATATGGGCGGGTCCCGGGCTGTGCGGCTTGTCCGCTGCCTTCGATGATCCTCGAAATCAGCAACAACAATGGCGCCACCTGGCAACCGCCGCGCGAGATCACTCCGCCTGGCACCGGCCAATACGATCCGCAGATTGTTGTCGATCCCGGCGACCACCGCACGGTGTATGCGGCCTGGCTGCAAAACAAAAGATTCGACTTAGTCGTGGCCAAATCGGTTGACTTCGGCCAGAGCTGGTCGATCATGGTAGCCGACCGGGGGATGATGGACGCCGACAAGCCTGTGCTCGCGGCACGAGGGCAGGATGTCTACGTTGGCTTTAACCGCGATGGCAAGATGCTGGTAGCCGCTTCGCACGATCGTGGAATCACTTTTCTCACCACCGGCGTAAGCCCGAAACTGCAACTTGTGCGGGCATTGGCTGGAGGGGCGACCGTCGATCCCCAAGGCGCGGCTTATGTGGCTTGGGCCGGATACACCCGGCGCGATGGCGCCAAAGGCCGCGAAAACCTGTACGTCAGCAAGTCCTCTGATGGTGGCGAGAGCTGGTCGACGCGTCTGATGGATGTTTCCGGCGCGCCTCCTGATTGCGGTGCCTACCGTTGCGAGTGGGGCTATTTGGGCGCGCAGATCACCATGACTTCTGATTCCGCCGGCACTTTGTATGCGTTGTGGAATTCAGGCGCCGCAGATAAGAGTCCGCAGAGGATTTTTTTCGCCTCTTCTACCACCGCCGGCGATACCTGGTCACCAAAGCTGAACGTTTCGACTGCGCCTTCGATTGTGGAGCACGCGTTTCCTGCGCTTGCGGCTGGAGACGCCGGCGATGTGCGTATCGCGTGGATGGACACGCGCAACAATCCGCAATGGAATATGCTTTACCGCAGTTCCACGAACGGTGGCGCTACGTGGTCGAAGGAGGCGAAAATCTCCAGCTACGTGCCGGGCTATCGCTACATCCGGGCTAAGGGCTTCAGCTTTCCGTTTGGCGATTATTTTTCCATCGGGATCGATAATCAGGGACAGACGCAAGCTGTTTGGGGCGAAGGTTTGAACTTCAGATCTCCGGGTTCGATTTGGTATAGCAACGGCCGGTAGCACCATGGAGGCCAACCATAGTGCATTTTTTCTTTGCAAAGCTGTCCTGCCGTCGGTCAAAAGTGCTAGTAGGTTGCCCGGTAACCTGAGAACGGGCCGCCCGAAACGGCTTCATAGGCACCGACGATCGCGCCAAAATCGTTGATTCCTTCCGCATAGTCCGAAACACTTTTGGGGTCGTCGAACTTGTAGTATTTCCCTCCATCGAGCAACGCACCGTGAGATACCCCGCTGGAATCCAGCCATTGATAGGTGACGTCTCCTAAGTTGTTGATGTCGGTCGCCAGTGAATCTGTCGCGCCTGGGACATTGATAGCTGTCGACTGCTGTGTCTTGATGTCGTACAGGTAGGACGTCGTGACGCCAGTCAGTCCGTTTACCGACCAATAAACCAGTTTGCCATGGTCGTTCACACCGGAGGCAATCGTAATTTGAGCCATGTATACAGTTAAAGTCGTGTAATGGCCTCGTCTAAGCAGAAATCCATGGGTTACGTTGCTGGAGTCGGTGTAATATCCGACGATCTCGCCATGGTCAGAAATTCCGTTGGCGCCCGACGCGATTGCACCTTTGGGGCCCGGGATGTCCATATACTTACCGTTCTGGTACAGAAATCCAAGATACCGGCCTGCGGAGTTTTTATAGCTGCCGACGATCCGGATCGTGCCCTTGCGTGTCAGATGGCCAACCGAAGTATTTGAGCCGCGCGGGACATCGAGCGTGGTGATCTTCTTGCCTTTCAGAATATAGCCATGAAAAGCGTTAGCGGTGTCCTCGTAACTTCCAACCATAACCCCGGCGTTGTTAATTCCGGAAGGATAAGTCTGAGTGGATCCCGGCACGTTCACGGTGTGAAATTTAAAGCTGAGTTTCGGGACGTCCGTCCCGCTACCAATAGTCACGAGCATCAGCAGTAGACCTGGCACAGACATGATCGATCGATAGCTTTTCACTTCATCCTCACTCTCACCATTTAAAGTTGCCTCTAAGTCTTAAAGTCCTCTCTGATGCATATAGGATGTCGCGGTTGCCCATGAAAACTGGATACGGGTTGAGCCACTTTTGCACTTTTGTAAAGGTGGGGGCGGGCGAAGGCCGGCTTACGACGGCCTCGCTTCTCACCCTGGCAAAGAACGCAAGGATGGTACACATCTGAGGTTGAGAAAGGAAACCCAGAATGATGCGTCGACGCTGCTATTCGAGGACCAGGCCGCCGGTTAGGCTCGCGGCGCGCTCGACTCCATGTTCTGTGCACCAGTCTTGTAATTCGTCCACGATCTTTTCCGTGGCGCAGGGGTCCCAGTAACTGGCGGTGCCGATTTGTACGGCGGCGGCGCCGGCAAGCATGAACTCGACGATGTCCGAGGCGGTTGAGATGCCTCCCATGCCGATGACTGGAATCTTCACTGCTTTGGCTGCGTCGTAGACCATGCGCAGCGCGATTGGCTTGATGGCTGGACCGGAGAGTCCAGCGGTGACGTTGGCGATGCGCGGCTTGCGGGTTTCGGGGTCGATGGCCATAGCGACGAACGTGTTGACCAGAGAAACCGCGTCGGCTCCGGCTTCCTGCGCTACGTAGGCCATTTGCGCGATGCTGGTCACGTTCGGCGAAAGCTTCACGATCAACGGTCGTTTTGTGTAATGGCGGGCGGTAGCGACTACTTCGTCGAGCGAACGGGGATCGCTGCCAAATTGCATCCCGCCGTGTTCGGTATTGGGGCAAGAGACGTTCAACTCATAGGCGGCGATGCCCTCGCCTTCATTCAGGATTTCGATAGTTAGCTCGTAATCCTCGCGCGTGTAGCCAAAGACGTTGGCGATGACGACGATGTCTTTTATCTCACGCAGCTTGGGGAGTTTTTCGTCGACGAAAGCACGAGCGCCGATGTTCTGCAGTCCGATGGCGTTCAGCATTCCTGCAGCAGTTTCGTACAACCGGGGAGGAGGGTTGCCTGCCATGGGTTCTTTCGACAAGCCCTTGACCACGAAGCCGCCGATTTTGTTGAGGTGGACAACGTCTTCGAATTCGATGCCGTAGCCGAAAGTGCCGCTGGCGGCGATTACGGGATTCTTGAGTTCAATGCCGGCGAGGTTTACGGCGAGATCGGGAGCGCGTCTGGCAGCGGGGGAGGCGGTCATCGCGATTGTAGTGTACAGCGTGCCGCTTCGACTCCAAAACGGTTAGCAACGGTCGTGTCGTTTTTCGAGCTAAGGGATCGACCCGTACACTGCAAATGCGGCCAGGTTGTCGTGGTAGGGCAGCCACTTGTCATTGGTGTTGCCATTCAAAAATGCGACTTTGCCTTGCGCATCGTTCCACACGAAGTTCCATTGGTATTGCGCCTGTGCTGAATGTGGGCCGGTGTGGGCCACGATCCAATATTGAGTGCCGCCTTGCAGTGGAACACCACTGAAATCTTTGAGCGCTACCAATTTGCAGCATTGTCCTTCATGGGGAAAGTTGCCAGTCGCCCAAGTTCTGAGCGCCTTTCCGGGAACCCCACCAGCGTCCGTGAAAATGCTGATAGAACCTTTATCAAATCCGCCGGTAATATAGCCGAGCGCAATCAAGATTTCTTTCGCCGTGGAATTCACCTTGGGGGTAAAAGGCATAGCGAGGTAGCCAGCGTGCCACCTAGGGTTGTTGGGACCGGTTATCGACCAACTGACGCCGTCGTCAAACGCGTCGGTTTTCGATCCCAGGTTGCTATGGATTTTTCTTAAACCTTTGTCGGGCACATTGGTGGGCTGAATGATTGCTGACCGTGGGGTAATAGCGATTTGCGGGGTTTGAGCCGCGAGACTGGCACAGACGAAAGCTACAAAAACAAGACCAAGGCAAACAACGGTAGCGATCTTCTTAATCATTCTTCCCCTCTCAATAACGCTGATCGACTGACGAAGCTTATGCTATGCGGCCCCATTCTACTTCAGTCCGGATTCGTGTCAATGTCAAACCGGCGCTGGGTAAGGCTCTTGGCCACCGCGTTTGCATATTTACGCTACAGACGTGCATTCCCAACCACTTTTCCGTTACATTATTCAGTTCCCATGCTTGATCTTAATTTTGTCCGCGACAACTTGCCGCTGGTCGAGGAAAAGCTGCGCCAGCGCGGCATGAAGCCCTCCGAAGTTTTGAAGAACTTTGCCCAGGTGGATGCCCAGCGGCGACAAGCCATTACCAGCGCGGAGACCATGAAGGCGCAGCGCAATCGCGCCTCGGAAGAAATCGCGAAACTAAAGAAAAGTGGCCAGGATGCTTCCGCTCTCATTGCGGAGACCAAGAACTTGCGCGAACAGGTCGAAGAATTGGGGAAGGCTGCTGAGGAATACGAAATCCGGCTGCGGCAGATTCTGGTTGGGATTCCCAATATCCCACATGACAGCGTTCCGGTCGGTAAAAGCGCGGAAGACAATGTCGAAGTCCGCCGCTGGGGCACACCGCCGAAATTTGACTTTGCTCCCAAGCCGCACTGGGAAATTGGCGAACAACTGGGGGTGCTTGATCTGGAGCGGGCGGCGAAAATTTCCGGCGCGCGCTTTGCCGTCTACTGGGATTTGGGAGCACGCCTGGAGCGGGCGCTGGCCAACTTCATGCTCGACCTGCACACTCGCGAGCACGGTTATACCGAGGTCTTGCCCCCCTTCATGGTGAACTCTGAGTCGATGTACGGCACCGGGCAACTGCCGAAATTTGCCGCCGATTCTTTCAAGGTCCCCCACGGAGAAAAAGATTTATGGATGATTCCGACGGCGGAAGTTCCCGTGACCAATCTTTATCGCGATGAGGTGCTCGATGCTGCGCGCCTGCCGGTTTCGCTTACCGCATATACCGCGTGCTTCCGCAGCGAAGCTGGATCTTATGGCAAGGATGTGCGCGGGATAATCCGGCAGCATCAGTTTCAGAAAGTTGAAATGGTGAAGTTCACGCGACCGGAAGATTCTTACGAGCAACTGGAGAAGCTTACGCATGATGCGGAGGAAGTGCTGCAGAAACTCGGGCTGCATTATCGCGTAGTGGCGCTTTCTACGGGCGACATCGGATTCTCGGCTGCGAAAACTTATGACATCGAAGTATGGCTGCCGGGGCAGCAATTGTTTCGTGAAATTTCGTCATGCTCGAACTTTGAATCGTTTCAAGCGCGGCGCGCGAATATTCGCTATCGTCCTGAGGGAAAGAACAAGACTGAATTCGTGCACACGCTGAACGGCAGTGGCTTGGCCGTGGGACGCACATGGGTTGCGATTGTCGAAAATTATCAGCAAGCTGATGGCACTGTGCTGGTTCCGGAGGCTCTGCGTTCGTACATGGGAACTGACCGGCTCACGCCCAGAAAATTGTAGCGCCCCCATCTCAAGGTATGGGTCTCCCTGCGAGGGCAGGATGCCCTCACGACAGCCGGCAGGCTTGCTCTGAGCGAGTCGAAGGGATGCCGGGGCTACAAAGACGACAAGGAGTAGAATTACAGTTTGGACGGGGCTAAAACAAATGCGACGGTTATGGCCGCTCCCACCGTCCCTATGAGTGGGATCTGGCGCACAATCCGCGATTACATCTTCTGGTCGTATGAACGCGGGAGCATCCAGTACGATGTGATGGTCACGTTGATCCTGCTGTTTGTTTTTCTTTCCCCAAAACTGATCAATTTCAAGGACAAACCGGTTGAGCACAATCCGCATCGTACTGCCGTTGCTGTGGTGCCGGACGGGCAGGGTGGGCTGATTTACCAGATTGAGGCCACGGCGGTCACGGCCCAGGGGGACGGAGCGGTTCGCAACGAACTATTGCAAATCATCGAACCTATTTCCGGCGAAGTCAGCATTGCAAAAATCGAACCAGTACGCGACGGCTCGGGGCGACTTCTCAGCTACAAAGTTTGGGTCGCGCGGGAATAGCGTTTAACTCGCAATGAAAATCACTGCTCTGCGAATGTCGAGCTGCTTCCGCGATATGACCTGCGGTTTCGCAATGCTTATCGCAGTGGGTATTGCTTGGGCTCAGCAGCCTGCGCAGACTCAAAACTCCGAAGAACTGCAACAGATTTTAAACCGGCTAGACCAGACTTCGGCGCAATTCCGCACCGCGCAGGCGTCCTTTGTCTGGGATCAATATCAGCGAGTTGTGGAAGAGCACGACTTACAGAAGGGGACCATTTACTTTCGGCGCGTGGGGAATGATTTACAGATGGCTGCCGATATCACCGACCCCTCGCCTCCCAAGTATGTGTTGTACACAGACAGCAAGGTGCAGGTCTACACGCCGAAACTCGACGAAATCCAAAACTACAGCACTGGGAATGATCGGGCTATGGTCGAGAGCTTTCTAGTGCTAGGGTTTGGCGGCAGCGGCAAGGACATGGTTAAATCCTTTGACGTGAAGTACATGGGACACGACAAGGTAGACGGCACTGATACAGTCAAGCTGGAACTTGTGCCGAAATCAGACAAAGTCCGTAACAACTTCGATCACATCTGGTTATGGATCGATCCGTCATTAGGACTGTCCGTCCAGCAGCAGTTCTTCGCGCCTGAATCAGGCGATTACAGGCTGGCCAAGTACTCGAATATTAAACTCGATCAAAAAATTCCTGATTCTGCGTTCAAGCTGAAAACCACGCCAAAAACGAAGGTGATCTCGCACTAGGGATAAATGCGCGGAGCCCGCGGATATCAGTTCTCAAACTGATTCACGCCCTGTGGAAGAATAAAGGCTGAAAAACCACGTGCGGGACGCTATACTGCGGGAAAGCCCTCGTAGAGACAGAAGGAAGAGGGCTATTAGACTCCGGTCGGGACGCGCACACACATTTATGGCCAAAGTTTTCACCATCCCCAGTCCTCCCCAGATCGGTCGGCGGCGTCGCGAGCGGACTACAGATCCGCGCTACGTTGACGGCCAGCGACTATTGGTTGAAGCGATGAGATACCTGGCCCAGGCAGACCCGGTAAACAATCGCGGCGCGATCGAATTACTTTCCGAGCACGTGCGCACGCGCTTCCGCATGACCGATTCTCCGCTAGCCTGAGATCGGTGCATCACTCTTCTCGCAGTTTTCTGCTCCTCGGTTGAAATAGTGCGGCCGCAAGAATAATCACGATGGGATAACACTCCAGCGTGTAGCGCGGTTCTGGATTCTCCAGCGTCCCGAGAAACAGCGTTCGCAAAATCACAAATGTGAGCAACACGCCGAGATGAGGTGCGAATCGTCCACGCGCTAATCCGGCAGCTGCAGCGACCACATAGGCCAGATTCACAATTCCCAGCACCAGCGAAAGCGCCAACCACCTGGGATCGTCATCAAATTCCCACCACTTGGTATCCGAGGGCAACGTTTCGGTACGCGGCCGAAGCCACATATCGGCGATGCGCATCAACGGCAGCACAATGTAGTAGCGCAACGAAGAATGGTGGACGCGTTCGGCGGCGAGCGTTGCAAACCTGGCATCAAGCTCGGGAGTGACGTGGAGCGCGTCGTTGTAGTCGTTCAACAACTGGACGGTCTGCTCGTGCTGCGACGGAGAATCAAAGGTGCGATCAGGCAACTTATCCACGTCGACGGGATTGCCGGGCACTGCCCAGTAAATATCCTCGACGGAGGTGTAGTCCGCAATCCAGGTTCTCATCCAGCGATTGAATCCTAGCGGGACGAAGGCATTTTCCTCATTGGCGTAACGAGGCGCCAGCGGTTGGAATTCGTGGAACCTGTGCTGATTGCGCAGAGTCCACGGGAGAAGAGTCGCGAGCGAGACCAGCGCTAGAATGAACCCCGCCTTAATCACGCCTGCCGGGGGCGGGCCGGTTCTTTCTCTTAGACTTCTTAGCAAAATCACAAGCAGGTATGCCCCGATCGCAACCAGAAGCAACACACCATCCGGGCGCAACAGAGTCGCCGCTCCGATGGCCAGCCCGCATCCTACCCAAGCCGTTATGGAAGTATCAGTCAAGTGGTCGAGTCCTACGACGGCGAGGTCAAGAGCCAGCACGGTGAAGAACACTTCCCATGTTTCGGTGAGTGCATTGGCAACATAATTTGCGAGAAAAGGGCAAAGCGCGGTGAGCAAAAAGGCAATCCGCGCGGCGCGCGGAGAAACTACTCGCCGCGCCAGATCAGCTGTTAAAAAGCAAGTGCCCAGGTCGACCAGTAATTGCAAGACCAGCACAGCCCGGTAATGTTCCATTCCGAAAATGGCAAAAACTGCCGCCAGAAACGCAGGGTAACCGGGCAGGCGAATGTAAGTAGGAGAGATGTCATTGATGCCGGTAAGGCCGTAAATTCCATGCTGCAGCCAGTTTTTGGCAATATCACCGTAGACGAAAGAGTCGGTCGAGACTCCGGGAAAGCGGAAAATGAAAAGGAGACGCAATGCGACACCCGCGAGCGTCGCGACAAGAAAAAATCGGAGATGCTTGCGCAGCAGTTCGCGCACGGAGAAAAATATAACAGCTATTAGCTTTTAGCTCTTGGCCTTTAGCTTGGTGCGGCTAGGCCGGTACCATTGCCCCAAGTCCAAAGGCTAGGAGCTAACAGCTAGAAGCTGCTTCTTGCGTTTGACCCTATTTTTTTCACCGCTTAGGATGGATAATAGCTAACTCCTCCATGGCGCAGCCCGTTTTCTACGATCCTCGACAAGCCCGCTGGAAGCGATTGCGCGGCTTGTTTGACATTCTCGGCATCAGCGTCATGCTGCTGGTCGCCTTCTTTATCTACAACGCCCTGCAGGGAGAGCAATTGCCAGAGCTGATCTGGCAGGCGCAGAAAAAGCCCTATCACTCGCTGAAGGAAAACGAACGGGAGAAAGCCCGGGAACGGCGCCGCAAACAGGCGGCCTTACGCAGCAATCACAAGTCTAAGTCGAAGTTTTTGCCGGTAAGTCTGGATTCTGAGGAAGGTGTACGCGCCGCCTTCTATGCCCCGTGGGACGCCGCCAGTTTCTCCTCTCTTCGCGAATATGCCCGTCAGGTCGATTTGCTTTATCCCGACTGGCTTCACGTCCTGACTCCCGATGGCCATTTGCAAGGCGTGGATGACCAGACCAATACATATTTCCCGGTGATCCAGACTTCTGGCCAAAGCTCAACCGTTCGTTCGGTCGACGATAAAGTCATGAAGTTCTTGGAGTCGGAAAATACGGGCATGGAAGTGTTCCCCATGGTGAACAATTCCGATGGCGTGAACTGGGTGGATATCACGCCCTTCCTGAATAACCCGGATTCGCGCGCGCTTTTCCGCCAGCAAGTGGCCCACTTTCTTGCAACGGACAAATATCACGGTTTGATGATTGACTTCGAAGAGATCGATCCCAGAGCCCAGCCCGGGTACATGGCTCTATTGCAGGAATTGTCGAATGATCTCCACGGCAAGGGCATGAAGCTCTATGTGAGCGTGCCACCTCACAATGAGGACTTCAACTATCCTGCCGTTGCCAGCCGAGTAGACGGTGTTGTGCTCATGAACTATGACGAGCACTATCCCGAAGGCACTCCCGGTCCGGTTGCTTCGCAGGATTGGTTCGTTGCCAATCTGAAGTTCGCCCGCAAAGCGGTGCCCTTGGACAAACTAATTTGTGCCATCGGCAACTACGGTTATGACTGGGTGCGCAAACCGAAACACGGCAAGCTGCCGCCCGACGTACGCGACACCAACGTGTCAGTGCAAGACGCGTGGTTGGTTGCGCGAGATTCGGAAGAAGATATCGATTTCGACGGCGACAGCAGCAATCCTCACTTGAGTTATATGGACGAGGCCAACCGCCGGCACGACATCTGGTTCCTCGACGCAGTGACAGCGCTGAACGAGATGCGGGCGGCGCAACAACTGGGGATTCAGACTTTCGCGCTCTGGCGCCTGGGCGCGGAAGACCGCTCGCTGTGGCGGGTTTGGGACGTGCCCGGTGAACCCATCGCGCCGGATCGATTGAAGGATGTTCTCCCGGGCCAAGATGTGGACATGGAAGGTCAGGGCGAAATTCTGCGCATTGAAGATCGTCCCACCAACGGCAAGCGGGAGATCACGGTTGATTCATCGGGAATCATTACTGACGAGACGATGGAAAACTTGCCTGAGCCCTATCGGGTAGCGCGCTACGGCTACAATCCGAAAGCCGTAGCCATCACCTTCGATGATGGTCCCGATCCCACGTGGACGCCGAAAATCCTGGACGTGCTCAGAAAAGAGAATGCCACTGGAACCTTCTTTCTGATCGGGCTTGAGGCCAAGGATTTCGGCGGTGTAACTTCTCGCATCTACCGCGAGGGACACGAGATCGGCAATCACACCTTTACGCATCCGGACATCAGCAACCTCTCGCGTAGCTACATGAAAGTCGAATTAAGCCTCACCGAGCAATTATTTGCCAGCCGCCTGGGAATTCATACAATCCTGTTCCGCCCGCCGTACTCCATCGATCAAGAGCCTGATACCGCCGACCAGGTGCGACCGCTGGAAGTGGTTCAGGACATGGGCTACATCAGTGTAGGAAATAAAATCGACCCCAATGACTGGAAGGAGCCGGGGAACCCCGCCGAGCAGATCGCCTCAGTGGTTCTTTCGCACATCCCTCCGTGTGACCCCAAGGACCGGCTCTGCGGCAGCGTCATCCTGTTGCATGACGGTGGCGGTAATCGCAGCGAGACCGTTCGTTCTTTGCCGATGATTATCGACGGCGTGCGCGCAAAAGGCGATGAGATCGTTCCGTTACATGAGTTGATTGGCAAGACCCGGGCGGATATTATGCCCGCGATTCCGGCTAACGAAGTTTGGGCTGCGCGATTGGATTGGATGGGCTTCGCTCTGTGGGACTTCAGCACTCACGCGATCGTTTGGATTTTCTTTCTCGGCGACTTGCTCATGACTGGGCGGTTGCTGTTTGTGGGAGCGTTCGCGGTCTACGATCGGTTCCGGAGGCAGCATTACGGTACGCCCGGCGAAGCGGAGGCCTACAAACCTGAGATCGCGGTGCTGATTCCCGCATACAACGAGGAGAAAGTTATCGAGCGCACAGTGCGCGCCGTCTTGGCGTCGGATTATCCGGGCCTGCACGTGATCGTGATTGATGATGGTTCGACTGACAACACTCTAGAAGTGGCGCGGCGGGCTTTTGTGAGAGAGGAAGCTTCGGGAAAAGTTGTTATTTTGACCAAACCGAATTCGGGCAAAGCGGATGCGCTTAACTTTGGCCTTGAGCATTTACGCGATCATGAAATTTTCGTCGGCATCGACGCGGACACGGTGATCGCCCGCAACGCGATTACACGACTAGTTCCGCATTTTCTAAATCCTAAGGTCGCTGCGGTTGCGGGAAACGCGAAGGTTGGCAATCGCGTGAACCTTTGGACTCGCTGGCAGGCGCTGGAATATATCACCAGCCAGAACTTCGAGCGCAGAGCGCTGAACGTGCTTGGAGCGGTAAGCGTCGTACCGGGTGCGATTGGAGCCTGGAGAACGTCGGCGGTCCGCGAAGCTGGGGGATATCACACCGACACCGTGGCGGAAGATGCCGATTTGACAATGGCGCTGCTGCGCAACGGATATCGCGTGGAGTATGAAGACTTGGCGCTCGCTTACACGGAGGCGCCTGTCAATGCCAACGGATTGATGCGGCAGCGCTTCCGTTGGTCCTTTGGAATTCTGCAATCGGTGTGGAAACATCGGGCGGTGTTTGCCCGCAAGGGCGCTCTGGGTTGGGTTGCTCTGCCCAATATCGTGATCTTTCAAATTTTGCTGCCGCTGGTTTCCCCATTCATCGATTTAATGTTCGCCGTCGGAGCGATTTGGTATTTCATTCAAAAACATTTTCATCCGGACTCTACGGATCCAGCCAGTTTCCAACGGCTCATAGTTTTCTTTGCGGCTTTTCTGATCATCGATTTCATTACCTCCGCCATCGCCTTCGCTTTGGAACGACGCCAACCGGAAGCGCGCGAGGACACATGGCTGCTCAGCCAGGTATGGCTGCAACGTTTCGCCTACCGGCAGTTGTTTTCACTGGTACTGTTCAGGACGGTAAAGCGCGCTATTGAAGGCCAGCGTTTCGCCTGGGACAAACTTGAGCGCACCGCCAAAATGAGTTTCCGCACCGCGGAAAGTCATGATTCGGTGAAAGTGCCATAATTTGTCATTTCTTGCGACTCGATGTGTTTCAAATCAGGATATCGGCTCAAAGTCAGCACAACTAACTGAGCGCACACGCTTGGATTAGCGTATGCTAATGACATGCTGCTAAACGGAAGAGAAGCGATCCTAAGCCGTGTCCACCTGCTGAAGGAAGAGATCAGCGACATCCAACGACTCAATGAGCAGTATGCCCAGCAGCGCCGTACCTTGCCTGCGCAGCAGAATCATGCGCAGCGCCGCGGCCGGTTGGAACAAATTGTAGAAGAATTAAAAGCACTCACCAACCGAAAAATCCAGTAGGCCGATACAGACAGCGCGTCGTTGTCATCCCTCGCAAAGCGAGGGATTTGGGTTTATGTGTGCGCCGGCAAATCCCACATTCCTCGTCGCTTCCTCCTCGGAATGACAAGGGGAAGAGAGGTCGCTGGCATCTTTTCGCCAGTGCTACAATAAGTAGTTCCGCGCCCCTCCGCGCAGCATCCATATACCTTTCGAGGAGCACTTATGGCAACCGTTGAAGCCCCCACACGACCACAAATTCGCCTTCATCAACGCCCATTCGCTAATGAGCCGTTAACCGATTTCAGCAACGAAGACAATGCTCGCAAGATGCGTGCTGCTATAGACAAAGTTCGCGGACAGCTCGGCCGCGAGTACGAACTCATCATCGGCGGCAAGCGCATCAAGACGCAGGACAAGATTAAATCGCTGAACCCGGCCAAGCCGTCGGAGGTTGTCGGCATTCATCAGAAAGCAGGCAAAGAGCACGTCGAACCGGCGATGCAGGCCGCTCTCAGCGCCTTTGAGCATTGGAGCCGCACATCGGTTGAGGAACGCGCCAGCCTGCTGTTTCACGTTGCCGACTTGCTGCGTGAGCGCAAATTCGAGTTTGCCGCGTGGCTGGTTTTTGAAGTCAGCAAAAACTGGGCGGAGGCTGACGCTGACATCGCCGAGACCATCGACTTCTTAGAGTACTACGGCCGCGAAGCGCTGCGACTTGCCAAAGTCAAGCCGGATGTTCAAATGCCGGGCGAACACGATTCGCTCCGTTATATTCCGTTGGGCGTTGGCGCCGTGATTCCGCCGTGGAATTTTCCTTGCGCGATTATGGCCGGGATGACAATGG
>Ga0210401_10005148_pt1 | contig 13479 bp, 10 predicted proteins | sample IncBWH32MmetaG_FD_150866 | JGI IMG/M metagenome (GOLD analysis project Ga0210401, IMG submission 150866) | Forest soil microbial communities from Barre Woods Harvard Forest LTER site, Petersham, Massachusetts, United States - Inc-BW-H-32-M | ecosystem: Environmental > Terrestrial > Soil >... | reverse complement strand
CGGCGTCGGAAGCATATCCGGCTCGCTCGCGTCCAGCCACCAGCCGTCAACGCCTTTGCTGAACAACGCGTGGTTGATCTGCGCCCAAAACAATTTCCGCGCCTCCGGATTAAATGCGTCATAGAACGTGTCGGGATAACCCATCCAATCGACGATCTCATGCGCCAGGTTCTCTTCATAAAGAAAATGATGCGTCCGCATTATTTCAAAATTGGTCGTACCCGCGTAAAACTTCGGCCACACAGAAATCGTCAGGCGCGCATGGTATTTGTCATGAATTTCCCGAATCCAGCCGTCCGGATCCGGAAACCGCGCCGGGTCAAACTCATGCGAGCCCCATTGGTCCAACCGCCAGTAAAACCAATCCTGCACAATATTGTCTATTGGGATGCCCAGGGCGCGATAGCGTTTCATCACGTCCAGGCTTTCCTGCTGCGTCTTATAGCGCTGGCGGCTTTGCCAAAATCCGAAACTCCATTCGGGCATCATCGGCGCCGGTCCGGTGATTTGCCGATAGCTTGACATGACCCGGTCCGGCGCCGGGCCATACATGAAATAATAATCAATTCCCTGCGCCACCTCAGACCACAGAGACGTGTTCGGGTCGTGCGACGGAGTTTTCCAAAGCAATTTTACAGTTTCCATTCCCTGCTCCTTCGTCCATTCCAATTTCAAATGGTAACGGTGCCCAGCCACGAAATGAATCCGGGCCACATTCCACCACGGAAGCCAACCCTGGCGCCAATGCGAAATGATCAACGCATCATCCAACCACACCTTGATGCCGTTGTTCGAAAAAGTCGCCAGCGTGTAATCGCCCGTTTCGTTCGGCAGAACGTATCCCTCCCATCGAATGCTGACGTCGCCCGTCGCCGGCAGGCCGGAATAAATCAGCTGGTTCGCGTTGGTCGCGCCGGTGGGAATCGCAATGTTAATAACCGGATCCATGCGGATGCCTGCAAGTCGTTCAAAGTTCTCGCCGGAATAATACGACCCGGTCAAACCGCCGGGTTTGCCGTTGATGTCCAGCAGTTGAGACGCCGGAATCGGCTCCACTTCGCGCAGATCGCCAAATCGAGTGTACGACGTATTGTCCCAAAATATCCCATAACCGCGGCTGGAAAGAAGAAACGGAATGGCCACGGTCCCGTTGTGCTGCCACAGGTCCAGGTCGTAACCCTTGAGATTCATCAAGCCCAACTGTTGTTGCCCAAGTCCGAACAGCGCTTCGCCATCGTTTGCCGCCCATTCCTGGCGAACGTGAAATGTTCTCTCGCCCTGGACAATTGCGGGCGTCATCGTCCGTCCGTCACTCGTTTCGCCGACGATGAGCCGGCCCCTCGAATCAAAAAACGAAACCGCGCCCGAATGAAGATCCACACTCACCCCCAAAACGTCTGTCGTCAATTCCGCCTTCCCATTTTCCGACTTCAACGACCACTTGGTCTTCTCGTCATGCCGCCCGCCCGCCGCCAAACTCTTGCGCGCAAAAAAAGACCGGTCCGGCGACGCCGCAACGCGAATCACATTGTCCGCACACACTTCGAGCTTTAAATATTCCGCGCCAATTGGAATCAGAACTCCATCTTTTAACTTTTGAGGCTCACCGGCTTGACCGCGAGCGTTCGGCACGCCCGCCAGCGCGATCACTAAAACGCTCGCAATTGCAAACCGTCGAACGATGGACCAAAGGTGGTAGGGACGGCGCGCTGCGCCGTCACCGCACGTAAACCGGGCGGAACCTTTCGCATGCGCTCGTCCGACCACCAACTTGTCGACGCTATTCATCGCCGGGAAATATCAACCGCCAAAACCCCTGTCAAGCAATGCCCTGTCGCTAAAATTGACGACAAGCCTTCCGCCGCGCAGCATGATGAAATAAAAGAGATGAAACAGGCCTTCCTACTTATCCTGCTGCTCGCTGCCTATTCCTGGTACGCGCGCGCGGATAATTATCGGAACTTCGACGTCGCCATTTATATTCCCGCCGGCGTCGTGCGCAGTTTCGAAGACCCGCAAAAACTCCAGAACGACTGGAACATCATCAGCAGCCAGCTCAAAGTCGACAAAGTCTATCTTGAAGCCCAGCGCGACCACCTGACAAACAGCGATGCCCTCCTCGAGCGCGTCAAACAATTCTTCGTCGAACACGGCGTGCGCGTCGCCGGTGGCATGGCTTTGTCGGACGGCGGCATAGACGGACAATTTCACTCATTTTGTTATACGGACCCCAATGACCGCGCCTTCATCAGAGGCGCAGCCGAATTGGCCGCGCGTCATTTCGACGAAATTATCCAGGACGATTTCTTTTTTACTTCCACAAAGAACGATTCGGACATCGCCGCCAAAGGAAAAAAGAGTTGGACGCAATTTCGGCTCCAACTCATGGACGATGCCGCTGAAAATCTGATTATTAAACCCGCGCGCAAAGTAAATCCTAAAGTCCGTCTCATCATTAAATTTCCCAACTGGTACGAACACTTCCAGGGAAACGGCTACGATCTCGACAAAGAATCAAAAATGTTCGACGGCATCTACACCGGCACGGAAACGCGCGACCCGGTCATCACAGACCAGCACCTGCAGCAGTATGAAAGCTACGAAATCATGCGTTACCTGGACAATGTCGCTCCGGGCCGAAACGGTGGCGGCTGGGTTGACACCTACAGTATCCGCTGCATCGACCGCTACGCGGAGCAACTTTGGGACACCTTGTTTGCCAAAGCGCCTCAAATCGTGCTCTTTGAATGGTCCGCCATGTTAAAGCCTGCCGAACCGGGCGACCGCGCTGGCTGGGAAAACATGCGCACAAGCTTCAACTACGACCAAATGGTGAACTCTTTTCACGCCAACGATCCCACGGGCCTCAACTTTCCGACGTTTGCCCGCGTCGCAGGTTATTCGCTGGAACAAGCCGATCCGTTCCTCGGCAAACTTGGAAATCCGATCGGCGTCGCCGCCTACAAACCTTATCAATCCACCGGAGAGGATTTCTTGCACAACTACTTGGGTAACATTGGAATTCCCATCGACCTCCACCCGGATTTCCGCACTAACGCAGACCTGATTTTGCTCACCGAATCCGCCAGGTTCGACCCGGACATCGTCCAAAAAATTAAAAATCAATTGCGCGCCGGCAAATCCGTTGTCATCACATCCGGCCTCCTGCGCGCGTTACAAGGCCACGGAATCGAAGACATCGTCGAAGCGCAATGGACCCATCGCAAAGTTTCGACCCGCCAATTCTCAACCGGCTTCGGCGCCGGCAACGCTTCGTCTTTGGACGAGACGGCAAACAAAGATATTCTTCTCCCTCAAATTGACTTCATCACCAACGACGCCTGGTCCCTCATCCGCGCCGACGCCGGCGGCAACGCATTTCCGCTGTTGCTGATGGACCGCTATTCAAAAGGCGTGCTCTACATTCTGGCCATTCCGGACAACTTCAGCGACCTGTACGCCCTGCCCTCCAGCGTCACCACCGCAATCAAACATTATTTGATGCGCAACTTTCCCGTGCGACTCGATGGCCCGGCTCAAGTCGCCCTATTTGCTTATGACAATGGCACATTCATCGTCGAATCCTATTTAGATACCCAAACTGATGTGACCGTTTCAATCGCCGGAAATTTTATGCACCTGAAAAATCTGGTCTCCGGAGATGAACTCGACAGCCACACGCCCACCTCAGCGCGCTGGAACCGCGACCAAGGCGTTGAAACAAGAGTCTCATTCAGAGTTCATCTGCTACCCCACAGCTACAAAGTATTTGAAATGGAGAAATAGGGTTGGCAGGGACAGCGCGCTGCGCTGTCCGCGCCGCGTTTAGCGGCGCAACGAGCGCGGGAGCCCTATCGTCCCGCTCTCGGCATTCCGCGCGCTTTACGCGCGGTGACGGCGGTGGCAGCGCCACTTGCGAAGAGCGCCGTCCCTACCGCCTTCAATTCGCCAAAAACCTCCTTCCCGACAAAAGATCTTCCACCAACTCCACCACAAATTTAATTTCCGTCCCGTGTCCGGGAACGCTTTCAATTTCGCACCGCCCGCCGATCTTTTCGAGGCGCAGCTTCATGTTAACCAGCCCGTTGCCGGAGGACCGGCTCGTTTCCCCTGCCCGTTTTTCGGCAACTATTGCCGGAGAAAAACCGCGCCCGTTATCACGCGCCACGATCGTGAAGGAACTGGCCGTGGTCGTCAGCGAAACACTCACTTCGGATGCGGCAGCATGTTTCACCACGTTGTGCAACGCCTCCTTAAACGCCAGGAACAGATGATGCCGCACTTCCGCCGTCACGAGCCATTGCGGCACTTGCACCGGCAAATCCAGCCGGCACCGGATGCCTAGCGACCCCAAATAATCCCGCGCAAATTTTCCCAGATAGTTCACCAGACTATCGAGCGTATCGTGCTCCGGATTCACCGCCCAGACAATCTCATCCATCGCCCGCGTCATTTCACGCGTCGTTTCATAAATCCGATCCAGTTGCGACGCCGCGGCTTCAGGGTTGTGCAACTCGCCATGCGCCGATTGGCTAAGCAACGATATGCGCGTCAGGTTCGCCCCCACGTTATCATGGATGTCGCGGGCGATGCGCGCGCGTTCACGTTCAACAGCGCGCTGCCGTTCCACGCGCTCCAGCTTTTGATGCATCCGCCAACGCGCAAAGCCCAGCACAGCGCTCGTCAAAAATCCCGCCGCCACGAGCATGCTCCCTATCCGGAACCACCACGTCTGCCAGAAATACGGGTGTACCGTAAATGTCAGGCTGTCGCCGGTCGGGTTCCAAACACCGTCGCTGTTGCATGCCGTGACTTCGAAGCGATAGGTCCCGGGCGGTATATAACTATAAATCACCGTTCGTTTCGTCCCGGCATCCGTCCAGTCACGGTCCAACCCGTGCAGCCAATATTTGAATCCCATCTTTTCCGGAGAGACGAAGCTGATGCCCGTGTAGTCAAACTCAAATCGCTGCCGTCCGGGCCCGATTTGCAACGCTCCATTCGTGCTATTGATCCCGCCCTCGGCTTGACCATCAATCAACATTCTTTCGACATGGACCGGCGGCGGCAGTTGATTGACTTTGATATCGTCCGGATTGATCACCACCACACCCGTACTGGTTGAAAACCATAAGCGCCCGTCGCTCGTCCGGAACGACACCGGCTGAAATCCGCCCGAGCATTCCACTGTGGGCATTCCATCGCCAATGCCATAAACCAACGCATGCACCGACGACAGCTTTTTGCCGGCGCATCCGGTTAACTCAGATTTTTTAATATTGAAAATCCCCGCATGAGAACTAATCCAAAAATTGTTCGAGCTGTCCTGCTCAATGGCGCAGATATAATTATTCGGCAATCCCTGGTTAACGCCGACAGACGAAAAACGGCCCTGCTTCAGGCAATCCAACCCCCCGCCATAAGTCCCAATCCAGAGCGTGTCATCCTCATCCAAATGCAGGCATTGCACAAAATCGCTGGAAAGCCCGTCCGCTTGCCGGAACTGTTTGATCACGCCATTTTTGAAACGCCCCAACCCTCCGCCTAACATGCCAAACCACAAAGTTCCATCCGGCTCCTCCGCCAGCGCTCGCACGTCCGGCAGGACTAATCCTTCCTTTTCCCCAAAGTGCGTGACAACTCCATTTTGATACTTCAGCAGACCGGTAACGGTTCCAATCCACGTCACTCCATCGTGTCCATGCAGGATCGCCGTTGCCGCGGTGGGCGCGCCAATGGCAGTCACCGGCTCGAAACGCGCGGCGTTCTTAATGCACAATCCCCCTCCCCACATGCCAATCCATAGGCGGTTTTGTGGATCCTCTGACACAGACCAGATAAACGAATTGGGAATGCCCGCCTCCGCCCCAAAATGTGTCCATTGATCATCGAAAAAACGATACAAACCCGCCCCCTCAGTCCCGACCCATAGCGAACCGTCGTGGGACCGGTCAATGGAAAGGACACTGGCGCCCTGCCATTCATCCGGCGGTTGAAGTGTTGCAACGCGGCTTGGCCGAAGCGCCAGCAGTCCGCTGCTGCCCGTTCCCACCCATAACGTACCCTCCCGGTCCTCGTAGAGGCACCGCACCCAATTGTCAGGAAATCCGCTCGCACGATCAAAATGCGCCACGTTTCGACCCGGAAAAATCAAATATAGTCCTTGCTCCAGCGTCCCAATCGCAAGGCATCCCGACTTCATCTGCGTCATCGCCACGACCGATGCCTGCCCCAAAGGACTTGCACCTTCATCGTTCATCTTGCCGTCTTTCCATTCTGACAAATTGTTTTGCCCGACAATCCAAAGGCCGCCGTCCGCGCCCGTGCAAATACCTTTGACGTAATCACCTGGCCGCGAGGGCAATTGCTTCATCGCGCCATCTTTCAAAACAAAAGCATTGCCGCCCCAATCCGCCCAGACCATTCCCTTCGAATTGGACACCAGCGCGGTCGCGCCCGCGCTGCCGCTGGAATTGGGTGTGGCGGCAATCTTCCCGTGTAAATCCGCCAGCACCCCCGCATCATTTAACAGCCAAATATCTCCCGCTGCATCAGCCCGGATGCTCTGGATTTTCTTTTGCTCCCACGGCGCTCGAAATTCCGTAGTGTAAAAATGTCCGTCCCGGTAACGCGTCAATTCCCCCGTCTCATATCCAATCCATAGGTTCCCCTCCGCGTCCTCAAACAAACTGGTCACCCGCGTACTGTGCATCTCCGGCGTCGTGCTGCTGTCAAACCGCGTAAACGTCACGCCGTCGAATCGTGCCAGGCCGTCATAAGTCGCCAGCCAAAGATAACCATCCCGTGTCTGCACTATGTCGCTCACCGCGTCATTCGGCAACCCATCCTCCGTCCGCCACGTCCGCGTAAAGTAGCCGGGCAGATTCGTCGCCTGACAAACCATTTGACACGTGAACGAGAGAAAGACGATAGCAGGAAGCAGGTTTTGGTTCAGGCGTTTCACGGGAACAGTTGAATTTTGTGTTTGTCACCAACACCACGCAAGCCAAAGTTCGACCTATTCATTTAGAGCCTGCAACCATCCAATATCCGGTCATTCCGCAATCCGCAATCTGCAATCCACATTGGCCTGTCCCTAATTTTCGCTACTTTGATTTACCCCCGGAGCGGATTATGTTTGCTAGAAATCAACCCGTGCTATGAAACCGTTTTTTGAGGAGTTTAAAAGGCCCGGCCTATGGCCCAAATCGGCACTGGTATTGTTTCTGTTTGCCTTGGCAACTGCCGAAGGTTGCGGCAAATCAAGCAACTCACCGGCAGCCGCCCCGCAAGCCGCGCCACCCCCGGCCAATTCAGTAACGGTCTCTTCAACACCCGCGCCCGCGCCGGCGCCAGTGCCATTTCCACAATCAACCACCGCGACCAATTCAACTTCCATGACAACGCTGCAGTTTTTAAATCGCGCGATGGTAAGATGGATGAGAACGAATCACCGGCATCCCAGAGATTTTAACGAATTCGCCAGCACCGCCAACGTCCAGATACCCGATCCCCCCCCGGGCAAAAAATACGCCTTGAATGGCCGGGGCTTCATCGTCCTGGTCGACATCTCAACCCAGTAAACTCAAATGAGAACCGAGCCGAGACCGTTTCAACGTTTCAACATTTCAACGATTCAATGTGCCTTCACGCTCATCGAACTTCTCGTCGTCATCGCTATCATCGCCATCCTGGCTGCCATCCTCCTGCCGGTCCTTCACAGTGCCCAGGTCCGCGCGATGCGCTCCCAATGCATGAACAACATCCGACAATGCGCCGGTGGCATCCTGACCTTTGACGGCGACAACAACAATTGCTTCCCCGCGGCAGGCTGGGCTTCCGGCGACTGGCAAGTCTCATGGGACACCCTCGTTTATCCCTACATAGGCGGGGGCAACCCGGCTAATCCTGCAATCACGATGACTACCGGGGAATATGCCTCCGACGCGGACGGCGCGTCGACATTTGATTTGGCCATGGGACTTAAACTAATGGCTTGCCCATTCGATACCCTCCCTAACTTTCCGAAAGATAGCTGGATGACCTCAGCCAATGGCGCCTTGAATACGACCATCAAGGATTACGAAATGATCTCGACCGGAACGAAAGGCTCGGCAGCCCAGGGCGCTGACAACTTGCTTCAACGGGATACAAAGAATGGATTACCCCCAACTTCTCAAATTCAGGGCGTCGGTATATATTGGCAGGACCAATCTGCATCCGGTCCAAACTGGAATCCTCCGGGCTATCCTGAAACGGTTGTTCGCCATCCCGCCGGTACCCTTTTGCTCGCCGAAGACGCGAACAATTGGAACGCCGAGGGCAACATCTGGCCCTGCTGCGTTGAAGGACCAATTGCCTCCGGCATGAGCGCCTATTCGGTCTTCTATCAAATAGACCCCACCGTTACGAGCGCGTCGGCTGTGCAAGACGGCACCGCTGCGTGTGAAGGCTTTTTGCTTTACCAGATGCAGCGGAACCGGTTCAACTACGCCTTCCATGACGGTCACGTCGAGGCCCTCACCTATCAGCAAACCTGCCAGCCACAAAAGATCGGAGCGGTGGTGAGCTACGCAGTTCCAAACGGTATGTGGAACATCAACACGGCTCAATAATCCGTTGGTAGGGACCACCCGCTGGGCCGTCACCGCCCGTATACCGGGCGGAACATACTGCATACGCTCGCCCAACCGCGTCGTGTCTGAATTGGAGGGACAAAATGTTTCTTTCAACAATCTAAGCACGCCACATTCCGACAATAGAATAATCCATCAATCCATGAATCCGTATTCCCCAATTTGCAGTCCGCATTCCGGATTCCGCAATGGCATGTCCCGTGTTTTCGTGACAAGACAGTTTTAGTCATTCGTGTATGTTCATTGCCATAGCCTAAACGAATGACCAATTCCTATGAATGGTCGCAAACATAGTCCTGTCACGCTTCTGATTGCCGCTCGAAAAACGGCGTTCTTCCGCCGCGCATGAAATAATTCCGAAACAGTAACCGAAAGAAAATATGAAAAAAACGCAAACCTTGAAATCCTGTGGACTGGTTCTGGCGGCGTTGCTGCTAGGCAGCGAAAAGCCCGCCTTTGCGCAAACGACCAACATTACTATTAACGCCTTTGCCAGCGGCACTGAGGGAACCGCACCCAGCGGAACCGGCAACGAATGGGGCGATGGACAAATCCTCTGGGACAATAGCCAGCTTTACCCAGGCACGTCAGGTTCGGCATACATCGTCTCGGGTTTCTCTCCGACCGACGGTACCGGCAATGTCATAAACGAATATATTTGTTATCCCGGCGACAATTGGTATTACGTGAATCCTGGTGGTCCCTCCCCTGTCGATATTTCCCTGTATTCAGCCGTGCAATTTCAAGTTTTATGGGATAGCGCCGACTCCTCGATGAACATAGACCAATTCAATAAGCCCGCAACAATTCCTGGAGCAGCATATGGCGCCAACAGCTACCAGTGTCTAACCTTTTGCAACGGATCGGGGAATGCCGGGGGCGGCGCTGGAGAGGTTATCGGTTACTTCACAATCCCGGACGCCGCCTCAAACGGATGGGCAACCGTAACCGTCCCGATTCCTAACGACCTCGCTGACACAGCCGGGGCGGACGGAATTGTCATGCAAAAATGGATAGGCAATGAGGGCAGCACGCCTGCCACCGCCCCGACCGCTGATTTTTGGATCGCTAACGTTACGTTGATTGGCACCGCGGCACCGCCGCCCCCGCCCACTCTCACACTACAGGCAAAACCGACGCCCGGCCTGAACGTATTCGCAAGCACCGCGGGCATTTATGACCGCCAGGAAGTGGCGTTAGTTGCCAGCAATGGCGTATCCTGGGTCGGACACGATCTCGTTAATCCCGTCACCTATTCCTTCACCATAAACGGCTTTCCACAGAATCCGGCCACAAGATATGCCTGCGAAGCATACCTGATCATGTCTCCCAATCCCGCATATTACGACACCGCGCTCGACTACAACGAAGCCAACTGTGTCATCGTATCTCTTCAACAAGGCGCCGGAACGACTCTGATGAGTTTTCAATACAAGACGAATGAACCCAGCAGCGAAACCTATAATACCATAGGAACTGTCACCAATAACGGGACCGCCCTAGGAACCTGGAGCGTCACCTTCACCTCGGATACAAACGTCACCATGACCGCCCCCAATGGCAACACCAGCAGCTTCGTCTTCACGAATGCGCCCTATTTCGCTGAAGTCAACAACCCGGGCATGTATTTGTATTTGGGCATGCAGGCGAATAACAGCGCCGGTATAAACGACGCCGTCTGCTATTCTCAATTCTCGCTCAAAGGTGTGCCCGCAGCCATCACCGATAATTTCCTCGCCGACACCAATTTGAATTCAACAAATTGGTTCACATTCATGTCCACCGGCCCAGCCGGAGTATTCGTAATGCCTCCCGGAGCGGAAAATTGGGTGTCCTGGACTCTCCCAGACGCCGGCTTCCAATTGCAGGCCGCCCAAAACATAGCCGGGCCGTGGAAAGTCCCGAACGGCGACAAGATTTTCACGGGAGTCGGTCAGGTTAACCAACTAATTACAACCAACGACATCCCAGCTTCATCACCATCGGCCTTCTTTGAATTGGCAAAACCGTAGCGCCATTCCGGATTGCCTAAGCACGGTATGGCGGCGTGGCGGCGCTCCCGCGCGCTCCCGCGCCGCCCTAACTTTGAACTAGCCGGTAAACGAATGTCGCTATCCGAACTTCCAATGGTCATCGAACCACGTGCCGAAAAGAAGATCGGGCGTCTCTTCGTGCCGGAGGCACAACCGGAAATTAGCCAGACACGGAGTGTCTGGGACCGGGCGTAAAATTCACCCGTCCTGAAGGGACGGCGGAATTTGCCCGTCTGATCCCCGTCATCCTTTCACGTCAAACCCTATATTCGTTGCCCGCAATTTCACATTTGACCTTCCCCGAAAATCGGCGTACGAAAGGGACCATGGACTGCGCAACGCTCTCCGAACAGAGCCGCGACCGCCTGCCGCGCAGTAGCCGGGTGAAGGCGGGTGAGGGAGCGGTCCGGTCAGACAGAATGAGGATAATCCCTGGCATCCTCTCCCCCTTGAATCCCGATCCTCAATGGGTCAACACCGCCTATTATCACAGCGACGGAAATGGAAACGTGACCGCCCTGGTTCAGCCCACCGGCCTGCCCGTGGCAATGTATCAATACGATCCCTACGGCAACATCATCGCCATCGCCGGCCTGATGGCGAACCAAAACAAGTATCGATTCTCCAGCAAAGAATGGAATGATAACACCGGTCTGTACTATTTTGGCTATCGCTTCTATAGCCCGAATTTGCAAAGATGGATAAACTGGGATCCGATTGGCAGCATAGCAACGAAACTTGTCATCAATCAGGCCAATGGCCAGGAATTCACTGTTAAGAATGTATATCCAGAGTCATTGGGCAAGCCAAATTTATACGCGTACGTTGCTAACGATCCAGCCAACAAAGGCGATATGCTTGGGCTATGGACACTTACAATAGGAGGCGGTTTCGGGGCGGGAGGAATTTTAACGATAGGACATAACGGTGGACACTTTAGCGTTGGTTTTTACGGCGGCGATGGATTTGGAGGCTTTTTCGACCTCGACAAAAAGGACACCGGTGAGTGTAATAATTCAATTGGAATCATGGCGCACTCCGAACTTGAAACAGAGAGCCTACCTATCGGCCTCGACGCAGAGGGACAGGCAAGTTATAATCTGGACAAACATGACTTTGACGCCTCGGTCGATGGCGGCTATAGCCTGTCAGGACCAGGCGATATCAGTGGATGGGAGTGGACAAAAGGTGTAGACGTTTCATCCGATCCGAATACGCCGGTGTCATTTTCTAACACGTTTGGCCCTATAAAAGGGGCCGGTGCAGGAGGGGCATCCGGGGTTGGAGGGACGGCCTGCTTCTAGCATTCGAACGCAAAACGCATGAATAGGATCATTCCCATTCTCGTCATCCTGGCGGTTGTTTTTTACCTCGGCTCACGGATTGGATTCTGGCGCGCGTCGCGTCGAACTGGCAGCGCAACGTCTGGCGTAATCTGGTACAGAGGGGGGTTGTTTTCGTGCGTCATAGGCGGTCTTAGTTTGTTGGTTGCTGTTGGCAGTTGGATCCACCTTTTACATTTTACCCATGTTGCCGTCCACACGACCGGCGTCATTATTGAGATGCGCGAGCACGCAGGAAAAAACGGTAGCATCACCTATGCGCCGACATTTCGGTTTCAAGACTCCAAAGGGCTGGAGCATACCGTCTCATCGACGGTCTCTGAATCGCCTCCGGCGTATAATATCGGAGACAACGTTCCAATTCTTTATATCAGCAGCGAGCCACAGTCTGCTCGCATTGATAGGTTTTTACAGCTCTGGGCACTCCCTATTTTGACGGCGATAGGAGGTAGCTTTTTCTTATTGGTCGGCCTCATCGTAATTTGCTTGCCAAAGCTCACCAACGGTTAAGGTCCTCGGTGTCGTGGACCGGTACTAATGATGTGGCTACAAAAAATTGCGACACTCCATTCTCCATTTCACATTTGACGTCCAGAAAAACGGCCCCATTTTCAACTTTTCACGGCGCAAAATTTCCGCTGCCGAAAGATTCAGGGAGGAAAGTTGCATTAATGCGGCTGCTCTTTGGGCAAATCGGGACTGATTGCGATGTTTTGATTTGGCTGAAAAATTGGGAGGTTTGGGGATCCTCGGGGCACAAACCATTGGTAATTCGGCTAAGAGAGGTAATCAGGCGCTCGACGAGACTCCGGGTCACCTTTTTTCATCCGCAGAGGCTGACGACGTAATTTCTTTTCTCATTTTGAGCGCCGAGTTCTTTTGGGACTGCCTAGTTTTAAACTCAGACCTGCGAGTGACTCTCTTTTTGTCTCACGACGAGTTTCATTCAATTGTCTGTAAAGAGCAGGAAAATTTAGCGCGCATTCGTGATATTTTGGAAAAAGGTGATTGGACATCACGCCCTGTTAATACTTAACACATTGGAATCCAAATGCTTGCATCCATTTTTTAACCCCCTGTTAATGATTTGTGAACCCTTAAGTCCCTGATTTTGAACGATGTAACCGATATTAACCCCTTTTACACCTCATACCACATCTCAGAATCATCCTCGCCTGCCCCACCGCGCGCAATCTGTGGAAATCTGCGTAATTTGCGGATTCAAACTTCGATTCAGTCCATTCTGTGAATTCTGCCTTAAAACTCATCTGACCGCACCCCATACTTGACGCAACACGCAACACGCATCACGAAACTCCTTCACGCGAAAATCTTCGCCTCTTTTGCGATCTTTGTGATCTCTTAAGAAACTGATTGCGCAATTGCTTGTTTTTGAATGAGTTCGAAGCCGAAGGCTTTGGCGGTTTTTTGCAGTGCGTTCAATTTTCGGGCGGCGAATTTCTTCTC
>Ga0210401_10005147_pt1 | contig 13479 bp, 8 predicted proteins | sample IncBWH32MmetaG_FD_150866 | JGI IMG/M metagenome (GOLD analysis project Ga0210401, IMG submission 150866) | Forest soil microbial communities from Barre Woods Harvard Forest LTER site, Petersham, Massachusetts, United States - Inc-BW-H-32-M | ecosystem: Environmental > Terrestrial > Soil >... | reverse complement strand
ATCGGCGCCACAGCTCGCTCTTCTGCACCACAGAAAGCCCAAACCGCTTACCTTGCCTCATGCAACACCACCTTTGGAGAGCAGACTTATATCAGATGGTGTTGCATCGACCTATTGAGACCACCGCGTTAATCAGGCGCGTGGCTTCGTGGAATCGGCTTTCTTCTGACTTTTTGGCAATTGGAAATCGATGTTGACTATCGTATCCATCTCGACAGCCTGTCCATTCAACACGAGCGGCTTAAACTTCCATTGCGCGACCGCATCAATTGCCGCTTGGATGAGTAGGGGGTGCCCCTTTTTAACCTCGATTTTCAATACAGAGCCGTCGCGCCCAATGATGCATGCCAAAGAGACTCTTCCCTCGACGTGTGTCTCCCTTGCTAATTCGGGATAAGTTGGCCGAACAATTTTCGTGGCGTGCGCGTCGAGGAGTTTGCAGTGCAGTCTGATACCGTCGTCATTTTTCTGTTGTCCAGATACAAGCGGCGAGACCATGACAACACACAACAGCGCGGCAATAAGCTGGTTCCTCACTAGAGAATTAGACACCATGCGGGAATCGGCGGTTCCAGGCCCAACGGGACCGTGAGCGAATCAGGCACTGGGATGAAACACATTCTAAACATCAAAATCGCGCTATCTGCGTTCAAGTCGTGAAACCGGACATCAAGTGGTTTTGGCTGGAAATCCACTTCTCCGGTAACCGCTGCCAACTCAACCGGTCGATGCAACACCATCCAATGCGTTGATTCGACAATGCTTCCCCGGAAGAACTCATCTGTTTGGCTGTACTCGGTCAAAACCTAGCCAGGGTAGTGTTCCGACTGATCTAACCTAGCCAGCGATCTTAGCTTTTGTTTTCAATGCAAGGTGGGTTCGAGCTGAGTGTTGCGTCGACCCATTGAGACCACCGCGTTTACCAGGACCTGAGTCAATCTGGCTGCTGATGAGTCCTCATATGGACAGATGATTCTCAGTTGGATAGCGGACGGATTCGGGCAACGAGCTCGTTGAGGAAGACGTCTGGCTTAGAGAATACGGCCATATGGCCACAGTCTTTAAGCAACACCAGTTCTTTTTCAGGGGCCTGGATGGTGGAAAAATACTCCTCGACTAACTTCGTCGGCGTATTCACATCGGATTCGCCTTGGAAAAGGAACATTGGGATCTCGAACTTGACGCCTAGGCGCCTCGCATCGTAGGACATAAGTTCCTTCATTAGCGTTGTGCCAGAGTAATAGGTTGCCGCAAAGAAATCATAGCTATCCTTGAGTGAGTAGTTAGGAGCAAACAGAGCTGCGGTGTAAAACTTTTCTTCAAGGAAGAGGCCATCAGCTATTGCAGGGGCTGTTTCCGCGATCAATTTTTGCTTCACAAACCACCTACTCAAGTCTCTGTAAGGTGGTGGCCCGATATCTTCCAGCTTCTTAATCGCTTTTTCATCCCCGCTCGAACGCGCCCTCTTCAAAACCATTTCGTAGGAGACTTTTTCATTTTGTTCCATGTCTACGACTTGACCCGTTCCCACATAGGCGTAGAACAAATCGGGCCGGCGTTGGACCATAGAGACACCCAGAATCGTGCCCCAGGAATGGCCAAGCAGAATCACCCGGTTTTTGTGCAGACGTTTGCGGATAAACTCCGCCACTTCGATGCCGTCCTGCACCATGCGGTCGATGGTCATATCACCGCCTCTCGTCCTGTCATTCCGGCCATAGGTTTTTCCGGAGCCGCGTTGGTCCCACTGGACCACTGTGAAATACCTCTCCCAAGAACGAATGGTCAGAGTGAACGGCACGTAGGAAGAGCCCGGGCCGCCGTGCAGGATGAGCAGGGCTGGGTTGTCGCGGTTCTCACCTCTGATCTGGACCCACTGATCGATGCCGCCGATCTTGACGAACATGCTTTCCTCGATCCGGTTCGGCGTGCGGGCAGCTAGCGCTTTGGCGTTTCGATGTTGGCGAACCAAGCGATATGTCAGTCCGCCGATAAGCACCAGAGCGATGAAAACAAGCGCGCTTCGAAAAACAATCCTGAGCATTTCTCCCCCTTCGGCGTTCACGCCTTCTCTAAATATTTCGAGTCGTTCTTTTCCTCGTCATCACCAATGGTCACCTCGACCCTCGTTTGATTCATTGCGTGCAGGAGTTCCTCGATTTTCTCTTGGCTCATTCAAACTCCGAGAACCGAGTGCCCTCCAAGCGCATTGCATAAGAACACTTTGCGCAGGATGTTCCTGAATGACATCTATCTCTCACTGAGAAATGAGGGTTTTCAGAAGTGGTCGTGACCGCGATTGAGTCACGCCACTAGCGGAAAATGTGGATTCGCGCCGTCGCGAAAAGGCTCTTTATGTTAAGAGGAACTACCTAGCCGGGGGTGGTCGAGGCGAGAAAGCGGGGAGTGCTAAGAATGGAAGCGAGTTGCATATCCTGCGAACAACGGGTATAGAGACACTTACGACATCAGCAAGGAAGGACCAAAACGGGATTAAGAAGAGAAAGAGTAGACCAACTAGGGGCTGAGCAAGAGCGGCAAGTAAAATCATCGCCACACAAAGCAAGGCGACCAGCCGCAGCGCAGAATAGGCGGTCTTCATTTAATGCCATCTTACGCGGACCACTAGGATTTACAACCCCCTTTTAGACCGGTTGCCTGGCTAGATCCTGATAAGTCGCCTTACCGGACAACTGGTTTTGGGCACTTGTCCGGTTTCGGCGTTTACCAGGACTTGAGGATTACTTCCGGGTTGCTCGTGATCCAGGCACGAATCATGGCATCGCGAAAGTCTTCAATGCTGGTCTGCCCCTCCTACGGTAGTCCTCCCTACCACGATTCCCAATCTCGAAATCTCGGAAGCCTCCACGACGTGTCGGCGCAGGTGCATAATTGCCCAGCACGACGCGTCTGTGGTGAAAAGTTCGGTGGGCGATTAAGGCTTCTCCTTCGGAGGAGGATCGCCCTTTGGGGGCTTGGATTGGTTCTGCCGTTCCTGCTTCTGTTTGTCGGCCAATAGTTTTTGTTCTTCCGCGTGTTTTTGCAGCAATTGCTGCGTCTGCTCTTGATGCTGCTGCTCAACTAGCCGTTTTTTAGCCGCATCCGCCTGTTGCTGCGCGAGTTTGGCGTGGTCCTGCTCCTGCTGCTGCTGAACTTTCTGCCGGTCCTGCTCTTGCTTCGCGCGAAGCTGATCCTGCTCTTGCTGGTGTTTCTTATCCAAGTCGGCGTTCGTGGAGGGTGGAACGACGAGCCGGGGTGGAGCCGGAGCCTCGTTCGGATGAACTGTCGAAGGCGGACCAGGGCGATTGGGTTGATTGGGTGGAACACGTTGTTGCTGGGCAGCATCCTGCCTGGTTTTTTCCGCAACAGCCTTGAGTTGCACCGCTTGCTGCCGTGCCTTGTCGTCAGCGGCCTGCTGTGCAGCTTCTTGCTTGACCTTTTCCGCGGCGGCCTGTTGTTGCACCGCTTGCTGTTGTCCGGCTTGCTGCTTGGCCCTTTCCGCTGCCGCTTGCTGATCCTGTAGTCGCTTTGTGTTGTCCTGTTTAGCTTTTTCTGCTGCCGCTTGTTGTTGCACCACTTGCTGTTTGGCTTGGTCTGCGGCGGCCTGTTGTTGCGCGGCTTGTTGCTTGGCCTTTTCGTCAGCTACCTGCTGAAGTGCCGTTTGTTGTTTAGACTTTTCCGCCGCCGCTTGCTGAGCGGCTAGTTGCTGTGCAGTCTCTTGCTTGGCTTTTTCGGCGGCTATCTGTTGCTGCGCTGTCTGCTGTTGTGTGGATTGCTGTTTTGACTTTTCGGCGACGGACTGTTGCGCCGCTTGCTGTTGCGCCGCTTCCTGCTTGGCTTTTTCCGCAACCGGTTGCGGTTGAGCGGATGGCTGAGACGCAGCGACTGGAGGCGGGGCCCCAGGCGCCGGAGGATGGACCTGTTGCGCCGTGTTTAGAGATGTTGCCGGCTGCGGCTTTTTCGCTGCCGTTTCGACCGGTCTAACCACAGGAGCCGGCGGAGCCGTTTTTACAATTCGTTCAACAGGCGGCGGCGTTGCCGCACGGAGGGTCTGCTCGGCCTTCGCGTCAAGCGGCTTGCCAGGATTCGCTTGTAGTGCCTGCTGTTTTTGGGCGAATGCTACAGGTGGGGGAGGCGGCGCAACCTTAGCCACCACTGGCCGGCTGACTACCGCAGCCGGAGGCTTCGGCGGAGCGCTGGCAGGTGTGGCACTCGCGGCACTTTCTCTATTTGCGCCCATAACGCTTGCTCTGATGGGAGCTACGGGCGCAGAGTGAACCGCTGGAGCCGCGGTGATCGAACCAGGAGCGACTGTCACTGATGCGCGTGCCACCGGCTGCGCGTTCACGAAAGTTGCGCGAGGCACGGCGGTAACAGCACCAACGACGTTTTGGTTCACGTAGGTCGTTGTCCGAACGTTGTTGTTCACCACGTTCGTTATGGTGGTCTGCTGCACCACGGTGTTAGTAATGTTCACGTTGGTGACGTAGGTCGGACTGGCTTGACGAGCGGGCACGTACACTTCGCCAGGGGCCAGCGCAAACCACGCCACCCCGCCGCCACTTCCGAAATCGCGCGATGAATTCGAATCTCCCACAAAGGTAACGAGCGCCGGGGAATACACGGGGCGATACTCGCGCTCATCACGGTTCACTTCGCGATGCGGCGGAACCCAAGCCCAACCTCCACCGCCGCGCCCGTCATTATCCAGGTGCGCCCATCGGCCGTAATGCGAGGTCACGAATCCAGAAGGCGCGTCGTCCACCCACGTCCACCCCCACGGGTCCACCCAGGCCCAATGACCGTCTCTGTAGGGCGCCCAATCGCGTGACACGTGCGTGGGAACCCAGACCTCACCGAGATTGCGGTCCGTCCGCCACGTGCCATTTTGATCGAGATCTTCCGAGCCAGTAAGTTCCGGGGAAACGTAACGAGCTGACTGCGAGTGGTCTTCGCGAAGTTCGCGGTTGCGCGACCACTGATCGAAACTGTCGCGACCCGGCAGATCGTAAATGTCGTAGGAAATATAGTCCGTGCCGGAGACTTGAACCTGGGAGCCGCCGTCCACAAGAAACGCCTGGGCACCGCCGGTAATCTGTCCGTGGCCGTCGCGCAGCGTAATGGTTGTGAAGCTGCCATTGGGGTCGACGGTGATGCGATAGTCGCCGCGCTGCAAGACGGTAAACGCGAGGTTCGGAGTATCCACCTCGAACACATCGTCGCCGTAAAGATTCCGCAAACGTACATCCACCGTTCCGGAGTTCAGTTGAATTTGTACCGTCCGGTCGTCCAGATTCAGAAAAGAAACAGAGGTCTGCCCGCCCACGCGAATAGCCGTTGAGCCGATATGCATTTCCGCTCGGGACCGATCGCCGGTCCAGAGACTGTCTCCTGCGGTCATGGGGCGGTTCAAAGTAGCCCACGCCCAATCTGTTTCGCCGCCCGGCTGGAAGGAAACCTCGCCCTCGACAAAATTGAGCCGCGCTACACGAAAGGGTGGATCATCGAACGCCAAAGCTGATGGCACGGCCACGACGAACAGGAAGAGCACTAGGAATACTCGCCCGCAGAAATTTGCAAAACCGACCGGTGTCTTCATCGCTCAACTCATTCCTGGCGCGCCATAGGCGCACCATTTTCAAGTAACAGGCGGTTGAAGATGACTTTCCTCGAAGGAGTTCCTGGAACACTTCTCAATGCAGCCCGGATTAGCATCAGGCCTGAACGCTCGGAGCTGTTCAATTCTTCAACGCCTTGGTTGCTAGGATAAAACACAGGTCGGAAGTTTACTGTACCGTTTTGGACATTCTCGTCTCGCTGATGACTCCAGCACGGACGTCGAATTCGGAGGCGTCCTATTCTCAGCAAAATCCAGACTGAATTGGCATCAGAGAATTGCCAGATCATGCCCACGACAACCTTGCCGTTGTAAGCGGCCCGCATGGAAAGGGATGAAGCCCGCCGTGCAAGTGCCACCTTCCTACTTCGGGATGGATCGTCGAACTACTCGGAACTTATCGCTAGACCACGTCGCTAAGTCCTGGTAAGTCGCCTTACCGGACATTGAGGATCGGGCCGATTTCACTTCTCCGGTAACGGCGTTTACCAGGACTTTGCTTTATTGGCGTATATTTTGTGCGGTTTCACTGTTTCATTTTTTGCCTGCCACCTACGAAGGCCAAAGCATTCAGTAGGGAAACGGTCTCACCGGCCCGATGAGGAATCCATATATGGATCACGGAATTACGGTTGAAACCGAGATGTTTGAGCACCGCGAGGTGAAGCCGCACTTCATTAACCCATGTTGTTTTGGAGAGGACTTTGCGGCGTGGCTGAAAGAACAGATTGCGGCTCTTGAAAGCTCTGGCTTCAAGTTCTCGGAAATCATCCAGGAAGACTACGGCTGGGGTTTTTGGGCTTGGCATGGCAGAGAGCCGTTCTGGGTGGCGCTCTCATACGTTGGTGATGGACCTCAAGAGGCGCCGGCTCAATGGGTCATTTCGGTCAACTACGATCCCGGATTAAATCTGCTAAAGCGCCTGGTTCACAGACCTGACCGTGGAGCATTGCAACAGCTGCGGGATCACGTTCGGCAAGCCGTGGCAAACAATGTTGCTATCAAGATAGTGCCACCTCCGCGATACGGCCTATGACGGGCGTCCTCAAAACGGACAAGTCCCTCCCAGTACCCACCATGGACAGAGTAACCGCGTTACACGTCCAAGTGAACCAATAAGCTCTTCATGACGCGACTTCACATTATTTAACAGCGGAGTTTGGCGAGAGCTTCAGCTATATCCACGAGGTCGTCCCCGTTAGCCGTCTGAACCACATCGAACCAGGCCTCGTTCACAGTATCGGGGCAAAGCGCACCTGCGATTGCAGCACCAATGGAAGCGACTGAGTCAGAATCGCCGCCTACGTTTGCCGCAAACAGAATCGTTTGCTCAACGGACTCTGTGAGTAGGGCCAGGTTGATTGCTAAGGGGACCTTGGTCTCGGGCTTGTTTGGGAAGTACTTCTCCGCAAGTTCGCTCACTACCAGAGTGTCATGCATAGAAAGATCGTCGTGCATTTCCTGGATCGAAACGGCGATAGTGGGTGTTACCTTGCCCCTCGATGCCGAATTGAATGCTTCTGCTTTTCGGGCTGCCTGTATGGCCAAATTCAACACTTCTGTTGCTGGCCTCCCCTCCAAGGCCGCGGAGATCGCACCGGCTACGGCAGCTGCACCACAGATTGCCAGTTGGCCGCCGTGGGTCGGGATGGAGGATTCGTAAGCGCCACGAACCAACTCGTCCAACCGGTCCGGGGAATAGAGCACTCCAACAGGTGCTACCCGCATGGCCGCTCCACAACCATCACCGTCCAGTGCAGTGCGACTTGGATCGCCCAACTGGTGAAAGGTCCACATCGACTTCACACCGGGATGAACGGACTTCCTGCATTTGAGCAACTCTCGGCCAACTGCTGTGTGAGACACTTGTTGCGTGCTAAGTAGCGCTCTCGCTACCGCGATGGTCTGTTCCGTGTCATCGGTTGTTTCACCAATCCGCCATTCATGCTTCAGATTGCCGCTGTAGCGTGGGATAACGTCTCCCGGACGGCCATGGAATCCGCTGATCCCTTCCGGGTACCAGCGCAGGACATCAGAACGAGACAGCATTTCGGTCTGTTTGCCTATGGCATCGCCTGATGCGAGCGCCTTAAAGCAAGCCACGACTCGTTGTGTGTTTTCCAAGGTTTTAATTCGTCCCGGACAGTCATTCTACAGCGACCCAATAGGCAGTTCGCGAAAATGCCGTGGTGTTTACCGATTCATTTCCACTTGGCTGTGTAGTCGCCTTACCGGACATGTGCCGAGGGAAGTGATTTCACTTGTGCGATAAGCGTTAATCGGGAGTTAGCCTGTTCGTCGGATCGTCGAACCCCTCGGTCAGGGAATCACCACTCCCCGATTCATGGCCGCCATCTGGGCCCCTTCGGAATCGCGGACCACGATGCGAACTAGAAAAGTTCCCGGCTGCAGATCAAAACTCGATCTGACGCTGAGCCCCGTCTTGTTTACGCGGTCAAGCGTTGCATCTTTCAAACGCAGGTCGACAACCTTTTCCAGCCCCGTCAGCAGGTTACCGTTCTCATCGAAGACCACCGTCGCAACCGTCAATTCGTCGTTGTTGCGATCCTCGGACTTCCGGAATTTCAAACCGTACGTTTCAACATGCGCCACAACCGTCAGCCGCACGCCATTCCCACTTTTGAAGAATTGCGTCTGGCATTCGATCGGCAGCTCATGCATTTCTTCCTGGGAAAAAAGGGCCTGCTGAATCTCCTCTTTAGCTACCGCTTCGGGATTTGCACTCCCGCGCGGCGCAAAATATCCATGGCGAGCTTGCAGGTTCCATTTCTCCTTATTCGTGAACGCAACTTTGAGGTGGTGATACCTGCCATCAAGTTTCAAATTTTGAGGTGTGAACCCTAAAACATAAGAAACTTCCGGCTCTGCGGCAACCTGCAGAAGCCCTCTATCAATATCGTTCCGATTGTGGATAAAGAGTCCGCCTGAGCCATCAGCCAGCTCCGCGAGCACATCGTCTTGCAACAACTCTTCCGTTCGGATGAAACTCTGACATTCAGGAACCGCGCAGCGGTGGGTTTCCAGGTCTACATCGGCTGAGGACACGTACAGCCCCCGCGCATCGATCGTGTTGATAACAATGTTTGCTTTGGTCGCACGATCGATCATCTCGCTGGATTCATGCATGGAGGGTGTCATGAAGAACCCTGGCGACACCATTACGATGACCCGTTCTCCCGGCAGTGCGCTCATTCTGCGCATAAGTGAACCGAGGTTGGCGAACGAGAATTGCAATTCAGACTCACCTACACCTAGCTCCCGTTGCGCTGACGACTGCGCAATCAGCGGCGCGGCCGAAGGGCTCCCCCCGCAGCCGATTGCATCCACGGTAGCCACTTGCAGCGCCACAGAATCGTGAGCCTCAATGATCTGGTACGCTTCGTACAGCGACATAGGCGGGCAATCGGTCGCGGAGTGGGAGGTCACACCGCGTGGACCGATTTTCTGCAATGCCTCTTCAAGCTTCTGTCGATCCGGAGTGAAATCCTGTTCCACTTGCCCAGATGTCGTGTAGACCGCAATGCGTTCCGCGGGCTGTATCGTCGCAAGCAGTTTCGCTGCCGCCTGCCGGGAAAACATTACATCCTGCACAGCTAGGTGCAGATCATCAAAAAAGAGCGCCACAAATCTCTGCGGCAGTTCCGCTGCTTTCACCGGTGTACCCTCGGAGACATCCTTCTCCGTATCTACCTTGACTGTAGGCACATGCGAAGCCGGAGTTTCCACCGCAAAACTGGAAATGACTTGCGGCTTGCGGTTATCCGAAAGCTGAAAATCCTCTTTTTTCAAATTTGGAACCACTTTTCCCTGCGCGTCCCTGACCACCACGCGAACAAGAACAAAATCAACCCGCACTTTGAACGACGCAGGAGAATCGTGCGAGACGATTTCATCGTTGGAAGCCTTCGTTTCCGGTTTTGCGGCGCCTTGCGATGTTCCTGGCTGATGAGCTTGCGAAGTCGCGAGTGGCGTCTGGGCTCTGACCACCGCCAAACTGAGGACCAAGAAAATGATTGTGAGATAATTGAACAGGGCAATTCTTGGGAGACTGTTCGAAGATCGACCGAGTCGAGCGGTCACCATGAATACTCCACTCCGGCAGCTTGCCTCAATCTAATGTTGGTGGAACGAATTGTCAGTATCATGAGACGGGCGTGCGCAAATTCATTTGATTCTACCGCTATGACGAGTAAATCGTGCTGGCGGTTACAGCCGGGATGGAATCCGTAACTCAGTGAGAAGTGCGATGGCTTCCCAACTCCCGATAAGTCGCCTTACCGGACATGTTCGTACCGGCACTACCTATCGGCGGGAGACCATCTCCTATGAGCATTCACATCATGTCCAAATCCTGCTGCCATCAGAAGGTCGCGCCAGTCCGTTTGTGCCAACTTTACAGCCTCTTGTAACTCCCGGACGTCGCCTCTGCTTAGCTTGAGAGCTGCGAAGCGGATCCTTTCAAGCTGAAACTCATCACTCTTTTCACAAAAAGGGAGATTGTTGCCGCACTGATGTGAAAGAAGCTCAGCTACTTCTTCCCTGAACTCAGGCGCGAATAGAGCGTCAACGTGATCAACCGTCTTGAGACTAAGTCGTGTTGCCATAGAAAGGCCGTGCGACAAGAACGTCAGTCATGCTCGCTCTACACCATGGGAGCAGTCAACTCCTGATAAGTCGCCTTACCGGAGATGTGAAGTAATACTTTGCTTGGACGGTTAGCGCGTTAATCAGGACCCACTACGTTTCGGCACGTTGCGCAGCGCTCGATGCAGATCGTTCCAAAGGTCCTCGACGGCCTCGATACCCACGCTCAGCCGCAGCAGGGACGGAGGCAGGTGCTCCTGTCCAGGAACGCTAGCCCTCCTTTCGATGGTGGACTCGACCGCGCCTAGGCTGGTGGCGTGCTGGATGAGCTGCAGTCCGGTGCACACGAAATCGGCGGCCGCCGCGTCACCACGCACGTCGAACGAAATAATCGTGCCGAAGCCCTTGAGTTGGCGCTGTGCGGCTTCGTGAGTAGGGTGGCTCGCCAGGCCGGGATAGCGCGTCAGAGTGACGTTTGGATGACTCGCGAGGCGCTCGGCCAGTGTCATCGCGTTGCGCTGAGCACGCTCCAGTCGCAGTGCCAGTGTCCTAGCCCCGCGGACCGCAAGAAAGGTTTCGAGGGTGCCGGGTGTCGCACCCGCGAGTTCCCGAGCCTCGCGCAGCGCCGACAGCAAGTTCGCATCGCGTACGGTTACAACACCGCAGAGCAAGTCTGAGTGTCCACCGATGAACTTCGTCGCCGATTGAACAGCCACATCGGCCCCAAGCGCCAGTGGACGCTGATTGAGCGGCGTGGCGAGAGTGTTGTCCACGCCCAGGATCGCGCCTTGCTTTCGCGGTGCAGCGCAGATGGTGTCCAGGTCGGCCACCGTGAGCAGCGGGTTTGAAGGTGATTCCAACCAAATCAAGTCGGCCACGCCGCACATCTTGATCCAGCCCGCGGTGTCGACGACCGCGACGCGATGCACGGTCCATCGACGGCGACTCTGGCCAGCTTTGGCGAGTCCCGCGACACCCTGATAGCAGTCATCCGGTAGAGCCACGACTGAGCCTGTGGGGAGTCGATCGAATATCGCCGCTATCCCCGCCATGCCGGAGGCGAAGGAAACCGAAGAGCCACCTTCGAGGCCGCCGACAATTTCTTCCAGTGCGTCCCAGCCCGGTGTGCCGTCGTCCCGAGAGTACGCTCGGCGCTCACCCAGCACGAAGTTCGACGCCGGAACTGGTGGGACATTTAGCGGCGAGCCCGGGCGGCGGTCGCGTCCTGCTGAAACTAGCCATGATTCAACCGAACCTGTATCACCCGCGTTGTGCGCCTTCCTATTATTCGATGTCATTGCTCGATCTTAGCGAACGCCTTATCCATTTCCAACAGAACAGGGGTTAGTCGCCTTACCGGACATGTGCTCGCCAGCGTGGTGGCAGCTTGCGATTGGCTCGATTGTGACTAAACTACGTTTTTGCGCGATGGAGACATCCCTAATGCTTATAATCCGTGCTGCTACTGTCAGCGATGTGCCGTTGCTGTTGAGATTCTCCCGCGAATTCGCGGAGTTCGAGCGCCAACCCGAAGCGGTGGTCATTAAGGAGGAGACGCTGGCCAGGGACGGCTTTGGATCCCAACCAAAGTTCCGCAGCCTGATTGCGGAATGGGACGGAGAAGCGATTGGCTATGCGCTCTTCTTTGGCTTTTATTCAAGTTGGAAAGGCTCCGGAATCTTCCTGGAAGACCTCTTCGTACGGGAAGCATTTCGCGGTCGAGGGATCGGAAGAGCCCTTCTCCGTCGGGTTGCTCGTATTGCGCGGCAGGAAGGCTGCTACGGCGTGCGTTGGGAAGTGCTGGATTGGAATGAGTCGGCAATTAAATTCTACAAATCGTTGGGGGGTGAGTTTTTCGATGAATGGAGACAAGTCCTCTTACAAGCAGACGCCCTGAATCGACTCGCCGACGGATAACTGCCAGATATTCGTTTGCAGCTCAACTGTGGCGGCCCAACTCCTGGTTAGTCGCCTTACCTGACAAATGACCGCACTGCTCTGGTTACTCTGGGATTCAAGTCTCATTTCGACTGCTTGACGGGGCTGGGGTGGCGACCTGACATGCGCTGCAATGACAGATCTCGACGGGCTCCACTGAATTAGATAACCATCACTGCGGGCTTCTCTGTTTGCGGTGTTCCAGAAAGCGCTGCTGGCAGGCGATGCCCAGGGAGCGTATCTCGGCAAACTCCGGCATGGCACGAATTTTGGCCAACAGAGGATCTGTTTCCATCTGCGGATAGGCGCAGTAGTCTTGCGAAATGGCTCGGCGCAACTCGCGGAAAGCAAATTCCGGTTGACCGCAGAAAGAGTCCCATGCGGCAAGCCAGTATTTCGGACCTGGGTCGCGGCCTGCCATCAATCCGGAGCGGAGCTGTTGCGCTGCCACGTCTCCTTTTGCCGGCAACTGGTGTTGCAGGCACGGCTCCAGCAGCGACTGGCCATCATCGGCTGCAGGGGGCAAGGACTTCAACTCCCGAAGTGCGTCCTCCTCCTTGCCCTCGCGTAAGAAAATCTCAACTCTGTTGATTTTTTCATATTCCGTGCCCGACACCAATTGGAAATACTCCCTGGCACGATCATATTTACCCAAGGCCGTGAAGACATTGCCACAGGAAGCCAGGTCCGTGGTCCCTGCATCGAGAGACCGGGTCTTCTCGCACTCGGAGGCCGCCTCGTCGAGAAGACCCGCGTACCAAAGGACGTAAGAGTGCACCAGATGGACTGCTCCACTGTCGGGCCGCTGGCGGAGAAGGTCGGTAATGTCATCGTAGGCTTTATTCAGCTCGCCTTCCTCACTTTCCATATTGATCAGGTCGCTTGCGGCTTCAATGCGGTTTGGATCGAGTGCCACAGCTCGCTGGAGAGCGGCCTTGGACTGCAATCTAGTTGGTTCAGAGCTGCTCTCGTAGTAATAAAAGTGGCCTAGCGCCGCCCAGGCTGAGGCGTAGCCGGGATCGAGAGCCACGGCACGTTGCAGCAGCTGGATTGCGTTCTTGTTCCCGGAAGACAAGGAAGAGCCCTGCGAATTCGTTGCCGCATTTTCCGACATGGCCCGCAGGTATAGCTCGTACGCTTCCGCATTATGGGATGCGTTCGAGGACACGCTGGCACCCATGCTCACTCCCAGTGCGGGAATCAGGCCATGCTGGATGCGGGCAGCAATTTGCTCTTGCACTCCGGTAAGATCCCGAGTAGTGCCGTGCAAGGTGACGCGCCAGAGCACTCGGTTTTCCGCGGGATCCACGGCCTCCAGG
>Ga0210401_10005146_pt1 | contig 13483 bp, 13 predicted proteins | sample IncBWH32MmetaG_FD_150866 | JGI IMG/M metagenome (GOLD analysis project Ga0210401, IMG submission 150866) | Forest soil microbial communities from Barre Woods Harvard Forest LTER site, Petersham, Massachusetts, United States - Inc-BW-H-32-M | ecosystem: Environmental > Terrestrial > Soil >... | reverse complement strand
CTCAAAACCCAAAACGCCAAACGCCAAACGCCAAGCGCCAAACGCCTCCCCGTTCCCTACTGCAGCCACTCGGTGTGGTACACACCCGGTTTATCGATTCGCTCGTAAGTATGGGCGCCGAAATAATCGCGTTGTGCTTGGAGCAGGTTCGCGGGCAGGCGCTCTTGGCGATAGCTATCGAAGTAGGCCAGGGACGCACTGAACGCGGGAACGGCGACACCAGCTTGTATTGCGAGCGCTAAAGCAAAGCGCCAGTTTGCTTGACTCCCCTCGAGGATTGAACTGAAGAAGGGATCAAGCATCAGGTTCTCGAGTTGCGGGCTCCGATCGAATGCTTCTTTGATCCGATTGAGAAATTTTGCGCGAATAATGCAGCCGCCGCGCCAAATGGTAGCAATGTCTCCGAAGTTCAGGTTCCAGTTAAAGTGTTTACTCGCAGCGGCAAACAGGGTGAATCCTTGCGCGTAGGAGATAATTTTCGAGGCATACAATGCATCACGGACTGCATCAACCAGTCTCTGACGATCCCCGTCATAACGATACGGAGTTGGAGCTGGAAGCTGTTTCGACGCCCGGACGCGCTGCTCCTTCATCGAGGAGAGCACGCGAGCCTCGACAGCCGCGTTAACGGTCGATATCACCACGCCTTGTTCAATGGCAGACTCTAATGTCCACCTACCAGTCCCTTTCTGACCTGCCTTATCGAGGATCAGATCGACAAGAGGCTTGCCCGTTTCGGGATCTTTTTTCCGGAAGATGTTGGCTGTTATCTCGATCAGGAAGCTGTCCAGATCGCCACCGTTCCAGTCGTTGAAGACGCCGCTTAATTCGTCGGCATCCAGACCCAGGACGTCGCGAAGGAAGGCATATGCTTCACAGATGAGCTGCATATCGCCGTACTCAATGCCGTTGTGCACCATTTTGACGTAATGCCCCGCCCCGCCGGCGCCCATGTACCGGCAGCATGGTTCTCCGTCAACTTGCGCAGCGATCTTTCGGAAGATTGGCGCCACAATTTCCCAGGCCTCTTTGGTTCCGCCGGGCATCAGCGAAGGACCCTTCAGAGCTCCTTCTTCGCCGCCCGAAACGCCAATTCCCAGGTAGTTCAAGCCCTTCGCCGAAAGGGCCGCCTCGCGTCGCTGTGTGTCAGTGTACAACGAATTACCGCCATCAATAATGACGTCGCCACGCTCCATATGGGGCAACAATTGTTCAATCACCGCGTCGACCGCGGTCCCGGCCTTGACCATGATCATGATCTTCCGCGGCTTTGCCAGGCTTGAAACTAGCTCTTCGATGGACCGCGTCGCCAAAATCCGTTTCCCGGACGCCCGGTTCGCGGCAAACTTCTCCGTTACCTCTGTTGTGCGGTTGAAAACCGAAACTGAGAAGCCTTTGCTTTCCATATTGAGCACGAGATTTTCGCCCATGACAGCGAGGCCGATTAGTCCGATATCTGATGGATTCATGAGTTTGCAGCTGTAGGTTGAGTTGACTGTACTTGTTTCGCAGTATCTAACATCCCAAGTGGTTGGCAATGGAGTTTTGTGAGATCAGAATAACCAGAGAGCCTCTGAATGCGGGTCGCCTGAACTTTTCGCAAAACGAAGGTGCTGTTGTCGACTTTTTCGGTGTCGTTCGCGCCGCCGAAAACGATCGCATCATTGATGGTATCGAATACGAAGCCTTTGAGGCAATGGCGGAGCGACAACTTGTTTTGATTGCCGAGGAGGCCAGGGACCGGTATCGGCTGGCCCTGGTGATCATTCATCACCGCATTGGATATGTGCGGGCCGGTGAAGCCTCGTTATTTGTGCGGGTGACAGCTCGGCATCGTGGCGCCGCTTTCGAGGGGAGCTGTCAGATTATCGAGCGGCTCAAACAGACTGTTCCGATCTGGAAACACCCAGTCTATGCGAACGCTCAGATTGCATGAATCTTCCCAATCAACTCACCGTTCTTCGCCTGTTTTTGACGTTGCCGTTCGTAATTGCGCTGAGTATTAACTTTCCCGGTGCGAAATTGTTGGCTTTGGGTTTGTTTATCGCGGGTAGCGTCACTGACTACGCCGACGGATATATCGCCCGAAAGTTTGAGCTGATTACTGATTTCGGGAAACTAATGGATCCTCTGGTGGACAAAATCATGACGATGTCCGCCTTCATCTGTCTGGTCTCCCTTGGAAGTGTTCCCGCTTGGGCCGTGATCGTCATCGTGAGCCGCGAATTTTTAATTACGGGGCTTCGACTCATCGCCGCCGCTCGTGGAAAAGTGCTGCCTGCCGAGCGGTTGGGAAAACACAAGACGGTCTGGCAAATTGTCACGATCCTCTATTGCCTTGTGCTCTTGACCGTCAGTGACCAGTTCGGGCGCATACTCAGTCCGCTGACCCGCACATCGCTCAACGCGATCGGTTTTGCACTAGTCTGCCTCACCGTGGGTCTCACGCTCTGGTCTGGAATCTCATATTTCGCAAAGAATTGGGATCTCGTCAGGGATCAATGATGATTTGAGGACTCAAGGACTCAAGAATTCAAGAATTCAAGAATTCAGAAGCTCCGACGCGGGAAGCACTACGGTAGGAATCCGCGCCTTGAATTGGGAATTCCGACTTAATCTGAACTCCGAAATTTGAAATCGTCCTCGTCCTCGTCGTCGTGCTCGTCCTCGGTGCATTGGGATTCCGTGACCGCAAAGAGACCGATGGAACTAATTTGTTCTGTTAGTCTGATTGCGAAACGATCGGGATTCTCGAGGACGAGGACGACGACGAGCACGAGGACGACTTCTCAACTTCGGAGTTTAGGTTAAAAAAGCGACTGCGGCACTTCAACCCGGTCGCCGGGCTCTAACTGAACGTCTCGAGATGGATTAGAGCGGATCTTCTTGGCGTCTATTATCGTAACTTTTTGGCCGCGCAGTAATCTGATCCTGCGCTCGTCGGCAAAGGGCGAAAAGCCGCCAGCCGCATTTATCGCTGACAGCACCGTCAAGTCTGGCGTAAAAGGAACGCGTTGCGGCAATTTAACTTCTCCTCCTACGTTTACGAACCGCGACTGCGGTTGCATTGTTATAACGATATTCGGGTTGGTGTAAATCTTGCGATCTTTGTAAACACTCTCGATCATGGTTTGAGCTGCTCCAGGCGCGAGTCCGCCAATTTTTACCCGACCGATATATGGGAGGTTGACGCTACCCTCGCCGTCGATGGTGTATTGACCACTGACCGAAGAGATTTCGGTCGACGGCACGCCGCCAATCTTTAGGTCCATCGTATCGCCCGGACGCAATGTGGCGTCCGCGAGAGCGTTGTTCGACAAAAGAAAACTCAGCAGCCACAAGGCGCCCAATTTCCAAAGCCTTCGAGACAGGCAAACGTCAGTGAGCCGGCGGCGGCACGAAGACTTTGCGTAATTCTCAGAACCGAAGCTAATACTCATCGTCAGTTTTCTCTCCTTCGACATTAGCGGCGACTTTGACCGGCTGCTTCCTGCCGTTTTTCGGTTTCGTGTAGTAGTGGGTGTAACTGGTGTAATATTCGTAGTGTCGATCGTGGCGAATATTTACGTTATTGAGGACGACTCCCAAGATTTCGCCTCCGACATTTTGGATCGCCTTTTTCACACGAAGCAGCATTGACCGAGGGAACCGGCGGTGTTGAACCACGACGATCGAACCATCAACCAGGCTGGCAATAATCGAGGCGTCGCTGACCCCCAGGATCGGAGGCGAGTCGAAGATAACGACATCGAATCGCTCTTTCGCCACTTCGACCAGGTGTTCCATGGTTTCTGAATGAAGTAGGCTGACCACATCGGTTGCTGCTGAGCCTGCCGGCGTCAAGCTCAGATTGCTTACCGAGGTCGGATGAATGACCTCGTCCAAGGTGGCTTCCCCTTTCAGGTAGTTCCCAAGTCCTAGCCGGTTCTCCACTCCGAAGAGCCGATGTTGAGAGGGTCTACGCAAGTCGGCGTCTACCACGAGGATCCGCAAACCGCTTTTGGCCCAACTCGTCGCCAGGTTGCAGGCGGTAGTCGATTTGCCCTCCTGGGCGCCACCGCTGACGATACTTAGGGTAGAGGCATTCAGCTTTTTGCGGTTGAAATCGACATTGGTCTTGAGGATTCGGTACGCCTCGGCGTCGGCTGTATCATCGCCGGCGTTCGGCAGCATTTTAATACCCTGGGGGATCACCGCCAGGACAGGCAGGGCGACGTACTTCTCTACGTCGTCCATTGTTTTAACGCTCGTGTCGAGGTACTCGACAAAGAACGCCAGCGAAATGCCGAGGACCAAGCCGGCCGCGACGCCGAGAGCCATATTGAGCGACACGTTCGGCTTGCTTGGAAAAAGAGCCGGTTCGGCCAGATCGCGCACAACCGCGGCGTTTCGCGGCATCGTGCGCTCCATGGACTCGCTGCTCAGCCGGGATTTTGCGGCCTCTAAAAGTTTGCGTTCCTCCACGTACTTATGTTTCGCGTCTTGGTATCGAGCACTCGCCGTTTTTTTTGTCTGCTGCTCGGTTTGACTGTTCGTCAGGTTTGACTCTATGGCTTTCAAGGAGTCCTCAGCTATCGCGAGCTGAGTCGCCAGACCCTTGCGTATGCTATCGATCTGTTTTCGTAACTGCCCCTCGATCGTGTCAATCTGGGCCTGCGCTGCTTTTACGTCTGGATGATTGACCCCGAGACCCGAATTGAGCATTCTGGCCTTGTCGGCCTGCGCGGATTGATATACCGGCAATTTTTGTTCGATGATCGGATCGTTGAGATTGAGCTGTCCGGCGGCTCGCATCAAGTCCTCCGATTTCAGCCGATCGAGTTCGGCGACCCGGCTTTGCAACGTTGCCACCTGCGATTTGGCTTCGTTCACCTTTTCCTGGTTGGACATCACGCTGGAGTCTTCAACTCTGCCCGAGTTATCCAGGCTGTCTGGGTTTGGATCCACGATATTCGACTCGGTGCGCAAGCGCGAAGCTTCCATGTAGGCCTGGCTGACAGCTTCCTCCTGCTTCTTTACGTCGTCTAACATCTGGTCCAATCCCTTGGAGACGAGGCTTTGTTGCTCCGCGATTCGTTGCTCCATGTAAACGTTAGCGATAGTGTTCGCCAGCAGCGCTGCTTCCTGAGGATCCGTGCTATAAACGTCGATTTGAATGAGATTTGTGTTTCTAACCTCTTGGAGCGATAACATCCCGAGCAGGCGTCTATTGGCCACTTCCTTCGGGAGTGGTTCGCTGTTCGAACCCCACCTCCTCTGGAGATCCAGGCGATCAATAACCGGGTAAAGAACCCCTTTCCGCATGATGATTTGGAACTGAGTCTGGGTAAATTTGGGATCGTTGACCTGCTGCGGTCTAGTTTCGCTCTCAAAAATGCGAACGGGCGTCATCTCCGGTTCTACCTCGATCGTGGCGAAAGAGTTGTATTTCCTAGGTAAAAAATAGGTCGCGACACCGGCGGCGATGACAACCAGAAGGAATACGAGAATCACCAGCCCCAAGCGGACTCGAATGACGCGCCAGTAGTCCAGGAAATGCAGCCTAGAGTCTTGAGAATTTTCCATAACTCGTAGAAAGATTCATAGCGACTCGAAGCTGAGCTTAAGATTAGTCTCCGACATTCTCAAGTCCCCGACGCCATTGAGCTCTGTCAGAACGCGAACGATGCCCCCAGAAATATTTTGTTTCGGTAGTAGTCTCGGAAGACGATTTCAGAAGACGCGCGGGTAAACGTATATCCGGCCTGAACCGAAAGGGATCGATCAATCGCGTAGGAGAGTGTAGCATTTGCGTCTAGGTCATTCTCTGCAAACGAAAAAGGCTGCTTGTACTGATTGTATGAGTAGTAAATGGATCCCCCAGCCTTCATTTTTTGTCCGAACCTGTGATCAACCCTGATCCCCGTCCTGTAAACCTCTTTGTACTGCCCGACTGCAAAATCGGACTGTTCAAGACCGAGGCGATTGTCCCATTGGAAGAAGCAGGAAGGCCGATATTCATAGCTCAGTGTAGACTCGGCGTACGGGAAAGTCGTTTCCATTCCGCCTGGTGTCAGCAAGGTCCGTAGTTCAACACCGCCTCGGAACGTGAAGGAAAGGCGCGGACTCAATGTTGCATCGGCCCCGCCGAGGAGGAAGTGCGAGTGCGAATCGGAATTGGCAGCTGTGTTTGACCCGGTAGTGGTCGTTTGGTAGGAGATGTATCCGAAGCGATACTCGCCCACTAGTGTAACGGTCGGGAAAATCATATAGCGAAGCTGCTCCCCGATGAGGTGTTCAAATCGGTTCTGCTGGGTAGCTTCGACGCTGTTTTCGTACAGGTAAGTGGTCAAAGTGTATGAGGTGACCGTCGAAAGTCGCGGAGTCAATTCATAGCCTAGCGAGATCTGGCTCGAGTCGACGAAATAGTTTCCAACGTATTGCGTCGCAGCGCCCGTGATGGAAAAATTTGGCTGAGACTGGTAAGACAGATTCGACGACAAACTTAGAATCATTCGCGGTGTGAGTCTGTAGGAGGAATTGAGGTTCAGCGAAATATTTGGATATACGGAGGTCCCGGGTGTATCCCAATAATACTCGAACCCGAGTGCAAGTTCGGCGTCCAGTCTGGCGCGTTGGTTACCGACGTGCGACGCAAGATCCAAACTGAGATCGTTGTAACCGCTGCCGATACGATCTGTGTGACTAGTAAAAACGTTGTCGTCATAGCCGGCATCCACCGAGGCCGAAATTTTGAACGGCAAATTGGTGAAAACTCCCTCACCGATGGGCGTCCCTGGCTTTACCGAATTGACTGCTGCCGGGCCGGCGAGCGTCAGACTTTGTGCATCTGACCAGGATGCTGACGAGAAAATCAAAACCGCGGCGATCGGCAAATAACTGCATAGGTTCCTCATCGATTTTCCTTTGGGCTGACCGCATCGAAGGCGTTTTCAGCAGAATCGAACATAAAGAGGTGCAGTTCGAGCGGTGTAGATTATGCCGGAGATGAAAGCAATCCGAATTGCGTTCTGTTGTGGCGTCTAGGCTCAAAAATCGTCGTTAAATTGCCCGTCTGCGCGCAGCTTTCCATCGACGATTTCAAAGACCTCGGTGGAAATCGGCCATGGATCATTATGGTACAGGCTATGGACTAAAGGAGCGAAGGTTTGAATGTCGGTGGCCAGCCGGGGGAGAAAGAGTATCGTTCGACGATTAGGAGCGGCGAAATAACAGTCGGGTCCCAGAAGGTTCGCATATCGGTTGCCCACGTCTGGTAAGAGGAGAATAGCTGAGAGAGTGGGATCCGAACTTTGGACCAGAAGCCCGGTGATCACTCCGTTTGAGTCTCTGATGATTTCCGGTCTTATCACCTCGAGAAGTCGTCGGGCGTGTTCGATAGTCTCCCGCTCCACAGCGGATTGCGCTTCTTCGGTCAATTCCTGTGGTTTTGCAGGCGCAAGGGTCTCGCTATCCACCATCCGGTAGTAGGCCAGAACCGTTTTGGTTGTTCCTTCCAAGGTTACTTTGATGGGTGATCGGTAAAAATAGGGATCCAGGATCACGTAAAATTGAGCGGCATTCGTTGAGAGCGGCCCCCAGCCAATGACCAGCAAGAGCAATACTATTCGGTGGTTGAATTTGCAGTTTATTGTCCCGCGCGTACTTCTATTCAGCATCATGATATCCTTTCTCGACGGCGAACTTGTTGAGGCGCTCCCTACTCAGGTAGTCATCTCCGTCCACGGCGTTGGATACCTCGTTCAGATCCCACTCTCAAGCTTTGATCATTTACCGGCAGTGGGAGCGCATGTAAAATTATTGACTCATCTCGTCGTTCGGGAAGATGCGCATCTGCTGTTTGGCTTTGCGAGTAGTGCCGAACGGGACCTTTTTCGTCTGCTCCTGCAACATGTCACGGGAGTGGGTCCCAAGATTGCTCTGGCTGTGCTTAGCGGTATGAGCGTCGCCCAGTTTAAGAGCGCCGTCGTCAACGGTGAAGTCAACGCTCTGGCGAAAGTCAGCGGCATCGGGAAGAAAACTGCGGAACGAATTATCTTGGAATTGAAGGACAAGGTAGGCGTAACTGCAGCCTGGGAGTTGGCTGCTTCCGATCGGAGTGATCAACAAACGAAAATGGCTGATGCAGTCTTGGCGCTCCTTTCCTTGGGCTTCAAACAGGTCGAAGCGCAGAAGGCTGTTCGTGAGATCCTCTCCGAAGGCAAGGCCGAGGATATTAATATGGAAGAATTAGTTCGCCGTGCGCTCAAGCTGTTGGCCTAGCACAAAAAATGGATGACTCAGTCGCCCTAGAGCGTATCCGGCGTATCCGCGAACGGTTCCCGGAGAAGGGCTTGTTTGCACACAAGGAGTGGCTGATCTCGCCCCAACCGTTTTTGATCAGCGCGCAGTTTGGGGAAGAACTCGAACGGCTCGGCCATTGGCTGCTCAAATTTGTCAGGGCATCGAACCTGCTTTACCAGCTCAGCGTAAAAGGCAAGCAACCGCCCTGGATCTCCCGCTACCTGGACGCAGGAAAACCGGCCGAATTAGTGGAGCTTTCCCGGAAATTTCGGTACGAAATTCCGCGAGTGATTCGACCGGACATCATTCTTACGGATGGCGGGTACGCGATTTCAGAGCTCGATTCTGTGCCTGGCGGCATCGGGCTGACCGGGTGGTTGAATCAAACCTATCGGGAACTCGGTTTTGATGTTCTTGGAGGCGGAGATGGAATGATCGAAGGATTCCGTTCCATACTTCCGCAAGGGGTGATCGCCGTATCGAAGGAGTCCGAAACCTACTGGCCGGAGATGCAATGGCTTTGCGAACAATTGACCGCAAGACACGGCCCGCTTTGGGGCATGGTGCAGGCGGAGGCGTGGGATTTTCGATCTATGGACCCGGTCTATAGGTTCTTTGAAATGTTTGATCTTCCCAATCTGCCTTCCAAAAACTCGTTGCTTGGAGCGGCTGGTGCAGGCGCATTGAGAATCACTCCACCGCTCAAGCCGTATCTGGAGGAGAAACTCTGGTTCGGTCTTTTCTGGTCGAAACCGCTGCAGAAATTCTGGCGACGCGAACTGCGAGCGAGTCACTGGTCCAAGCTAAAGTCTTTGATTCCGCATACCTGGGTGATCGATCCGGCTCCGGTGCCGCACCACGCGGTGATCTCGGGATTGGAAATTCAAGACTGGCGCGAGATGAAGAAGTTCAGTCAGCGGCAGCGAGAGTATGTACTGAAGGTGAGCGGGTTTTCGGAGCTAGCCTGGGGTAGTCGCGGAGTATTCGTCGGACAGGACCTTCCCCAAAGGGAATGGTCAGATTGCATTGACCAAGCGATAAACTCTTTCACCGAGGGTCCATTTATTCTGCAGAAGTTCTTTAAGGGTCGTCTTGTGAAGCATCCATTCTTCAACGCTGCGACTGGATCGATAGAAACGATGGTCGGTCGCGTTCGTTTATGTCCTTACTACTTTGTTTTGTCTGACAAGGAGGTGCGCCTGGGCGGAGCCTTGGCCACGATTGCTCCGGCCGATAAAAAAATCGTCCACGGGATGCGCGATGCCATTATGGTCCCGACCGCAGTGGAATTGCCGAGCAGCGAGCCTGCATCGCTGACAAATCTCTAGAGAAGCGGGGGCAAGAGATTTGCACGGCTTCCCTTATGCTGACGCGCATGGGCGGCGCCGCCGGGCGTGATTTTTGTGGGTTAGCCGACAATCTGCACTTCGCTCCCACTTGCGACTGAGTCCGCAACGGCTTGGACGACGCGCATGTACTGGACTCCAAGCGCGAAACTGGGTTGCGGTTGGATGCTGCCGGGCGATCGAACTGCTGCGATGAAGTCTTCCTCGACACGCCAGCGCTGTTCTATTTCAGGCGAGATCTCGATTTCGGCGGCATCTTTTTCTCCGAGTCGGCCCCCAGTGATTCGATCTGAACTGAAGTCGTACGAAAGCATGCCCTGGGTACCAAATACCTGGAGCCGATCTGAAGTCTCGAACAGGGCAACACCGCTGAATTCCATGACCCCTTCCATTCCGTTTTCGAACTTGCAAATAACGACTACCATGTCCGGGATGCGGACTTCATAACCTTGCCGAACCGGATTGATCGTCTTTTGATGTGCAAAAACGTGCGTAATTGGACCAAACCATCGCTGAACGACCTCTGCATAAATGCCGAGCGTCAGGACATTTATTCCAGACAATTCATCGCGCTGTCTCCAGTGCGGAGGAGCGTCGGGATTGACGTATGCCCCGGAGAGGCTCTGCAGACGAAGATGGTGTGGTTGCCCGAGAAAATCCTCGGCGAGCAACTTTTGCATGAAAAGGCTGCCGCGAAGGCCGTGCGGAGGCGGGCAAACCATCGTGACCAGGTGCGGATTTCGCTGAGCGGCCGCAAACATCTCCTCTGCCTCAGAGAGATTCATCGCCATACGCGCTTGCGTGAACACATGTTTGCCGGCTTCAAGCGCCGAGATGGCGATTGTTGAGTGCAGGTAGGGCGGGGTTCCAATCCAGACAATATCAATATCCGGGTGCGCGACGAGTTCAGCCCAGTTTCCGTAGGGTGTTGCCTCCGGAACGTATTCTGTGCAGCACTTTTCCGAGCTTTCGTACGAGGAATTACAAATCGCGACGACCTCGACATCGGGAATTTTCCGGAGCGCCGGCAGATGGCGGGTCTTGACGACCGTTCCGGCGCCCACAATCCCTATTTTCAGTCTAGAATGGCGCGATGACATGGCGGAATTCTTCAGTCAGACAATCTGAACACCTATTTGTTTAAAGCGAGGACAATTCAACTGCTCGACGTTTATTGAAAAAATTCCTCCGCCTTGATCATGGCCGGTGGTGTGCAGATCCGTTGCACACACTGTTCCCAAGTTTCGTGCCCGTTCAAGATTTCTATTTCCACGCGCAAATAATAAATCGGAAGTTCGAGCGGATCGATCACAGGGAAACGAACGGCATCCTTCTCAGTGGTGATCACTGCGCTGACGTCGCGGCGCACGCATCGCTGCAGGAATAAGCTCAACTCTTTTTCGACATAACGATGGTGGTCTGCGAAGTGACGTGATAACTCGATCTTCGCTCCCAGGTTGCGTAGACCCTCCTCGAAGCTCTCGGGTGCGGCAATTCCGCACAACGACCCAATATATAATTCCTTCAGGTAATCGAGCGGCAGTCGCTCATCCTTATAGACGTGCCTGAGATAAAGAGGCGTGTGTCTGCACTCGATGATTTCCGCCGTTCGATTGTAGCGCCGAATTCTCTGAATCAAGCCGTTATTTGGTTCGCCGTTACACTTTGTGATGAAAATGTAGCTTGCTCGCCGCAGGTTTCTGGGCGGCTCGCGCAATGTACCGCGTGGGAGCAAATGCTCATTGCCGAAGGGCGCCTGGCGATCGATCAGGACGATGTCAAGCCGATGCTTCAGGTGAAGATATTGCAGACCGTCGTCGAGCAGCAGAGTGTCAACGTCAAGATTCTTCAAAGCGTGCAATCCGGCCTTCACTCGATTTTTGTCCACGACCACCGCTACTCCGCTGAGATTCGAAGCGAGCATGTAGGGTTCGTCCCCGGAAGTAGCCGAGTCTAGCAACACGCTCTTGCCATCAGAGACTACTCTAGGCGGAATTTCTAAACTCTGCGCCAGTAGTCTTTTCCCCCAATTTTTCTGCTGGCGCCGATCAACACTCTTGTATCCCCGGCTTAAAATTGCGACGCGGCGGCCACCCCTCTGGAGCGCTCGTGCAAATTTTTCGACCACCGGCGTCTTGCCGGTGCCTCCGACCGTAAGGTTTCCGATGCTGATAACCAGGCATCCGAGTTGGCGCTCTTTCAGAATTCTTTTGCGGTACAGGTAAAGTCGAAGCTGAACGATGGCCAGATAGATGAACGACAGAAAACCAAGAACGATACGCAGGAGGGTCGCGCGGAAACCGCGCCTTTTATCGAGGATGACCTCGATCGCATATTGTTCAAGATCATCCAACCTCTTTGCCATACTCCCTCTTCTAAACGATCAGGGCACCATCATTATCGGCGCTTACGATCAAGATTTTGGCACTCTGTTCAGGTACCGCCTTCTCGATCGCTGCCGCAACCTCTTTGCCGTCCGAAAGTGTGAGACAAGCAACGGTGGATCCCGAGCCGCTTAGAAATCCGCCCAAAGCTCCGGCCTTGGCCGCTGCGTGAAGCACTCTGGGCATAAATGGCACAAATTTTTCGCGGAAAGGCTGATGAAGGCGATCCACAAATGCGTCACGCAGATATCCGTACTTTCTGGACGCGAACGCTGCGGCTATCAGACTGGCATTTGCTAGATTCTCGACGACGGCTTTCCGCGGAAAACTGTCTGGCACAACCTTTCTTGCCTCGCTGGTCTTCACTTCGAAGCCCGGTATGAACAGCACAAACTTCAACGCCGGATCGATGTCAAATCGCGCGACGCGATTGGTCGTCTTTGTGATGATGGTGAAACCGCCGAAGAGCGCCGCCGCAGCGTTGTCCGGATGGCCTTCCAGTTCCGCGCAGAGAGCGCAAATCTCTTCCTTTGAAAGACCGCTTTTGGTGATCCAGTCCAACCCCATAAGGGTTCCCAGCCGAATTGTGACGCTACTGCCGAGCCCTCGTGCCTGAGGGACATCGCCCTCAATTGAGAACCTGAAGGCAAACCGGGTCTCGCCGGTATGATTAAAGAACAGGTCTGCTGCCTGCGACACCATTTCTGGAGCTGGACCCTCGCTCCGATCAACCTCGATCCTTATCCGATTCCATAGCTGCAACGAAATCCCGAGGCAATCGAACCCGGGACCCAGGTTTGTCGTCGACGCCGGAACTTGAACAGAAACCGCCATAACAAGCAGGACGCCCAAATTGGACCACGGCGAGTGAACGATCAACACCAGAGTTCGAGGAGACAGGAGTTCAGGAGTTGCAGGAGTTCAGAATTTACAGGAGTCCAAGTCGCGACCACCGACGAGCGGAAAGCACCGGATCAATTCTGCAACTCCTGAACTCCCGGTAAGTATTTGACAGCAGGATCTTACGAGTCTCTGATGTCCGGTGTTTCACCACCATGGCAAATCAATCCGACCCCCAATTGCTCGCGGTGAGGACTGACGGTCGCTCGAATGATCAACTGCGGCCTGTTCGTTTCACCCCGGGCTTCGCTCCCAACGCGGACGGTTCTGTTTTGATCGCCACGGGAAACACGCAAGTCATTTGCGCAGCGACGGTGGAAGCGGGTGTGCCGAGATGGATGAAAGATCAGGGTGTCTCTGGAGGCTGGATCACGGCGGAGTATTCGATGCTCCCTTATTCAACGCTGACCCGCCGTCCCCGGGATATCTCCAAAGGGAAACTAGATGGGCGAAGTGTCGAGATTCAACGTTTGATTGGGAGGGCGCTCCGCGCTGCTGTCGATCTCGACGCCCTTGGAGAGAGAACCCTCTGGATCGATTGCGATGTTCTGCAGGCGGACGGCGGAACCA
>Ga0210401_10005144_pt1 | contig 13484 bp, 23 predicted proteins | sample IncBWH32MmetaG_FD_150866 | JGI IMG/M metagenome (GOLD analysis project Ga0210401, IMG submission 150866) | Forest soil microbial communities from Barre Woods Harvard Forest LTER site, Petersham, Massachusetts, United States - Inc-BW-H-32-M | ecosystem: Environmental > Terrestrial > Soil >... | reverse complement strand
GGCCTTCTGACCACCGATACCAATAGTCAGCGAGGTCACCCCCGGTGGATTCCAGGACGCCGCGGCCCTCGTAGATGGGCCTGCCGCAACATCGACAGGCCTCAACAGCCTCGTCACCGTCAGGCTTAGTTGTGACATCAATGGTGGTCATCTGGCCTAACGGTGAGCCTGTGCCGCCGCCGACTGATCGGCGCCGCGAGCGCACAATTATCTCGCGCTCGTGGCACCCTCTCAGAAAGTATCACAGCCGCTCCAAACCAACGCAAGGCGAGATCAAGCTTAGTCGTCCACGTGTATTTTCGCGTGAATATTAATTGCATTGCAGTCGGGAGGCGCTTGGAAATTATCCGTTTGCTGCGTCACCGTTACGGCTCTTTCTTTTGTACCATCGACAAAGCCAATGTCGACCGCAATCTGAGGACGCGGAACGTCGGTAGCGGACGGGGGATCCGAAATGGCCGGTAACGCTACCATAAGAGATATCACCAGCAGGCACGTCATCGATCGTAGTGGCACAGGTCCCCCAGGCGTACAACATGGCGCGTAACGAATGTTAGGCGCATTCATAGTCGGAGACGTCACGTCGCGCGCCGCATTTGGAACAGGTTGCGGTGAGGTAGAACCCATCAAACAGGTCCTGTGCTCGGTCTTGCGCCTCCGCCGGCAAGGTTCTCTATAGGCTCGATCTGGTAGCTAAAGCCCGCCCACACCGTTAGGGCTTCTGTATTGCAGTTGGAGCACTGGAAAGCGGTTGCCCTCCCCTCGCCCCTATTGCTGTAGCAGCCGTTACCTAGCTCGGCATCGTAGCCGTGGCTCTTAATGTCGAATATTTCCGTCAGCTTTCGGCAGCTTATGCACTCGAGCGATAAGGGACAAGCAAAGAATCCTTCGGCCTGCGGAAATCCGAAAACGCGGAATACTGCGCCCCCGCAATTGCAGGCAATCGCAAAGTAGCCGGGGTCGTCAAAGGCGTTCAGGCTCTCAGGCGGATCTGCGAGCGGCACGGCTTTGAAACCGACAATGCAGCGCGGCTTGGACCAGGCACGCTGCACTAGACGGGACGGCAGATACGGCATTTCGTCTCCAGAATCCGCCTAACGACCAGCTTCAACGGCCGATTGATGACTCTGACTGCGCGGCATGGGCGAAACATAGCGCAGCGCGCCTATGCCGCGTCCCGTATTTAACATCACGGTTGTCCCAAGCGTGGATTAGACATCCCTTGCTACGGGCCTGGGCCGGTTGACTCACGGAGCACGGCGTCCACCATCTTTGCTATCTCAATACGAAAGCGCGCAGGCAAGACCTCGTCCTCGATTTTAGCCAAGGCGGCCTTAAACGCGGATATGTACATATACAGCCGTTCGAGAGGGTTCGCAGCAATCCAGGCGTCGTGTTGTATGTTTTCCGAGAGAAGCAGGGAGCCGACGCGGGGACTGGCCTTTGATCCCGAATCGACCGCTCCAAGTGCGGGAGAGAGAATTATGGGTGCGTAGACGAGAAGGGTCACCGGACATGACGGGTCGATGCCCGCGAGAAGCGCGCGAAGCGCGTCGGCGAAGGGATTCGCGACGGCATTTAAAGTGGCGACGACGTCTGCGGACGCCACAGCGGTGATCGCGAAATTCAGATTACGTTACTCACAGAGGCGTCAAGGAATTGGAACGAAGACGCAAATAACAGCCACTGCATATCAACTGTATGGAGAGCACCGCTTCGTTTTCCTCATTCCACTCTTCGAAGCGTTGAAAGGCTTCATCGCATCTCACGCACCAGGCGTCCGGGCACAGAGCATCCGGCGTAGGTTTCGCAGAGCACCAGACCTGCGCGGGATTTACAAGAAGGTGCTCACAGATAAATGCCTCACGCGCGTCTGGATGCTCGGGACAGTGAATCCGGGAGGTGAGCTCTGGCATGTGTACTCTAACGTTCGCGCTCAGGCGCTCCGAGTAAAATACAGCGAACGAGGCGCCTCACACACTGGGGAGTCACTAAGTGCCCCCGTCTAGCGCCACGGCAGCATCGTGCAGCCGCTGTACGGCTGTATCGGTGAGGGTCTTTAGATCCTCAAATGCAGCGTCGGTGAGTTTTTTGCTACCGGTGCCTTCGCCGTGTAGATCGAAGCCCTTCGGACCCCACACAAAAAAGAAGTAGAACGGCAAGGCAGGGCTACCGGAAGCCGTGACAACTACAATGCTATGGCCGTCATCACAACCATATACGTACCAACGGGTTTTTCCATAGTTCCTGTTTAAGGGTCCAGACGTGCAATTGAGCTTCGGTTGGCCCTTAGCGTCCGCTTGCGCTTGAGCATGCACACTGATCATCAACAGAAAGGTCAGGAAGGCGACGAAGCGCCATGACCGCTCCAAGCGTTGGCTAGATTGCCTTGGCATCGGCTCGTCTATTCCAGCGACAAAAATGCCGCTCGATTCCGACGGACGTACGCGTTGCGATCTTGCGCAGCCCACCAACCGTTCTTCTCGAGCGTAGCAACTAGGTTCTTGTCAATATCGGAGAGAGTACTCTCACGAAAGGATTTAAAGATGGCGCCGATTCCAGCTTTACGACGTTTCAGCTTCGCGACCTTACCGGCCTCGCGTCGAGACACGGCGTAAGCATGCCGGATCAGCGCAGCGGCAGATGCATTACCCATCGCGTCGTAACCGTTAGCGGCGGCTTCAAACCACTCCGGCATGTTATAGGCGGCCTGCGTGAAACCGCCGTTTCCAACGTCATTCTCAATCCTGCGAGATGCGTAGTAATCAATCACGGGCTTAGGTAGGTCCGCCGCGGCTTCAGGTGTGGCAGGGATTGCGCGGCACACCAGTAACCACAGTGTGTGGTCGAACTCGTCGTCGGTCAAAGTGCCCGCTTCATCGGCGCTCATAAGCGCTCCCAGCGTCTCAAATGCAGGGGTACTGGCGCGGCGGAATAGCTCGGTGAAGAAGTCACTCACTGAGGAAACTCAGGCCATCTAACGTGCGCTTGAGCGGCCGGCCGCCGGAGTTTGATAAGCGCCGCGAGCACACAATACTTCTCTGTGCTCGCGGCGCACCTAGTCTCACGTATCACGGCCGCTCCAAGCGTTGGTTAGAGGCCAGTTGTCTTTGCGCCTCGTTCTGACGAAACCAGCGGTGGACTGAGGGGGAGTATAGAAGGAGTATTGCCGCAAACCACCACAGATCAAGTAGAACGAAGAGCGTCGCTGTGAGCAGCGACGCCCCAAGTAGGCGGGGCAAAAGCAGAATGAATTGCTGCATAAGAATCCCGGCGTAAACGGCAAAGGCATGTCGCATGGAGCCGTAGCCACGCAGCAGACGCGAAAGAACAGCAAGGGCGATGAATGCGATAACAATTGAGACGGCCAGGAAAAGCAATGCGTTTACCTGCGGATATGCGATGGGTTGCAGCATGAACACGGTAAATGCGAGTGCTGCCGGCACAAGCAGCATCTGGGACAAGACCGAGATCCGAACAAGCCTCGGCACCTCCTGAGCGGCGGCGTCAATGGGTAGCGCGGCGTCTAACAAATGTGGCCTCTAACTCGAACAAGACGACTTAGCCGTCGCCCTTATTTGCGACACAAAGGAATACCACAAGTCACGGATTGGGGCCGAATCACTTACGAAGCGCCCATGCGATCAGCGAAATCACTGCGCTGATGAGCAGCATCGTCGTGATGGGAAGGAAAAACGTGAATCCGGGTCGGTTGATGACGATATCGCCGGGTAGGCGAAACAGGGGCAGTCGCTTGATCCAGGACCAGGTGAGGCCGAGCCCGATGATAACCACGCCGAGTGCAATCAGAAGGCGCTGCATGCGTGGGTTCTATCATGCGACAGAAAGCAAAGGTTCGGGCCGCGCGCTTCTCGCGGATTCCTATCGCGAGGACCCATAGTTCGGACAATTTTTCGCAACTTGGGCCCACAACTCATCTACCGATTGGCGTGACTTCGTCGCTTCGATCTGGCGTGCTTGCTCGTTGCTCATATAGACGTCCTCCTGCCGCATGACCCGGAGGGGTGCCGGTGCGTCGCGCTGATAAAGCACTACGTAGCCGCAGTGCCGGTCGATATTTGCGAACCGGCTTACCAGATCTACCGCCGCGTAGACGCCCGCTGCGGGCGCATGTGCGGGGTCTTTCGTCCAGGTCACCTTCACAATCCGACGCTCCTTTACCGGGCCGGCCTCAGCATTGAATCTCGTTATCCGGCTCGCAAAAGCATTAAATGTCTCCAGCTTCCTCTGAGGTTCGGCTAGAAAGTCGTAAGCCTTCGCGGTCTGACCACCGTCCAAGGCGGCAAGGAAGTCCCCGATGACTCGGGGTACCTGGGCTCGCTGATCCGGCGACGGCAGCCGTCCGGGCGCGGAGTCGGGCGTGATGTTGATCTCTTCAGGAGTTCCATGGGCCGTCGAAGACGGGGCGGGTGTAGGCGATTCAGAACCCTGATTCTTTACCTGTTCTATCGCGCGATCATTCAGCGCCTGAAACTGCCGGACCAACGCATCGCACGATTGATTTGTCTGCTTCGCACAGAATGTTCATTTCGATGCCGGTCGAGCCGTCCTTCTGGGCAACCAGACTGCGCTTAACAACGGAAGGATGAGCGGGATTTCCCGGCGGCGTGAAGGACCATAAAGTGGGAGTGCCCGATTGCGTGTCGGTGACAATGATCCAGCCCTGCTGGTCCTGAATACGCACTCCAGGCTTGGCACGCAACGCGCTTAGGGCCGCCGCCACTGTGGGATAGCCCATTGATGAATTGGGCGCCTCTGGCAACGGAGTCGGCTCTGTGGATTGGCCCAGCGCGGCGAAAGACGCCGTCGCAAAGACCGAGATCGCCAGGAGTGCACGCGTTGCGCGAGTTTTCACGACTGGGACTTACGCATCGTCTGGCCGTGGATATTTCAGCGCAAGGGCCGCCAACTCATCCTCGGATATGGGAGGATCTTGGAGGAGGCGCTTCGCATCAGCAGCAGATTGAGGCGGCACCCAAATGGAGCACGCGCCGTTTTGATTGTATGCCGGACCCGAAGAGTTGGACACGATGCGGTTCTGAATCCCGTCCATGGTCAGGCGCCGCGAGACCACCTGGGCCGACGGAACGTCAGCATATTCGGCGACCGAGACCCAATCCGCGTCCGTCATACGGCGTTGTCTAACCACCAATAGGCGACCCAATTGTGGCCCGCGAATTGTCCAATTCTGTCGCATAACACCTCGCTATTCCACCCTAGCTCCGGGCGGCCGAGACGTGGCGCCTCAAACGTGTGAAGGGCCGCAATAATGTGGCGGGACCAGTCGGTCAAAAGGCCCATCCAGTCCCATGCGTCGGCCGGTACTGCATAGACGCGCCGCGGCACCGCGGCCAGAATCCGTCGGCATGCCGCCGCAGCTCACGGATTACGAATTGGAGACCGCCGCCCGCGCCTGCCGCGCGTTGGCGCATAGCGAGCAAGAAAGCGCGAAGAGGATCAGCGATCCGGCTTTACGAGCACCCGTCAATCAGCGGGCGCAGTGCGCCGCGGCCCTGGCGGAGAGGTTCGAGCGGGCGAGAAAGAAGCGCTAAGATCTGGGCATGCGGCACAAGCATAGGAGTAGCTGTCATGGCCAAAATCACCGTGTATCCGTTCGAGGTATGGGACTCCACGAACGACCGACTCGTGCGATCCAAACGGTTGGGCACGCTTGAAGCCATCAAGAACACCGCGCACGGCCGGGAGGTCGGGCCCGGGGTAGATGTTGACGCGTCTGACGTCGGGACAGAGATCCACGGATTCACGGTGCAGAACTATCGTCCGCCGGGATCTGGCAACAAGGCGTAATAGAGGCTGAAAGAACCGAAGGGCGGCGTATGTGGGGTTGGGTCAAGTACTGCTTCAGGAACTATGCGGTGTTCAAGGGTAGGGCTTCGCGGCCGGAATACTGGTGGTTCTACCTATTCACATTTCTTGGCAGTGGCGTAGCCCAACTCGTATGGTCACGCTCCCCAAGTTTAGGTCTCATCCTTATCTGGGCATGGGCACTGGGTTCAGCAGTACCGTCCTGGGCAGTGACATCGCGGCGTTTGCAGGACACCGGGCATTCATTGTGGTGGGCCGTTTTTACCATGCTTTTGATCGGCCCCATAATTGCTGTGGGACTCATCAATCCCGCCCTTGCGAAAGCAACTCGTCCATTGGCGTTTTTATTCTTGGGACTTTTAGTCGCGTTTTTCGTGCTTTTGGTTTGGCTGCTCATTTTGCTGAGCCGCAAGGGGGATACGGGCCCGAATCGCTACGGCGATCCCGCACCGACCACGCCAAGTTAACCTCGGCGCTGGCGGAAAGGTTCGAGCGGGCTCGCGCCGCTGCTAAACTGATGCGATGAAACACTCCTCATGGTCGGTGTGCGTCGCGGCAATGCTCGCCGCCTGTTCGACACCCCCAGCCCACCCCACCGCCACGGGCAACGGGGAGGCACAAAAAGGGGCCGGCGTCGCGGCAGTTCCTCCGTTGTTGGAGGAAGTGTTGCCCCAAAGTGGTCCGTCGGAATCGATGTCGTCTCTGCGAGCGGACGCAGAGCGCGGCGCGCGCGAGGGCTGTGGCCAACAGGGAAGGGCGGTGGAGATACTTTCGGAGAGAACTTTCTCCCGGCCTCCTTCCACCCATGATGAGCGGAAGTGGATCGCTGTCAACTTTTACTGCATTGACAAGGCCAAACCACATACGACGCCCGAAGAGAAGGAAGCCAAGATCGCCAACCTCAAACAATTCCTCGACAAGGGCACGCTGACTCAGGACGAATTCGATCAAGCGAAGGCGACAGTGCTGGCGGAGCCTTAGTGAGCCGAACTTTTGTCGGTCCCGTGCGACTCGGAGTTATCCGTACCGGCGTGCGGCTTGACGGGCTCGGCTGCATCGAACGCCCGTATGATCGCCTCCACACGCCGCACATTGTCGAAGCGATCGGAAAGCATCAAGGTGTTGGTACCCGGGTAGGAAGCCATGTGCCCATATTGATTGATCATCGGACGCAAGATGGGAATCAACTGGACTGCCGAAACGTTTTTCACGGTAATAATCTCGGTAACGAATTCCGATCCCGGAAGCGTATCTTTCGCCGTGATAATAGGAGTTACGTACGCACGCAGATTCGCGTCCGGCACGATCCGCACGTACCTGCCCTCCCCCACTGCCGCATAGCCGTAGGCCTCAAGCACGGTGAGGAATTCCGGATAGGTTAGATCGGAGGGACTGCCCCCGATCAGTATCACATTGGCGTGCACCCTGGGATCGACAATGAACCTCTTGCCCGTCTTCTTCGCGGCGTTGACGATGAGCTGATCGATCGGCACACCCCCTTGCGTGACCTCGCTGCTGGCAGGGGTTTCGGATTCTGAGGTCTGTCCGTGGGCGAAAGGCATCACCGCTATGCAAGTGACCGTCAGGACCATCAGATAAGCCTTCTTCACGTGCCTTCCCCCTCTCGCTTGATGAGCACCGCATTTACATCGTAGTGCTTCACGGGCTGAAACGTGATTTTACAGATTGAGGCCACGCATAAACGCCGCGGGCGCGCGTTAGAATGCCGGCGACGCAATGGAATGGGCGGCGGCCAAGACCGGTGTGAGTGCGTCGCGAGATGCAAAGTAACGTTGAACTCTTGGAGGGCATGTGTTGTCGACCCGTGAGTCTACGTACGTGAGACCGACCGTCGTGGTTTGTCGAAAGCAGTCCGTCATAAGATCGTTCGTTGTCCAGTTGATGCTCGTTTCGCTCGGAGTGCCCCTATCGAACGCTCAGCAGGCGGGCAGCGTGGACGCGAAGGCGTGGGCCGGGAAGACTGTTGCGCTAACCGCGCGACCCCGGGCGCGTTTCATGTCTTACAGCGCTGCGAAATTAAGCTTCGGTGTGTTTGGGATCGCAGCGGCAGCGGTACAGGGGAAGGAAATTATCGAGCAGAACGGTATCGAGAATCCTGCACCCCAACTGGTGAAGGCATTGTTCGACGCTGCTCAAGCACCCTATGGCCTGAATGCGGCCTCACTGGCACCGTTGCCCGTCGATGCGACCGACGCATCAAGCGTCGCGCGGGCAGCGCACGGCGCTGACCTTGTGTTCGACGTACGGCCCGTGAGCTCGTCGCTCGAACCCCTGCTCAGGCAAAAGGGCCGGTACTACGTTACTCAGGAATTCCAGTTTCAGGTCATTGACGTCGCGTCAGGAAGGATCCTTCGCGATGGGAGCTGCGTGAGGACCACGCAGTCGGACTCCGATCTTCCGACGCGTGATGAACTGCTTGGCGACCACGCCAAGGGTCTGAAGTCCGTCCTCAACACGCAGCGGGACTTCTGTCTGGAGTACTTTGAGCTCACCGTGCTTGGACTGCCGCCATCGGAGGTGCGGCGCACTCCGGACGCGCAGCCCCATTAAGTCTTGCGTGCTCGCTACAATGTGTAGCGGTGGGGCAGATGCCCCGTGAGCTCGCCGAGTGGGAATGGCAACAATGCATCCTCGGGCTTAGCGCTTCGGCTTCACAGGCTTAAATCCTCGTCGTCCCGTAAGCGGCCCTTGCTCTTGTCCCGGTCGTTGTCAGGCCGAGGCCTTTGCAACAGAACCTCATAAGGATGGACAATGACTGCGCACCGCCCCTTACTCTTATCAACATTACTAGCGACCTGTTGCAGCTTCACGAATGCACAAGAGCCTTCATATTCGTCCGAGGGTCGAGACCCGGGCGTGGCGCGTTGGATTTCCTATGAAATCCTCGGCCCCAATAATCATCCATATCCCATTGTTTATCTTTCTACGCGGTCCTTTAAGACAAGGTTAAACGAGTTTCTCACTGTGTTACCCGAAGCGAAATACAACGACATCTCTAATTTCAACCACGCACGGATTCAACGCAACGACTGCCCTGGAGAGGATCCGCGTAGTGACTATATTTGGTATACGGTGAAGATATCGCAACGAGACAGCAAGTCCGATCAATATTGCATACTTCCGCAAAAACTCGCGTGCGATTACCTGCATGCAGTCGTAAAGCACGTGCGAGGTAGCTGGGCACTGGAGGAGCTGAGACCCATAACGATCTTTATAGACGAAATACGATGCGACGCAGAAGCCGCTCAAAACGCGGTAGCAAGCGATCACCGCTAGCCTGTAGGTGGTGCTCGCGTGCGCTTACAAAGAATGCCCTGTGCCGCCTTCAGCGTTAAGCCTGAAGCTATGGCGGATGTCGATCGTCAGGTCGCTGAACGGCTGTCGCGGAGCCTCAGCCGCCGATTCCATCCCGGTCCAGCGCAGAAGCACTGGTCCTTTCCCAATTGGGCTTTCTACGTGACGGCTGGACAAGATAAACTTATCGTCAGCATTCACAAAAGCAAAACCCGTCCGCGTCACTGGATGCTCAGGATCCACCCTGGGGCTGCACGGGTAGTGCTCGCCCTACTGCGTCAGCACACAGCAGAGCACGTTTTTGCGGAGCTATTTATCCTCTGCCGTGAGATCCACGAGTTGCTTGCCGCCACGCCAGGGGTCTTGGACCTCTACTGGGGATTCAGTAAGACTCGGCCGTCGGTCTGGACGCCTGATCAACTATTTGACATCAAGTACAAACAGGAGGGTTGGACGGGGCCGTAGGTTCATTGTGACGGTATCGTGCAACCGCGCTCTCATTCTCCCGATAGAACCCTGAATGTGGCTGCCAAGTAAATGGTGCAAACTCGCAGGCAAATGAAGAGCAGGACCCCGGCTTGAGCACCGCTGCTCGCATGCGGCGCATCGCGAGCTCGATACTGTTATGTGTCCTCGTCGCTATCGGGACGGACGTGCTCGTTGCGCTTCTGGTGCAGCTGAACACCCGGTTCGGCGATGCGTTTCCATGGTTCATAGCGCCCGCCCTAGCGCTTTCTTTAGCTGTATTGACGGGCAGTCGCCGTTGGTATGAGCCGCTGCCATCAGTTAAACCGCCGTCAACTGCGAAATGCGTGTTGGCCAGCGTGTTCCTTGGAATGGCGATCGCAGGGGTTGCCTTGCTTTCCGAGGCACTACTACTACCCGATGCTTTTAAACATGGACGCATTGCACTTGCCGGGGACCAGTATCCCACCACGGCCGCCATTCAAGCGGGGGTCTCCCTCACGGTCCCCGTCATGGCGTCGTTCTACGAGGAGGCCGGCGTTCGTGGGGCCTTGCAGCTTCGCCTGCAATACGTGATTGGTCCGCTCTGGGCAGAAATCCTCGCTGGAATCGTGTTTGTCCTCTTACATGGAATTATCATTGCAAAGAACCCGTGGCAAATTCCCTTTCTGGCATTTTCGGGGTTTGCCAATGGGCGCGTGGCCGCCGTCACCCAGACAGTGAAGTATTCGGCCCTATCGCACGGCCTGGCCAACGCGATTCTCACTGTTACCTACATCGTCCTCCGAGGAACTAACACGTAGATCGGTCATCATCTGCGGGTTATTCGGCTCGCGGTCAGCCGTCCGTCACAGGCTGAAATCATCGTCGTCCCGTGAGCGGCTCTCGGAGTGCCATCGGGGATCTGAGACCCGGCACGACCTCGGGATTTGCGGCGCTACGGACTGCCAGGGAGCCACGGCCGCCCTCCTCGCTCTTGTTATTCGCCCTGAGCCTACGCCTCAAGCGGGCTGTGTTGGCAACCAGAGTTTGTGATGAGTCTGAGTGTTTACTCGTCTCGCAGGCCTCCCCAACGGCCCAGGAGCTACAACTGCGTCCATGCATGTACATGGGCGTCCAACGACGAAATTCCGCCCTCGGCGAAAAAATCGACCTCATAGGAAGGCTTAGGAGCGGCGATCGTGCAGGTACCCGTTACCAAGGAACCACGGGTAGACGCCAGAGTTTCGCACTCTAACCTGCGATCGACATGAGAGCGACTCCAGGGTGTCGACAGTATATTGACGCGGACATCTTCCGCTGGAAGTTGCGAGCAGACGTTGACGCTTGTGCGGTCCCGATGGGAGGAGAAAGCATTTGCGTCCTTCAACTTTTTCTGTTTAGACTCCGAGGACAGCTAAACACTATAAAAGATTCCAAGAAGTAAACAGCTCGGGGAGGCTGCGTGCGGAAAACTTGCTGCGCTGATTAGCGCTCTTTGTGCTGCCTAGCACTTTCCTATCCGGCTGAGACAATCCCATCAGTCTGCTTTTGTGGTGCCCAATGTAATGTCTAACGAAGGAGAAGGCGCATGCGTTTGCTCACACGTCTGGTGTTTACCGCACTGTTATTGATACCCGTAGTCAGTAACGCCGCACTGGTTTGGTCCGGCTGCCTGACAATAACCTCCGTCTCAAATGAACTAGCGTATGACAACGGGGTTTTTCTCGCGTTCTCGGGGGGCGGCATTTCAGGCTGCGGGGCTGGCACAGCGGGCGGCGTTGTCTTCTTGGTCGGTCAGGAAGGCGTAACCAGCAGCAACATCAATTCAATTCTCGCAACAGCTCTGGCGGCGCAGGTGAGCGGTAAGGGGGTTATGATTCTTTACGATAACAGTTCAGGTGCCTGCAATTCCCAAATCATTTCCATCGGAGGGTACTCGAGCCAATGCCCTTGATGACGATTCACTGAGCCTGGGATATATCGCCTGGGCCGGAGGCCCAAGAGTTTCGTTGCTATGCTGCTGACTGCCACAACGACATGAAGAAGCGTGGAGCTTGGTAATGGACATCACGAATCCCGCAGCTGATACGGGTATCACGACTTGCGGCGTCCGGTCTGTGAATTTCCGCACGTGCTCTTACTTGGGCTAATGTGAAAACACTGGAGGATCTTCTATGGCGAACAAGCGCATAGGGTGGCTTGTAACGACGTTTAGTTGCTTCCTGTCATTGCCGATCCAGGGAATCGCCGGCCCGGCTTGCGCAGACGCGTCTGGGACCTATACCGACACGCTCGGCGAATTCATTCAACTCAGCCAAGACTCGGGCGGCAATATTACCGGCGGCTTTGCCTCTAGCGGCGGGAACACCTGTCCCCCCGCGCAGGCGCCCCGTTATAACCTACAGGGCTCATACACTGGCGACGGTAACTTTACAGTCGTTGGAACAGCCACAACGCAAGTGTCAGGGTGTCCGACGACTATCACGTTCAAGGGCTCGATTAGCGGAGGCGGGTGTGATGATGTGAGCATCAGCTTCACCAACAACCTCGGGGGTATTGGCTTCGGCGCCTGGACCGAAGCTTGCCAAGTCCCGCCCAACGAAACGACGACCTGGAAGGGCTGGGCGCCCGGTCAGCCGACCGTCGGAGCCTTTAGAGGAACGATGAATCCGATGTCATTTAATTTTGGCGGCCGTACGTGGCAGGAAACCTTTCCACAAGGAGGCTTTGATTCGTGTTGGTTTAACAATACAGGAGGAATCCCCTTCTTTTCACCGCAGGCAAGCTCGCCGTCGACCTTAGCCGCGACAGACAATAACAGCTATGAAGACGATGTAGGTGACGCAAACGGTAACAAGAATCTGCCCAGCAATACCATTGCATATTATCGAAGGGCGGGCCGTGCGCCATGCTCTTACGGTGGCGTTCAAAGCATGATTATCGCGTGTGACACGTACTCAAGTGTCTACCAGAAGAATACCCTTTCAATCAACATTGGAACCACAACCTATAGCGTGTCTCGCGGAGCTGTGTCGTCCCCGGTGATTGTTATCGGAACCTCGCAACCTTCTGATGAGGCAGAGGTAACAATTATCGCGTTCGCCGCCGTAACGCAGTGAGAGATGGACACTATGAACAGTTATCGGGGCTTTGGGTCGGTCATTCGTCTTGTCGCAAGTCTCGCGGTCGCTCTGGGCTGCACGACGGTCGTTAGCGCCGTACCCAGCAGCGGCGACGATCAGAATGCCGATTCTGCCACGCTCACTAAAGACGGCGATTCGATTCTCCTAAGTATTCACAGCGGGCGTCCGGTGTTTAGAGCGGTACTCAAATTGCAGGAACAATACGGTTACGTGATTACTTATGAAGATCCTCCGTATCGCACTGCCGACGATCTTAACGATGTCGCCCCAATGATACACAAGGACTACCTCAAATTTCCGGCGGATCAACGACCCACATTGTTTGTTCCGAAATCCGTAGAACTGAATCTCAAGTTTCCCGCGTCACTCACCACTTCAGGTGCCTTGGGGATTTACGCAATTCTCACGCAGCTAGTGCAAACTCAGAACAACAGTGGCAAGGGCGGACATTTCCGCGTAGAGCAGGTTGGGAATGTCTTTCACGTAATACCGATCGATGTCCGTGATCGCAATGGCAACTGGACCGGTCACGAGTCGCTGCTCGACACGCCGATATCGCTGCCCAATGGCGATAGAACAGAACAGCAGTTGTATCAGGCCATCGCCGCCCAAGTAGCAACCCGAAGCGGCGTCCAAATTCATGCCGCAGTGAATGGTGGCATACTTCTGGGGCGCGCACCGCCGAACCCAGATATGAACCTTGGCGCATCAAATGAGCTTGCGCGAGATGTT
>Ga0210401_10005141_pt1 | contig 13487 bp, 8 predicted proteins | sample IncBWH32MmetaG_FD_150866 | JGI IMG/M metagenome (GOLD analysis project Ga0210401, IMG submission 150866) | Forest soil microbial communities from Barre Woods Harvard Forest LTER site, Petersham, Massachusetts, United States - Inc-BW-H-32-M | ecosystem: Environmental > Terrestrial > Soil >... | reverse complement strand
TGCACATCCCTCGGGGTAGCTTCAACTTTGGTGACCCTGGTACCGTCACCCAGTTGAGAGAAGTCGGGATTGAAGTTGGGATCGTTCCTGAGCCGATTCTGGTGGTCCAGCGCTTCCGCAGCCGTAAGCACATCCCACGCGGTGCTGAGGACCACTCGCCGCTCTCTGTCAATCACGTAGCCGCAGGGCATGGTAAAAGAGGGTACAACATCACTCAGGCTAGCTTCCAGATGCGGCCGCTTTGCCAATCACCTGCACTACGGCCTGGATCAGCACTGCTCCATCTTTCTCCAGCAGCTTATCTGACTTCTGTACGTAGCTGATGGCGCCTTCCTGCAATAGCTTTTCCGAGTTGCGATCGGAAAGTCCTGTGAGAATAATCACCGGAATATCTTTTGTGGCCGCATCTTGCTTTAGCGCCCGAAGAACTTCGAGCCCCGGAAGCTTGGGTAACATCATGTCCAAAAGAATGAGCTTGGGAATCTGGTCGCGGGCGATCTTTAGAGCCTCTTCGCCATCCGCAGCGGTGATGACTTTGTATCCAGCTCGTCCCAGCGCCTGTTCGCTCGCCCGTCTCAGAAATCGGCTGTCATCTACCAGAAGGATCTTCATGTCTTAGACGCGTGGCCCGAAGCGACGAGCCAAGTATAGGCTAAAGAAAATTCGATAGCGCCCTATTTCTGAGGCAGGTTCCTCGTCTGGCACCGGTGCTTTCTGTTGTCTCCTGCGTGAGGAGTTGCGTTCCGGCTCACGGTAACCCAAAGGTGTACAGCGAACTTCCGGCAGCAATCGCCACATACTGTTTGCCATCGATGGCGAAGGCCATCGGCGCCGCATAAACCGCAGCGCCTGTCTGAAAGTGCCATAAAGCCTTGCCCGAGGCCGCATCCAGCGCGACAAAATTACCTTCCGAATCGCCGGTAAACACCAGGCCGCCTGCGGTTGACAACACTCCCGACCAACTCGGCGACGGATACTTGAACTCCCATTTCACCTTTCCGCTGGCGGGATCGATGGCGCGTAGCGCGCCCCAAAAAGGCTCCGAATCGTCAGCTGGAAAATAAGCGCTCCCATAATACGCATGCCCCGGTTCATAGGGCTGCGGAGCGGTGCTGAACACATCGCACTGCTCGCGCGCATTCACGTAAAACAGTCCCGTCTGCGGGTCGAATGTCGGTGACTCCCAATTCGTCACACCTGCCGCACCGGGGCAAACCTGCCGTCCCTCGAGAGTTGGAGTACTTTCCTTGACCGCCACGGGACGGCCTTCCGCATCCTTGCTATGGCTCCAGGTCACTTTGCCAAACGGATTCGCCAGGACCAGCTTGCCCGAACTGCGGTCCAGAACATAAAAATACCCGTTGCGATTGGCTTGCGCGATGAGATGTTTCCCGCCCTCATCAATCATTACCGGCACCTGGGTTGCATCCCAGTCGTGCTCATCGTGCCGCGTGAACTGAAAGCTCCAGTTTAGCTTTCCGCTGTCGGCGTCGAGAGCAAGCAGCGAATCGCTGTAGAGATTCACTCCCGCCCGGCCTTCCCCGCGATTCGACGGCGCGGGGTTTCCGGTTGGCCACAAAAGTTCGTTCCTGGCGGCGTCATAGGTACCGGTGACCCACGCCGGCACGCCACCGGTCTTCCACGAGTCGCCTTCCCAGGTCTCGTGTCCGGGGTCGCCCGGGCCGGGAACGGTGTAGAACCTCCATTTGCGCTGCCCGGTCTCGGCATCGTAGGCGTCAATAAATCCGCGGATGCCGTATTCGCCCCCAGATACACCCAGCACCACCAGATTCTTCACCACCAACGGCGCCAGCGTGAAGCTGTAGCCGAGCTTGTAATCGACTGCAGCCACGTCCCACACAACGCTGCCAGTCTTGGCATCGAGCGCGATGACATGGGCATCCAGCGTTCCCATGAACACCTTGTTTTCCAGAATGGCGACACCGCGATTTATCCTCCCGCAACATGGTCTTATGTCCGCCGGCAACTGCCGCTGGTAGAGCCAGATCGGCCGCCCGGTGCGGGCGTCGAGAGCAAATGCGCGGTTATCTGGCGCAGTTCCATAGAGAATGCCATCCACCACCAGCGGCGTGGTTTCAAACTTTCCGGTCGCTCCGGTTTGATAGACCCACTTCGCAACCAGCGACTTCGCGTTACTTTTATTGATCTGATCCAGCGCGCTGAAACGGCGCCCAGAGTAATCTCCGGAATACGTCAGCCAGTTCTGCGGTTCTTTCGAAGAATCCAATAATCGCGCCGAGGTCACCTGCCCCCGCGCGCTCAGCACAAGTGCACCCATAACCAGAACCGCCGCCGAAGCCTGAGCGAATCTCTTCATGGCCGCTCTCACTTTCCACCCACACTCTGCAAATAGGCGACGATGTCTTGCAGGTCTTTGTCACTTAGGAGGGTTGGGTTATAAATCGGCATCATCGATGTCCGGCTCTTCTTGATCGACCGGAGTTTGTCTTTCTCAAACAAGTGGATCTGCTCGCTGGCATCCATCATTTGCAGGCTAAAGTTGTCCTCATTCATGGTGACGCCTTTGATTTCCTGCCCTTGCGGTGTCACCACCGTCACGGTCACATACTCCTGGGGAAATTCCTTGGTCGCTTCCAACAGTCCCGGCGCTAACCTGCGGCTGGGGTTGCGCACCGAATCCACAATTGCATCCGTCGCCCGCGCCATGCCCACCGCGGTAAGATCCGGGCCGAGCCGACCGCCCTTCCCTTCAACCATGTGACATCCGGAACAGTTGGAGTCGCCATAAAAAAGCTGCTTGCCGTGGATCGCGTCACCTGCGGGCTGGGACGGCGACTTCACCTGGACACTTCGCAGATATGTGATCACGTCCCACACTTCCACTTCCGTCATCCCGACGCCCTGACCCGTGGTTCCATTGGGCGGCATTGCCGTTCCCGGGACGCCTTGGTTGATGGTCTGAAACATCTCGGCATCCGAACTTCCATGGCGTTTGCGCGCCCGCGTCAGGTCCGGTCCGCGCCCGCCTCCGCGCGCGCCCAAACCATGGCAGAATGCGCAGTTGATGCGAAAGTGAAATTCACCGCGCTTGGCTGCATCAGCATCCCCGGCATACGGATTCTTATCTTGTGCATGGAAGATGGTCGCCGTGGCCAACACGCAAACCAATGCCGCAGCTCGAACCAGGGCCGGCTGGCTAAGGGCACGCGCTCCGGGAAATACAAGTGTCTTCGTGAATGAATCCACTTTGGCCTCCGAGTGCGGGAGAGATGTCTGGAATGCCGCGCATCATACCACAGCGGAGTTGACGGCCCGTGAACTGATGCACCGGGTGTGGTACAGTCTCCATTACGCCGAAGGTATAGCTGAGTTTGCCGTGCCGCAATGCGGTATGCGGATGCAAACTCGAAGCCGTCAACCTGCTACATGCGCGACCGCAAAAATCTTAAGAAAACGACTTCCACGGCAAAAATGAAACTCGGCACCAGCGCATCTCAAACTTTGAGAACCGGAATAAGACTGGCCGTCCTTATTTCTACGGCTTTGCAGGGCTGTGGTCACTTCTTTTTCCTGAGGCTGCGGGGCAAGATAACAACTCTGGAACGCGCTCGGTGGCTGCACCGCTGGTGTGCCAAGGCGATTGATCGTTTGCAGATCGAACTTCAACCGGAGGGCGCGTTTCCCTCGCGTGGTCTTCTGGTAGCCAATCACCTCGGCTACCTCGATATCATGGTTCTCAGCGCGATGCACCCTTGCGTGTTTGTGGCCAAGCAGGAAGTCCGTTCCTGGCCCCTGTTCGGGCTGATGGCAAAACTCTCCGGGACCGTGTTCGTAGACCGCGCCCGCACCACGGCCGCCCACAGCACCAATGCAGAAATGTCGAACGCGCTCGCGCAAGGCGCAGTCGTGGTGCTATTTCCCGAGGGCACCAGTTCTGACGGCAGCAAGGTGCTGCCTTTTCGTCCCGCGCTTTTTGACGCTGCCACCAAGGCCGGCGCCAACGTGGTATCAGCCCACATCAGTTATGACGTTGCCGATGGCTCGGCCGCTAATGATGTGTGCTATTGGGGCGAGATGTCCTTCTTTCCCCACCTGCTCCGGTTACTCTCCCGGCACCAGATCCGTGCTCGCGTCCGCTTTGCCGCGGAGACCCGAAAATTCGCCGATCGCAAGCTGGCCGCACGCGTCACCCGCGAAACGGTGGCTTCCCTGGCCCAGATGCCCGCTCTGTCGACGGCGCGGGCGAGTACCACGTCCCTGTCGCGATCTCTGCGACAGGGCAGGCAGTAGTCTTCAGCTATTGCCGTTATTGCTCATCCAAATATTCTTCGGGCACGTCATCTTCCGGTACTTCGTGGGTATGAACTTCTCTCTCGTCAAGGTCTCCGGCGCGCTCCACGCCCGAAACCACATCGGCTTCGAAGGCGTTCCCTTCCTCAAGCAACTCGTCCACGCTCTCCGAATCCGCACTTTCGACGTCGGACAATCCCTGCAAATCTCCAGCCTGGCCGCCCGTACGCAAGTCCGGCTGACCGATTGAGGATGGAGATTCTGCCCTTCGGCTGCCTCTCCTGCGGACCGGTTTCTTAGCGGCCTTCTTCGTTAACCTTTTGGCAGCAGGCTTCTTCTTCGCCGGCTTGGGACGCTTTACCTTTTTCGTCGCCTTCTTGCTGGTGGTTTTCTTCGACTTCACAGGACGTTTTTTGGTTTTCTTCTTGGTGGCCATTTGCGCAGTCTAGCATCGGGGGATGCATGCCGCAATCGGTGGTCGTCACTAGGCTTCTTCCCCAGACGCGTAGATCAGGTGACGTACGATCGGATCCTTGCTGACATAGCCGCGCAAGAGTTCCTCCAGCCTATGGTCCTCGTTTGTCTGCCGCTCATGTTGGCGGAGATGTTCCGCCCACGAATTTACCAGGAATATCTCAACATAGCGGTCAGCGACTTCAGTGTCGCGGTAGACTCCCCAGCGGTACGCGCCATTACGAAGGCGTATGCGGCCATATTGATGGATGGTTTCCACAAATTGCGCCGTCCTTTCCTCCGGGACCGAGTACTCGACAGTCACCAGCACCGGCCCGCGCCGAAGTTCCGAACCCACTTCTTTGACCACCGCCGGCATTCGCCAGTGGTTCCACGGACTCAGGTCCAAAGTCGAATCCGGTAATTTCGCGACCAGCGCGAGGGCGGCCGATCCCGCGGTCCCAATTCCGGCGCAGACAAGAGCAGTCCGGACTCCGGCACTTTGAGCAACGGCACCCCAAGCCGCGCTTCCAACGGCGAAACTCCCCTGATAAACCAGTGTAAAGATCGCAATCACCCGAGCCCGGACCCAGTCGGGCGCCAGGTTCTGAACCAGTGCGCTGATAAGGGAGATAAACGTGATCCAGGCTCCTCCGCCAATGAGCATGACTGGAGCCAGCGTGCTCATCCGGTGCAAACCGCCAATCGCCGCAGTGCTCAAGCCCAAAACCACCACGCCGGTTGACACAACCATTTCCGTTGACCACATCGAGCGCACCGGCTGGAGCATCAGAGCTCCGCCGACGGCGCCAGCACCGAAGCATCCCAGCAAAAGGCCATAGCCCACTGCGCTTTCGTTCACGCCTCGAGCCACCGTCGGCAACAAGGCGAAAAGCGCGCTTCCGAAAAACATAACTATGCCCGTCCTGACCACCACACTGAGCACTGCCGGTGAATGGCGAACATAGCGAAGGGCGGCGACCGTGGCCCCTGTAAGCGTTTCCGCCGGTGCGGTCCGTTTGTGGATCGGCCTTTTCCATCGCGCCACCACCAGGATCACTCCGAAGAACGACACCAGGTTGGCCACAAATGCCGCGGCAACGCCCGCCACTGCTATGACTGCACCTGCCAGCGACGGCCCAATTGCCCGGGCCAGATTAAATTCAATTCCATTGAGCGCGGAGGCCGCCTCCAGGTCGTCCCTGGACACCAGTTCCGGGAGAATCGCGCGCCACGTCGGTGTTTCAAAAGCATCCCCGGCCGAGATGGCGAACGTCAGACCCAGGAGCAGCCATGGCGACATGAATCCGGCAATGGTAAGGACGACAAGAACCAGCGTCGCCCCTACCATCCATGACTCGGTGAACAGAATCAGCCTGCGGCGGTCGACGATATCCCCAGCGGAACCGGCAGGAAGGGCGAACAGAAAATAAGGCAGGGACGAAGCAGTTTGTATGAGCGCGACGTAAATTGGCCCCGCTCGAAGCGATACCATCAACCATGCAGCTCCCACGCTCTGCATGAACGTTCCGATATCGGAAACGACATCCGCCAGCAGCAGATTGCGAAAGACGGGCACCCGCAGCGGCCGCCATAGACTGGTTGACGCCGGCGGTTTCAAGTTCTTGTGAGTAGTGTCGATCAATGGATGCTCGGAGACTACCGCATTTTTGCAGACCGCCGCCTTCAGTCATCCCACCGGAGGGACCTTACCTAACGCCGGCTGGCTCTCTTGATTCTTCTACCTGCTTTGCAGAAAACGAAGTCAGCAGAGTCTTCAGGATCACATACAAGACGGGAATGAAGAACAAGTTCAGGACGGTGGAGAACAACATCCCGCCGACAATCGCGGTCCCCACTGAATGCCGCCCCAACTTGCCGGCGCCAGTCGCGAAATAGAGAGGCAGTACACCGAAGACGAACGCAAACGAGGTCATCAGGATGGGACGCAGTCGCAGTTCGGCGGCTTGAATCGCTGCGTTGACGATGGTCAGCCCGCGGCCGAGCAACTGCTCAGCGAATTCGACGATCAGAATCGAGTTCTTCGCCGACAGTCCGATCAGCATGACCAGCCCGATTTGCACATAAACATCATTCACCAGTCCGCGCATCTGGATGAACAGCAGCGCGCCCAGTACCGCCATGGGCACCGCCAGCAAAATGATGAACGGCAGCGCGAAGCTTTCGTATTGCGCAGACAGTGTGAGATAGACCACAAGAATGCCCAGTCCGAAAATGATGATCGCCTTGCCGCCGGCTTCAACTTCCTCGAGTGCCAGGCCGGTCCATTGGAAAGACATGCCTTGCAACATGTTCTGCCTGGCTAACTCTTCCATCGACTTCAGGCCTTGACTGGAACTGTATCCCGGCGCCGCGGCGCCGTCGATTTCCGCGGACCGGAACAAGTTGTAGTGATTGATCACCTGCGGTCCCGAGGTTTCGCTCAGACTAACGATATTTCCCAGCGGCACCAAGCCATTGGAATCGGAGCGGACATAGTAATTCCTCAGGTCGCGCGCATTCATGCGGAATGGCTGGTCGGCCTGCACGTAGACGCGGTAGGAGCGATTGTTGAAATCGAAATCGTTCACGTACTGCGAGCCCATGTAAACACCGAGCGCCTGGCTGACCTGGCTGATCGGCACTCCGATGGCCTTCGCCTTTTCACGATCAATCTGTACCAGTTGCTGCGGATCATTGGCCGTAAAGCTGGTGAACAGCCCCGTCAAGTCCTGCCGCTGGCGGCTACCGGCAACAATCTTGTGCGCCACCGTATCGATATCCTGAAGCGTGTTACGACCCAAATCCTGCAATTCGAACTGGAACCCGCCGAAGCTTCCGATGCCATTGATGGCCGGTGGTTCAAAGGCCACCACGATCGCCCCGGGCACGCCGAAGAGTTTTGGTGAGACTCGCGCCACAATGTCGCTGGCGGCATGGCCCGGACCTTTACGGTCATCAATGGGCTTCAACGGAGCGAAAATCAGACCGTAGTTCGATGAGCTACCACCCGAAAGAGAGAACCCCGGGACGGCAAAGGTGCCGAAGACATCAGGATCGGCTCGAAGGATTTGCTCTGCTTGCGTCGCGATATTAGTCGTGTAGGAAAGGGATGCCCCTTGCGGCGCCTGCACTACTACGATGAAGTAGTTCTGGTCCTCCTGCGGCACAAAACCGGTCGGCACATGAACGTACATGTAGGCCGTAGCCGCGAGTCCTGCCAGGAATAGCACAATCATCGCGTACCGATAATCCAGCACCTTGCAAATGGCCCGGCCATATGCAAGGGAAAGCTTATGGATGGCCGCATCCACGCCATGCGCGAACTTGCTGTACCCGTGCGAAAGCCATCCGATGTGCGTCCAGTCGAAAACCGAATACTTGCGCTCTTCGCCGCGCAGCAGGATGGCAGCCAGAGCAGGCGACAGCGTGAGCGCGTTAAATAAAGAGATTGCGATTGAAAATGCGATGGTCAGAGAAAATTGCCGGTACAGAATTCCTGTGGTGCCGGGAAAGAACGACACCGGCACGAAAACCGAAATCAGGACCAACGAAGTCGCTACTACTGCGCTTGCAACCTCCGCCATGGCCGCGGAAGTCGCCGTGTGCGGATCGGTCTCGCCCTGGCTGATGTGCCGCTGGGCATTTTCAATGACAACAATCGCGTCGTCGACCACCAGCCCCGTCGCCAGTGTGATGCCGAACAGGGTCAGCGAATTGACGGAGAAATCAAAAATCTTGATGAAGGCAAAAGTGCCGATCAGAGAAACCGGAATCGTGACCGCCGGAATGATGGTGGCGCGCCAATCCAGCAGGAACAAGAAAATAACAATGATGACGATGAGGACTGCTTCCTCGAGGGTGGTGACGACCTCTTTGACCGAGTCGCCTACCACCGTCGTCGTGTCGAACGCGACCACATACTTGATTCCTGGAGGAAACGACTTCGACAAATCCTCCAACTCCGCCTTGGCCGCCTTGTCCACTGCGAGCGCGTTGGCATTCGAGAGTTGCTGCACCCCGATCCCGATCGCCTGGTGGCCGCTGTACAACAGGTTGGTGTCGTAACTTTCCGCCCCAATCTCCGCCCGCCCAACATCCTTAAGCTGCACGATTCCGTTGCGCGTGTTCTTGAGGATGAGGTTCTCGAATTCCTTCGGCTCCGACAGCCGCCCCACCACGCGCAGCGTCACCTGGAAACTCTGCTTGGGATCGGCAGGCGGACGCCCTAACTGCCCCGCAGGTATCTCGACGTTCTGCTCCTGGAGGGCCGAGACCACATCCGCTGCCGTCAACTGGCGGGCGGCCAGTTTCGTGGGATCCAGCCAAATCCGCATGGCATACTTCCGCTCGCCGAAGATGATGACGTCGCCAACGCCCGGAATGCGTTTTAGCGCGTCTTTCACGTAGACATCGAGGTAGTTGGAAATGTATTGGTTTGAAAGGCTGTTGTCGGGCGAATAGAATCCAGCCGCAAAAACGAAATTCGGGTTCGCTTTGGTGATGGTGACGCCCGTGTTCTTGATTTCCTGCGGGAGCCGGCCTAGCGCAGTGGCCACACGGTTCTGCACATCGACAGCTGCAATGTTCAGGTCATACCCGGTGCGGAAAGTTACGTTGATGTTGCTGGTGCCGTCATTCGAACTGGTCGAGGTGATGTAGTGCATACCCTCGACGCCGTTGATCTGCTGCTCCAACGGGACCGTGACTGCGGACTCCACGACTTGCGCGTTCGCGCCCACGTAATTGCTGGTGACCGTGACTTGCGGCGGCGCCAGGTTGGGATAGAGCGAAATCGGCAGAGTAGGGATGCAAACGGCGCCCGCAAGAATGATCAGCAGGGCGCAGACCGTCGCAAAAATCGGCCGCTTAATGAAAAAATCAACCAAAACCTGCACTCCCTTTTAGCCGCGTAAGACCGCGGTGAGTAGGCTTTCGGAAATCTGCTGGCTAGCTGATCGGCTGTATCGGCGTTCCATCGATCAGGAACTGTATGCCGGAGGTGATGATCTTCTCCCCAGGCTTCAGACCGCCGGTGACGGCGTAATCGTTCCCGATCGTGTCGCCGAGAGTAACCGCGCGTTGCTTGGCGATGGTGCCATTCTCCGCCTGGGTCACCACATAAACAAACGACTGCCCGCCGATGCGGGTCACCGCCAGCACAGGAACAGTCGGCGCCGGGGCGGTGCTCCACACCACGCGTGCCTTTACCAGTTGGGCGTTACGGAATTTGTCCAGCGAAGCATGAATTGGCGCCTTCACCAGAATGCCCTGGATACCGTTGTCCACTTGCTGCGAAACAAAATTGACTTTCGTACTCTCGATCAAGTCCCCGCTGCTGGTCACGATTTGAACCGGAAGACCCATGCGGATGTTGGCCGCGAGCTCGGTTGGAATATAAATGTAAGCCTCCAGGTCGGCGTTTTCGTCCACCGTGGTCAACAAAGTCTGTTGCGACACGTAGTCGCCGAGGTGCACCGGGATATCGCCTACGATCCCATCAAACGGCGCAGTCAGGTTGTAGTAGGCAAGCTCGCGCTGCTGTGTGACCAGCCCCGCGGACGAAGCCTCCCAATCCGCCTTGGCATTCTCAAAATTTTGCACTGCCAGTTCGTAGTCCTGTTTGCTGCTCACGCCGCCTTCATAGAGCTTGCGCTGCCGTTCCACCTCGATGCGGTTGTAGTCGTAGGTAGCTTTTTTCTGGGCTTCGGTGCTGCGTTGCTGGTCCACGGTGGCCTGCTGCTTGAGCGGATCGATCGTCATCAGCACTTGCCCGGCATGCACATGATCGCCAGATCTCACCAGGATGCGGGTCAGCGAGCCGTCCACTTGTGGCTGAATGCTGGCCGAGCGGCGCGACTTTATGGTGGCCACATATTCGTCCAACTGCGGCACAGGGGCCAGGCTGATAGTCTCCGTCTTGACCGGGAGCGGCTGCGTGGCGGGCTGCTTCGCCTGGGTATCGCTGCACCCCTGACTTAGCAAAACCGCGAGAGCCAAAGGAATTAGGGCGAGTTTCGTTAAATTGACCATCCTCAGAACCCTTGATCGTGGTTACAGATGCTTATGCCAGGTTAGAGGATTCAGCAGATTATTCGTGCCGGTCGCCCAGGTCAGGGCGCGGGCACGCCGAGGCGTGCGGCTCGGATGAAAGCTTCTTCGTCGGTTTTCAGCGCGGCTGGAGATTCTCGCCATGGCGAAGCGATGGTACCAGACCGTTTTGGTCCCATGCTCGCCCTCTGCACCAACATGTTCTGAACCGCGGTATGAATCCGCTGATACGCCGGCAGACGGTAGTTCCAGCGCTCATCCGGGTCGGGGCGATTCACTACCATGGTGGCGTTGGCTTCAAACAGCAAGACTTCACCGCGCGCGCTCAAGCCAAAATCAATCCCGGCATAATCAAGTCCCAGAGTGGACTGAATACGTCGCAAAGCATCCATCGCAAGCGGGCCAATGGCTGCCGCCATGTTTTCCAGAAAAGCTGCATCTTCTGAACGGTGGTCGGGATTGTCGGCCATCTCCGCGGTGAAATAGTGGATTTTCCAATGGCTCGAAATTGCAACGTGGAGCGGGTAGATCTGCCCATCGATCATCATTGCCCGGTATTTGCGCGACTTTCCGTCGGGTCCTCGCGCATCGAGGTACTGCATGACGATTAATTCCTTGCCGGGAAGTTCTGCCAGCGCGACCGGAAGCGCTGCGAGAGTTTCCACTCGCAAAAAATGCTGCCCGGTGTGGAAACCCGGCGCCCGCAGAAGAAGTGGAAAAACCAGGCCGTGGCCGGCGAACGCTTCCTCGGCTCCGGAACCGGAAAGCTGCTCTCGTGGCAGGGTGGCGGTGATTGGCGTCACCACGCCTGGGACACCAGAGAGGCGATTGGCATTGTTGCTCCTGCTGGTAGCCAGGACCGCGGCCGGCGGATTGATCACCGGCGCATCGGTCATGGCGAGCAAAGATTCCGCCGCCACCAGGGCCTTGGACGATACCTCAGTATCGCCTATGGCGTTGACTACCAGTTGGTGGGCCGGCAGCGGGGTCCGACGATCGTAGAACTCGGTAGCCACCACAAACGTCTGGAAAATGCGATCGTCCAGAAACCGTTGCAGCCGCACATTGCCTCCGGTCGTCGAGGTCAGATACAACACCGGCAAGGGCGTGGAGCCGCCGCGATAGGGCACAGGGATCAGGAAACGCCGCTGAAAGGCACGGCAGCGGTGCCAATCCGCCTGTTCTTCATCCCCCAGGTCGTCCAGTATGTAAGACAAACCTTCGTGCGCCTTCTCGTAATCTGCTCTCACTCGCAAAGCTTGTTCGAAGTGTTCGCGGGCTTCGCGCTTGAGTTGCAGCGCCTCCTTATCTTGCCCGTGGGCCGTCAGAATCTCACTCTCTTCCAAAAGAAGGTTGCCAAAATTCACCCGGCTCATGGGATCGTTGGGGTGGCGGAGGATGGCTTCCTTGTATGCGATTCGCGCCGCACTGCGATGTCCCGTGCCCATCAGTACGCTGCCCAGGTTGTTCAGCGCCGCCAGGTGATGGGGCTCGCGTTCCAGCACTTTGATGTACTCGTTTCTGGAATCAACCAGCCGGCCCAGCTCTGAGAGCAGGAAAGCGCGGCGGACGCGCAGATCAATCGCGCCCGGATTGGCCGCCAGACTACCCTCGATCTGTTGCAATTCTGCCTCCCACTTGGCGCGTGGTGTGGACGGAGCAGGAACGACCCCAGTTGCGGGAGCGGTTTTGCCGCGGCCCTTTCCCGAATTGCGGCCCAGGGCCAGCGTGCGCTCCAGCAGCCGGTCGATGTCGGCCTGGCCGGTCCGATGATTTACGATGGCCACCCGTATCGCCAACCGGCCGTTGATCATGGTAGTTGAGGGCGCGACGCTTCCTGACTCCTGTAAATCGGCCACAATGTCAGCGTTCACCCGGTCGGAATCGTCGGCCCGGTAACGAAAACAAACGACGTTCAATTCCACCGGTGCCAGGGCCTCCAGGTCCCAGGCATTCGCGATCCGCTGTTCCAGATAACGAGCCAGCGCGCAGGTTCGCGAAATCACCGCGCCCAGCGCCTGAGTGCCATAGACTTTCAGCGTGAACCAGGCCTTCAGCGCACGGAAACCGCGCGACAAGTCGGGACCAAAATCGCATGGCCATGACGGCCCGGCGGCCAGTCCACGGGTCTCACGTCTTAAGTACGCTGACGAAGCCGCGAACGCATGGCGTTGCAGACCGCCATCGCGCACCAATATAAAACCCGCATCGTACGGGACCTGGCCCCATTTATGAAAATCGAATGCCAAGGAATCTGCCCTTTCAATGCCCGCCAGCCTGGGAGCGAGGTCCGGGGCAAGAATGGCCAGGGCGCCGTAGGCCCCGTCCACGTGAAACCAGAGCTTTTCGCGGGCCGCAAGATCGGCAAGGGCTGCCAGGTCATCAATCGCTCCCGTATCCACAGTCCCCGCAGTCCCCACCACTAGAAAAGGGGTGAAACCCGCTTCACGGTCTTTCTTGATCGCATTCTCCAGCGCTTTGACATCGATTCGGCGACCACTGCCAGTGGGAATCAGGCGGAGTGCGGTGCTGCCCACGCCACTTAGATCCATGGCCTTTGCGATGCAACCGTGGACCGCGGTCGAGCTGTAGGCCGTCAGCCGTTGCGGCTTTGCCGCCACACCCTGGTTTCTCACGTCAAAACCAAGCGCCGCGTCGCGAGCGATCACCACGGCAATGAAATTCGCCATGGACGTACCGGTGACAAATAG
>Ga0210401_10005139_pt1 | contig 13489 bp, 10 predicted proteins | sample IncBWH32MmetaG_FD_150866 | JGI IMG/M metagenome (GOLD analysis project Ga0210401, IMG submission 150866) | Forest soil microbial communities from Barre Woods Harvard Forest LTER site, Petersham, Massachusetts, United States - Inc-BW-H-32-M | ecosystem: Environmental > Terrestrial > Soil >... | reverse complement strand
CGATTCCACACGATGCTTCTCGCAGTCGTGATTTGGACGCGGTGCGTGCTGGATCAATCCAGATCGAAACGAGCCGGTCTCGTCCGTTCTCGTGGACCGGTACCCAAACGCAGTACGGGCGGAAACCGGTGGAAGAATTCGAGAAATTCCGTGAAAATCCGAACATGGTTGCCTCCTTGCTTCGGCGAGACACACCCGTCCAGATCGCGGGGGAATGGTCTCGCGAGGCTTTCTTCAATTTGTCAGGTGGGGTTCTTTACAGCGGCCACGGGGAATCCCACTCGCTCGTGTTCTTGTGTGTTCCGCGAGAGCGAGCGTGCGGGCATTCGGAAGTGCTTGAGGCTAAACTCGCCTATCGTGGAGTTCCAGGTCGTTGCTGCTACCTGGGGGTTCCGGTTCCTGTGGTGTCATGTCCATATATGCTAGCGTTACTCCATGTACCATACCCCTACTGGGTAGGCATATTTATTGGATACCCTACCAGGATAGGATAGTCAAGCAGAATGTCGCATACGTCTCGAGAAAAATTGGGTTTTGTAAATCGCACCAAAAAAATCATCGGGCAACTTGAGCCGGTGCTCAAGGGACTGAATGACGACGTACTCGATCCCTTCGACGCCGGGCGTATCCGTCACCGTCGCGACTACTTGAATCGTGCACAGATCGATGACGTAGGTCTGCCCTGCCGCCAGATGGGCCGAAAATAGATAATGGTCGTCGGTATCGATGGCCAGATAGTCGAATCGTTTGCCACCCGGCCCCGGCAGATCGAACTCCGTAACTTTCTTGAGTGTCGGGCCGCTCGTTTGCGCATTCATCCGTGGCGCCAGCACCAAGCCAAGGCAGGCGGCGAACAACAACAGTATTTTTCGCATAGACCCTCCCGGAGACCGTGAAAGACTATTTGGTGGAAACGTGTTTCAAGGCCGCAGCGATTCCACCGCCCACCGATTCCGGGCTGCCCACGCACCAGAAGTGCATGAAAAACAAGCGAGGCTGTTCGGTAAGCATGTGGCTATGCAGCGCCGTAACCAAGATATGGTGTGCCTGGAGTTCAGATATGACAGGGTTTACCTCGTCCGCGGTGAGCACGAAGTCGCCGGTGGTAGCGACATTGCCGGAGTCGGCGGCCTGAAAATTGATGGCTTCCCCTACACCCGCGGCTGGCGCCATGGGCATGCCCGCCATCGTGATGGTATCGCCGCGCGGCACACCATACGACAGCACTCCACCTTTAAACGTGCCCTTGCGCCCGACAGCGTCCTCGACGCTTTTCACCCATGCCGGCGGTGCGGGTTCCTCGGCGGATGCGGCGGGTTTCTCGAGAGGAGTTTTGGAAACCGCGAGAGCCGCGCGCAGCGAGGCAGCCAGTTGTGCGACGGGGCCATGTCCCATGTAGTGCAAGTACAGAATCTTTGGAGTTTCTTCCATAAGATGGTTGTGTACCGCGGTAATTTCAAAACCGGACGACCGCAATTGCGCCATCACGGGATTCAGTTCTTCCTCGAGTAGGACCAAATCGCCCATGACCATGGCATGGTCGTCCGTCCCGGTGAACGCGGCCCACGAACCGAGAGCCAGTCCCGGCTTGATCGCGAGCCCGTTGACGGAAACATGGAGGTCCGTTCTTGGGAAACCCACCCGGTAAACGTCACCCGTCTTCTGGCCCGACCTGCCCAAGGTCTGGTCGATCGTCGCGGGCGTCACTCCCTGGGCATAAACAACGATTGGAAGTGACAAAACATAAAGAAAAATGAAAAAACGCAATCTGGCAATCATGCCGAGCTCCTTTATCGATTAGAAATTCAGGTGGGTACACTTTCGCTGAGAAATCATTTCGGTGAACCCTGCGAGCCCGCCGGGGCTGACTTGGGCGACGAGGCAGCCTTCACCTGCTGTCCGGGGCGAACTGCATCTGTGGCGTTGCGGATGACTTCGTCTCCAGGCTTGAGGTCGCCGAAGACTTCAATATTGCCGTTCACACTCAGGCCAGTGACCACATCCACCCATTCCGTCTTCCCATTGCGTACTCGCTCAACGAAAGTACGTTGTTGATCATTGGTGACAGCGGAGACCGGCACAAACATGGTTGGACCAGTACGATAGACCGGCCATTGCACACTGCTGAAGCTGCCGGGCGACAAGCGGCCACCAGTGCTATGGACGTCCAGCTCGACGGGCATCGTCCGGGTATTCAGTTCCACGTCATGCGAAATGCGCGCAATGGGTGCATGGAACGTCTCACCAGGATGGGCAGGAACAGAGAATGCTACCTGCTGGCCTACTTGTATTTCTCCCACGTAAGCTTCTGGAACCGGCACGATTAACCGCAAATGATTGGTATCGGCAATCTGAACAATGGGCATCGTTCCGGATTGGCCGGACGCCGGTCCGACCAATGCTCCCGGATGCAGATTTCTCGTTGTGACGATTCCGTCAAACGGCGCATAGATATTAAGATACGATTCGAGTTGCGCTACGCTCCGCAGCGCGTTCCGCGCGGCAGCCACATTGTTCTCCGCAGACTGCACCTGCCCTTGATCAGCGGAAGCAGTCTGGCTGGCCACCATTACATCATTCTCCGCGACCACGCCGGGCGTCTTGGCAGCTGACGCGATATGCAGGTACGTGCCTTTGTCTGAGGTGAGCTTGGCCTGGGCGCTAGTCAATTGAGCTTCAGCGGCGCGCAGGGCGGATTCCGCCTGCGCGCGTTGGGCCACGAGTTCCGGAGCGGAAAGACTGATAATGAGTTCCCCCTTGTGTACGCGAGATCCGCGATCCACCCGAATCGTGTCCATGAAGCCCGTAACTCTTGGATAGATATCCACGGTCTGGAAGGGGATGAGTTGCGCTGGCAGCGTGAACACTGTCTCAAGCTTCTGCGAGGCAACGGGAACAACTTCCACTGCCTGCGCCTCCGTTTCTGCGTTTTTGCTGGCTGCGGCCTTTGGGTTCCCGCTGCAGCCAAAGATGGACAGCGAAAGTGTTAGGGCGACGATAACGGTTCTCATCATGCGTTCTCCAGCTTCTGGGCAAAGGGACTGTCAGGGTCTTCCGGATCGAGGGACGGCGATTTGAGCGAGGCATGCTTTTGAACGATGCCAAACACGGTCGGTAGCAGGAACAAGGTTGCGAGCGTGGCGGCGAACAGACCACCTATGACTGCGCGGCCCAGAGGAGCTGTTTCTTCACTCCCTTCACCAATCGCAAGCGCCATGGGAATCATTCCAGCAATCATTGCCAGGCTCGTCATCAGCACGGGCCGCAGGCGCTCAGCCGCTGCCGCCCTTGCGGCAGAAACGGGGTCGGCGCCACTCCGGCGGTTGTGCTCAGCGAAAGTAACCAGCAGAATCGCGTTCGCGACGGCAACGCCAATCGCCATAATGGTGCCCATGAAGCTTTCCAGGTTCAAGGTGGTGCCAGTGAGCAAGAGCATCAGGATGGCACCGAGAAGCACAGCCGGAGCGCTGGACATGACGACCAAGGCAAGGCGGAACGACTGAAAATTAGCGGTGAGCAGGAGCAGAATTACCACCACTGCCAGAGCCAGGCCGGTGGCCAACTCGGCAAAGATCTGCTTAAGGGCGCTTACCTGGCCGCGCACCTGGGTCGTAACACCACGAGGTGCTTGGCCTGCCTTGGCAATGGCGCTATCGATCTCCTTTGCGGCTCGCGCAAAGTCGCTGTTCCCGACATTCGCTGAGGCGATGATCATCCACATTCCATTCTGCCGGTCTAACTCTCCGGGCACGGTCGTTGACTGAATTTCGGCGACTTGGCTCAAGAGCGGGTGCGTTCCGGTACTGCTGTTGACGGGAATGGTTTGGATATCTTTGACCGAAGTCATCGCGGGTTGAGGCACCTGCACCTGGACCTGGTAACTCACACCGGATTTGGGATCGCGCCAATAGTTGGGAGCAACGAAGCGACTCGATGCTGTGGCACTAACGATGGCAGCGCCGACATCATTCGCAGTTGCGCCGAGCTGTCCAGCAAGGACCCGGTCCACGTGAACGTTTACCGTTGGATAGCGAAGCGGCTCTTCGAATTCCACGTCGCGCAATTCTTTTACCTTTACCAATTCTTGGTGAACGCGATTGGCATAGCTCTGGACGTCGGCGTACTGTGGGCCGGTGATGGCGACCTCCGCGGACGAAGGAGCTCCGAAGTTCAGGGTCTGACTGATGAGATCGCCAGGGTCAAAAGAAAAATGCGTATCTGGAAATTCCTGCGGTAATTTTTGTCTAAGCTTCTCTTCGAGGCCGCGCAGCGAAATCTTCGCCCCAGGTTTCAGGCCAACGTTCATGATGGCCTGTTGCGATCCGTTGGTCCACAAGAACACCGTATTGATCGGATACGAAGAAGGTTGTGCTCCGATATAGCCAAGGGTGAGATCGAGATTATCGGGTCCGGCCTCCCGCGTGATTGTTGCCAACACCTTTTGGACCAGGGCCTCGGTCACAGCCACGCGTGTGCCATCGGGCGCATCAATTCGTAAACGAAATTGGGTCGATGCCGAGGACGGAAAGATTTCCTCGGCCAATCTGGGCCCGAGTAGCACGATAATCAGTAGCGCGACAACGGCGTAGGCGCCGAGCAGCAACTTGGGGAATTTCATCATTCGCTCCAGGGCTGCCTGGAAGCGCTCGCGAAAACGATCAAATCGTTCTTCCTTTGGGTGTTCCGCCTCGTTCTTCTCTTCCTTTAGAATCCAGTTGCCCAACAAAGGTACCAGCGAGCTCGAAAGCAAATACGAGGCACCCATCGAAAACCCAACCGCCAGGGACAAGGGCACAAAGAGCGACTGCGCAGGACCGGTCATGAAGAAGGACGGCAGGAAGACGGCCAGCACGCTGAGCATGGCTAACAAGCGTGGGATGGCAACTTCGCGGCTGGCTGCGAGAACGGCTTGCGCTTTTCTCTCTCCTTGCGCCAGATGCACATGGATGTTTTCCATGAGCACCGTGCCTTCATCGACCAGCACGCCGACGGCAAGCGCCAGGCCGCCCAGAGTCATAATGTTGATCGTCTGACCGGTGAGCCGCAGCATCACTGCCGCTGTCAGCAAAGCAAATGGAATTGTGATCACAACGATAAGGGAACTTCGCCAGTCACCGAGAAAAAGCAAGATCATCAGGCCGGTGAGGCCAGCTCCGATTAGACCTTCGCGCAGCACGGAGCCTAGGGCCGCGCGTACGTGCTGCGACTGGTCAAATTCATAAGTGATCTTGATGTCTGCCGGGACGAGGGACTGAAAGCGTTCGATATTCTGACGCACTTGATTCACAACGGTGATCGTGGAAGCGTCCGGCCGCTTGGTCACGGGAATGTAGACGGTTCGCTTGCCGTTCAGCAGTGCATAACCTGCAAGTACATCCGAGGTATCCCTGACGGTGCCGACGTCGCGCAAATAGACGGAGGCCCCCGAGCCCGGATGCAACGGAATGTCCAGCAAATCATTGATTTGTGTCACGGTAGAATCGGTTGTGACCATGGTATTGGTTGGGCCAATATCAACATTTCCGGCTGGCTGAATACTACTGCCCGTCGTCAGCGCCTGCACTACGTTGTCCGGTGAAAGCCCATAGGCATGCAGTTTCTGCGGATCAACATCGATCACGATCGTCCGCTGATTGCCTCCAAAGGGAGGTGGCGACGAGACGCCCGGCAATGTTGCGAAGACTGGACGAACGCGGTTCAGGGCTAGGTCCTGAATCTCCGATAACGTGCGTGATGGACTTGAGAAGACAAGATAGCCCACCGGCAAAGTCCCAGCATCGAAACGAATGACAAAGGGCGACACGGTTCCTGGAGGCTGGAAAGCGTGCGCGCGGTTGACGTAAGAAACAGTCTGCGCAAGCGCCTCGCTCATGTTTGTGCCAGCATGAAAGCTAAGCCGTAGCAAAGCTGTACCCTGAATGGACTTCGCCTCTACGCTTTCAATGCCATTGATGTACAGGAAGTGGTACTCGTAGTAATATGAGATAAACCCCTCTATCTGCTGTGGGCTCATACCACCATAAGGTTGCGCGACGTAGATGATCGGCAGGTCCAGAGTGGGAAATATGTCGATCCGGGTCCGGAGAACCGCGAGGATCGACGAGAGTGCGATCGCCGCCACGATGACGATGATCGTGATCGGACGCCTTAGGGCTAGGCGAACGAGCCACATGGGCTACGGGCCTCCTTGCGTCTTGTCATGGAGGAACTGCAAGAAAGGTTGCAAATCCCCTTGCGAGGCAGCGACCGAAGCCAAGTTCTGCCAAACCGCGAGCCGCGCGAGAGCGTCGTCAGTTTCCGCTTGCACGAGCAGGCTCTGTGCGTCCGCGACGTCAACCAACGTTGCCAGAGCTGCCTGGTAACGCGCTCGTTCCTGGTCCTCCGTGGCGCGCGCCGCTTGCAATTCCACCGGAGTATTCTCGGCTACGTGACGGGCCCCTTCGAGCGAAGCCTGCGCTTCCCTTAGTTGTCCCGTAAGATCCTGTAACGTCTGATCATACCGAGCCGCTTCGGCGTGTTCATTGGCCGATTCAATCGCCTTTCGAGAGCGGATCCCGAAGATGTCGAATACTGGAAATGTCACCGTTAAGCCAACCGCCCAGTTCGAACGGTCCGGGCCCAGGCCCGCCGACCCTCCCTCGAAGTTGCCCGCGGGGTCCCAGCCGCTACCGCGTCCGTACACAGACGATTGAAGATAGAACTTCGGATAGTAGGAACGGTCCAGGATGTGGACCTGCGCCTGGGCTTCTTCCACACGCGCATGCTGCACCTCCGCGATCGGATTGTTGGAAAGCGGGGTGGCCTGTGGAGATCCGTCGGGCGGTGGCCCCAGGAGAAAGCCCTCTTGAACTTCCACCGAAGTATCCGGCAATCCGAGAATATCCTCCAGTCCGGCCCGGCTGATTTTCTCCTGTTGCTGGGCACGGGCTAAATTGACTCTGGCGCGAGCCAACTCCGCATCCGCACGGGAAGCATCGGCTCCCGCACGGAGTTGATTATCAACCAGCACCCGGACAGCCTTGTCGAATGTATCGCGCCGTTCGACATCCGCCTGGGCAGCCCGCACGGTTCGCTGGGCAGCCAGGACCGTTAGGTAGGCGTTTACTGTGGCGACCGCCACGTCGAGACGCGTCAAAGAAGCTTCCGCAGTAGCTCGATCCCGAGTGGCACGCGCGGCGGCTACCTTTGCTCCTCTGTATCCAAAATCGACGGGCTCCCAGGAAAACAGGAGTCCCGCCGCGCTTCCCCATGCGCTTTGGTTGGAGGTCGCCGCCGGAACGGGCCCGGAAATCGGAGCGATGATGGATTGTGGAAAAACAAGACCCGTGATGTTGTTGTCCGTTGCGCGATTCGTCTGCCACACCATGTCGGCCCGCGGGAGGTAATTCGTGCGTGCCAGACCAATTCCCGCCTGGGCGGCGTTCACGCGCTCCAGCGAAGCGCGCACCGCCGGATAATTCTTGAGAGCGAAGTCCACTGCTTCTTCAAGCGTAAGCACCTTATTCGTCGTTCCCCCCGACTGCGCCAGGGCCGTGCCCGCGGCTGGAACACACAGAGCCAGAGTGACGGCAATCCATCGGACGTAGGTGCGACAATTCGTGAACACGATCAGCTCTCCTCTTTCAGAAACTCGGGCAACCAAACCATCCACTCATGGGAGCGAGTGATAGAGTCCCTCCATAATCTGCATCCCGCGGTCGAGAAGCTCCTGGTCCGGGATTCCTTGCCGGGCCCAGCCCTTCAGTACCTCATCGATCCCATAGCCTTCTTTGCGGCCGAATTTCTCATCGGCCAGATCGGCGTCGTGAATGATCTCGGACATGACCTTTACCCTGCGGTCGCGGATCTTGAAGTCAGTTTGCAGGGTTTCGAACGTGCAATTGTCTCCTCTGTGTCTGAAACCGTCGTGGAACATGTCAAAGGGCACGGCCGACCGTGGTGCTTGGCCTTCCGACGCAAAGGCAAAGCGCGCCTTCGCATCAAGGAAGTTCCTAATCAACCAAGCGGAGGCGCAGCGGTCCACACCGGGCCTTGGTCTCGTCACCCAAAGCCTGCTTTTGTAGTCTTTCGGGTCCACCTGAGCGCTGTCCGGCGTCCGCTTTGCCACTCGTGCTTCATCCGCCCGCGCAAGGAGTTCTCCCACCCGCTTCTGCAGAGGATTGTCGAAGAAATCGATCTCCACGATCTCTTGGAGCCGACTCCGCAACCGGCTCAGGCGGCCGATGGCCCGTTTCTGGACCGGCAATGAAGAAAACTTTTCAAGTTCGCGAATCAACTCCTGATAGTCACGCGCCCGCGCTTCCGCAAAGCGCCCGATGAGTTGCGGAGTCGAGATATTGTCGATGGATCGCACGTGAACGATGGAAGCCTCCCCGCCATATTTGCGAATGGCCGTGGCGAGCCACTGGAAGCGCTCCTCGTTCGCCGGGTTGCTCGGCAGCAGGTAGCCGGAATTGCCAAGCGGCACGGTTCCGTAGCGCTGGAGCTTTCGCCAAATCTCCACACGCTGACTGGCCCGCTTCGTGGGCAACGTAAACGTCAGCAGGAGCCAAGCGATGCTCGGTCGTGTTCGTGCATCCATTTCGATCTGATGTTAGAACTATAACAAAGGTTATGATAATTTTTCGGAGATGATCGAAAAGACTTGGTAGTTTCGCTTCTCGTCGTATTACTGCGTTCCGCGCTCAGGAGATACTCACTGCCCAACTAACAGCAGTTGCTCGCGTAAAGCGTGTTCGTGTGCCACAAGGGGCATGAATTCGTCATGCCAGAACTGGACTTGTTCTTCCGCGGGGAGTGAACCCATGTCGTGGCCACACTTTTTTCTATCCTGCCGACGCTACCGAAGACTTGATCGAGTCCCGGTCCGGTATCACCGAATCTCCGTCGCTCAAGAAGATCTTTACGTGTTCCAGGAACGGTTTTCTGTGGTTTTCTGTGTTGATACTGCGCTCCATGATTTGAATCCGGGTACATGATGAGCTGAGCGTTTGGCAGATGCTCCGCCAGAATGAAAGCGTTGATCGGTGTCACTACGATGTCTTTGTTGCCGTGAACAACGAGCGCCGGGCGTAACGTCCGGTGGCTGGTATCGTTCCCCATTCCCTGATCGTGACAAGCCTATTTTGGGTGATTGAAATCCAATAGAACCTTGCCACCGCGCTGGGAATCTTCGATTGCTTCTTTGATTTGGGACGGTTTGTATGTCGTGGTGATTGGCAAAGTTAATTTGCCGGAAGCAACTACCTTCGCTGCCTCAGCCAGTGCCGCCCGAATTTTGGGGAGATATTCGTCGTAATACATCCAGAAGCCGTGAATGTTTAGCCTCTTGCTAATGAGATCGCCTTGTGGCACGTAAATCGGCAAACCACTCAGCCACGCATAGCTGACGAGATGGGCCCCTGATGAGAGCACGCTTGCCATTGTCGCTGTCGCCGGACCACCTATAGCATCAAGACCCAGAGAAATTGGCATTCCGCCGGTCGCAACCCGAATTTGCTTTGAGAGTTCCGGCGATTCGACGCCAACGAAATCAACACCCAGCGTTTCAACTTGTGGGACAAGCTCAGACCGTCTCACAATACCTACAACGTTGAGAGCGCGCGATTTTGCAATCGCGATCAGGCACCGCGCGACCTGGGAATTCGCTGCGTTTAATACAATCCAGTCTTTCGGCTTTAGCTTTACGAATTCGTTTAAGAGAAGAACTGCGGTCGTGGGATTGATATTCAACATCGAGGCCGTTTTGGCATCGATTGAGGGAGGAACGACGAAAAGACCTACGGCTGGAGCTAGGACTTTTTCAGACCAGGTGAATGTTCCAAAAGGGATAGTGACCCGATCGCCCACCTTGACGCTGGTGACTCCCGGCCCGATCGCCTCGACAATTCCAGCACCTTCACCTCCAATGACAGAAGGTAGCTTCGGATTTAATAAGTACACTCCGTTCGCTAAAAGGAGATCGCTGTAAGCAATTGGCGCATACTCCATGCGCACCAGAGCCTCGTTCGCAGACGGGGCATTGGGTTCCGAAACTTCGACTATCTTTAAATTCTGAGCCGGATTTCCATAGGCTGTGAGATGAATGGCTTTCATTTGGGGTATTCTCCTCGCTCCAAGAAATCTCGGCCTGCGAGAGGACCACCTGCTTGCTGGATTAGCCCTCCGTCGCGAAGGTTTCCAAGATCAACGACTGAATAGCCAAAAGCTCTTAGTAGGGTTTCAACTCGCTTCTTTGCGCCGCCATCGTCCGCCGAAATAAATGCAACTCGTCTCGCCCCGTTGAGGACCGGATCCGCCTCCAAGTTAGGAACGATCATGTTGTTCAGTGCTTTGACCACTCGTGCTCCAGGCGCTAGCGCCGCAACGAACTGGCTAGTAGATAGGTTTCCAACATTTGCAGGAGTGAAATTTCCGGCCTGACCGTGAAAAGGATTGGTCCCATCAATCAGAATCTGATTTTTCCACTCGGGAAGACTTGCAAGTGTCTCCGGCACGTTGTCCCAGGGCACCGCAAGAAGTACCATTTCGCAAGCCGCTGCCTCTTCCGTAGTGGCAGCTATTGCTCCAGGACCAAGTCGATTGACAATTTGCCGCAGGCTCTCGGGACCCCGGCTATTGCTAAGCTTTACCTTGTGGCCGGCCTGCAATGCCCGTTTCGCGAACGCTTGTGCGAAGGCTCCCGCTCCGATAGTTCCGATTTCCATACGCCATCCCTCCTACGCTGGGCTCTTCAGTAAGACAATTCCGGTCTTTCCCGGACGAGAGACGTGCTGAATGGCTCTTTGAAAATCGCCAAGCTCATACTCACGCGCGACCTCGAAAAGCTTTGGGTGATTTGTTGCGAGACTAGCGACGTCGAGCGGAGATATCAAGACAGATTTTCAAACTCCTGCGAGTAGACTTACTGCTCCTTCTAGTCGAATGCTGCTATACGTTAAGAGGGACGTATCTGTTACAACGAATATCGTTGTAACGCATCTAAGGAAGTCGATAGGGATTTGTGACGTAACTTGAGACCAACGACACGAGGGAGACCAGCCATGTCATACAGCATATCGACCTTGCTGACTCGCAATCTTCAAGAAGTCTTCGGTGAAAACAACCCCGCGCGCCGGCGCGCGGCCGTTCAAGAGCTCTACACCGAAGATGGCGTGTTCTACGACCCCAGTAAGGGAGTCTATCGTGGCCACGACGAGATCGACCGCATCGCGGGCGAGATCAGGGCTACCCACCCTGACTTTCGGTATCAGCCAATTGCAGAGCCCGAGGAAACGGGCAACGGCGGGCGGGTCCGATGGGAAGCGGGCCGCCCTGGTGAGGCACCAGCTTACGCCGGGACTGACTTCATTATTGCCCGCGATGGCCGGATTGCCGCCCTCTATCTCTTTTTCGACAAGCTAACCTGAGCTGAACTCTGCCGTCCTTAGGCACACGGGCAACCGGTTTGTCGGCAAGCTGGAAGTGCGCGCTGAGCAGCGCGTTGTTCAGGAGGGTTGAAGTCCCTTTGGCGCTCAAATGAGGGGCGCCATATCCAAGAAGCGGGGTTCGCAGCCTCGCTGGCCGGAGGAAGTGGAAGGTACGGAGACGTCTAAACGGGCACGAAGGCGAAAGCTGGATACAGCCAAGACCGACCTAAAGCCACCGCTTGCTGTACTTCGGAGGGCAGGGTGTCCATCGCGAGATGGAATCCGAAGGGCATGAGGAGAAGTACCGGGCCGTAATCGATGGGGAAACCCAGGATGAACCGGTCGGCCAAAGGTGGGGCAAGGTCGAGTCTGCACTTCTGAGACGAAGGCGTTCTCATTCACCCACCGCACCAAGGTGTTTGCGGACGGCACGGTACAGAAGAACAACGCGTGACCTCAGGAGAACTGACAGAGTCCCCGAGTGACATTGGGGTAAGCGACCCTATAAGCGCGAGCGAAAAGGCAAGCGATGCTCTGTCAGTAGTCCGACGGCTGAATAGTACCTGAAGCGCGGCGAAAACCGCGTGACCGAGCAATCGGCGACCAGAGTGGGTCGGGGAAGGCAGCCGGCGAAGACGGTCAGGAAGAGAGAGGAAGCCAGTGAGTAAAGGCGAGAAGGAGGAACAGTTCCATGAGTGAAAAACCCGTACATTCTCGTCCGAGGAGACTGGTGGACTGGATCAACCTGATGGGTACGAAGAAGGTCCATTCATTAATCGACAAAGTGTACAAGCGGAAGAACCTGGAGATGGCCTGGGAGAAGGTGAAGGCAAATCGGGGTAGTGGAGGTGTGGACGGGCAGAATCTAGAGGTCTTCGAAGCGCAGCTGAACCAGCAGTTGGAGCGGCTGCAGCGAGAGCTGAAAGAGGATACCTATCAGCCTCTGCCGGTACGCCAACATCCCATCCCGAAGCGGGACAAACCCGGCGAGTATCGACTGCTTGGCATACCGGCGATTTATGACCGCGTGTGCCAACAAGCCCTGCTCAATTGGTTGGAGCCCATCTTCGAGCCGGTATTCGACGACTCTAGTTTCGGATATCGGCGAGGGCGATCAACGAAGGATGCCTTGCGCAAAGTGTGGAAAGAGATACAAAGCGGGTCCGAGTGGATCGTGGATGCGGATCTCCGAGATTTTTTCGGGTCCGCGGACCATGAAAAACTCCTCACGCTGGTTGCTCAACGAGTAGCCGACGGCCGCGTGCTGCGCCTCATCAAGGCGATGCTCAAAGCGGGAAGCTATGGCAAAGGGCAGCTCTTTCCTAGCGAGCGTGGCACCCCGCAGGGTAGTGTGGTTTCGCCCGTGCTCAGTAACATACTTCTGACGCCGTTTGATCGGGAGATGCGACTGAGAGGATATCAGCTGACGAGGTTTGCCGATGATTGGGTGGTTACCTGTAAATCGGCAGCAGAGGCCCAAGCCGCACTGGACGCGGCCCGCCGAATCCTAAAACAGCTGGGCGTGGAACTCCATCCGCAGAAGACGCGGATTGTTCACGTCCGGTACGGCTTCGAGTTCCTCGGCTACAAAATCAAATGCGGGTGGAGGAAGCTTTCTCTGCCCGAAAGCAAGATACGTAGTCAGGCCCGACAGGATGCGCTCTATGCGTATCCCAAGGAGAAGTCCATTCGTCGTTTCATGGACCAGGTACGGCAACGGACTAAACGGACGACACCTCTGGGAACCGAGGAACTGATCGCGGGGCTTAATCCGCTCTTGCGGGGCTGGGGTGAGTATTACAAACGCGCCCACATCCGCAAGCTCTTCCAACGACTCGACGGCTGGATCCGGCGACGCATCTGGTCGCATCGGTACCGGCGCTGGCGCAATGCGGGCTGGAAACGGCTGCCTGCGTCCCAGCTCTACGGCGAGTACGAGCTTATTCGCTTGCTCTATTTAATTCCTTCTCTCGCTTCCTGGCATCGCTGAGTCTTCGTGAAAGCTGCCTACACGAAATGTGTACGGGCAGTTTGGGCGGCGGACGGAGGCCAGCGCGAAAGCGCGCCTCCTCCGACCCGAG
>Ga0210401_10005138_pt1 | contig 13492 bp, 14 predicted proteins | sample IncBWH32MmetaG_FD_150866 | JGI IMG/M metagenome (GOLD analysis project Ga0210401, IMG submission 150866) | Forest soil microbial communities from Barre Woods Harvard Forest LTER site, Petersham, Massachusetts, United States - Inc-BW-H-32-M | ecosystem: Environmental > Terrestrial > Soil >... | reverse complement strand
GCCGTCGTCCACGAGCTCCTCCGCGGCGCGCAGCAGCTCCGGCGCGTCGGGCAGCAGCGTGTCCTCGTCGCCGATCACCTCGAGCTTGATCCAGTCGGTGGCGAACGCCTCGCGTGCCAGCTTGGCGGTGAGCACCGCGTCGCGCGCGGTGTGGCAGCCGGCGGTGTTGGGCAGCAGCCGCACACCGGCGTCGGCGAGCACGTCGATCAGCGATCCTCGGGCGGCCGGATCGACCCGCCGCAGAGCGACGGTGACAAGCTCGCTGCCACTCGCACGAATCGCCGCTGCCATCAGCTCCAGCGACGGGAATCCGCCGGTGCCCAGCAGCAGCCGCGAGCGCAGCGCGCGGCCGGCGATCTCGAGCGGAGCGTCCATCGGAGGATCGCCGGCGTCGCGTGCCTCTCCAGCCAACTCGGCGTGCAGCTCGGACGCGACCAGCGCCGGCTGGCCCCGGCGTTCAGCGGGGCCCGTCGCGGGTGTGGGACGAGCGGCGCTCACAGCGAGTCCATCATCCTCCCTGCATCGCCGTCAGCACCTCCACGTGCGCGTCGGCGCCGAGCGCGAAGCTCTCCCAGCTGGAACGCGGCACCACCTCGGCGTCCACCGCCACCGCCACGCCACGCGCGTCGAGCGCCAGCCCCAGCCGCGCCAGCGCGTCGGCGACGGTCTCGCCGGCGCGCAGGTTGGAGCACTGGCCGTTGAGGAGGATCACGCCGGCGCCCCGGTTGCCGCCGCCGGCGCGCCCGTCGCCGCGGTGCCGGGCAACGCCGCCGCCTGCCCGGCCGCGACTTGCTTGGCCGCCGGCGCCCGCTCGTCCGGGGTCTCCGTCAACGCCCCCACCACAAGCTCGGCGGTGAGCGGCGCCAGCAGGATGCCGTTGCGGTGGTGGCCGGTGGCCCACACCAACCCCTCCACCGCGCCGGGGCCGATCGCGGGGACGTTGTTGGGCGTGGCGGGGCGGAACCCAACCGACAGCTCCTCGATCTGCAGCTCCAGCACGCCCGGCACCAGCTCGCGCGCGTGGCGCAGCAGCTCGTACACCCCGCCCACCGTGGGCTGCGTGTCGAAGCCGCGCTCCTCGACGGTGGCGCCGAGCACGTAGCGTCCGTCGCCGCGGGGCACCAGATAGCCTCCCGCGAAGCGCACAGTGCGCTCCAGCAGTCCCGGGCCCGACGGGTCGCGCAGACGTAGGATCTGGCCCTTCACCGGGCGCACCGCCACGCGCTCATGCGGCGCCAGCCCGGCCAGCTCGCCGCTCCAGGAGCCCGCCGCCACCACGACGCGCTCGGCGCGCACGCGCTCGCCCGCAGCGAGCACCACCCCGGTGGCGAGTCCCTCCGAGCACCCGTCCTGCGAACACCCGTCCTGCGAGCGCCCGTATGAGCGGCGCCCGTCGTCGAAACGGTGGCCATCGGCGCCGCTCGACCCCGGGTCCACGTTCGCGCGCTCGATCTCCACGCGCGCCACACGAGCGTGCTCGCGCACCTCCACGCCGGTGCGCTCGCACGCCCGCCGCAACGCTGCCAGCAGCCGCCGCGGATCGACGCTGTGATCTTCAGGCGCCTCCAGCGCGAGCCGCACGGTCGGCGCCAGCGCCGGCTCCAGGTCGCGTGCGGCGCTCGGCGGCAGCCGCCGCGCGCCGAGCCCGAGCGACCGGCGCAGCGCCAGCTGGCGCTCCAGCTCACGCGCCTCGTCCTCGTCGCGCGCCACCACCAGCGTGCCGCTCCGGCGCAGCCCCACATCCTCGCCACTCTCCTGGAGAAGCTCCGCCGCGAACGCCGGCCACATTCGTGCGGAGCGCAACCCCAGCTCCAGCACACTCCGCGCCGCCTCGCCGTGCTCGGCCTCCGACACCGGCGCCAACATCCCCGCGGCCACCGCCGAGGCGCATTCGCCGCCCACCGCACCACGCTCCAACACCACAACCGACAGGCCCCGCTGCCGTGCTCGCCACGCGATCGCGAGACCGATCGCGCCGCCGCCCACGACCGCCACATCGATCGCTTTGCCGTTGACAGACACCCGATCGATGCTAGCCCCAGCGCGCGCACCACCCGTGCGAGACTTGACCGATGACCAAGCCCGACCTCGGCTGCCGACGCCTGCAGACACCAGCCTCCGGCGGGAGTCCCACTTTCGGCCGCCGCCAGGCACGGCTAGCACAGGCGCACCTGTACCTGGTGTGCGACGCGCAACCGGGTGGGCGCGAGCTGGCCGCCGTGCTGCGCGCCGCGATCGCCGGCGGCGTGGACGTCGTGCAGTTGCGCGACAAGCGGCTGGGAGACGATGAGCTGATCGCGGTTGCCCGCGCCGCCAGGGCACTGTGCGCGCAGCTGGGAGCGTTGTTCATCGTCAACGACCGCCCCGAAGTTGCGCTCGCGGCGGGGGCGGACGGCGTGCACGTGGGGCAGGACGACACGCCGGTGGCGGAGGTGCGCCGGCTGGTGGGGCCGGAGATGCTGATCGGACTCTCCACCCACACGCCCGCCGCGGTAGATGCCGCCGGCCCGGAGCTGGTGGCCTACATCGGCGTGGGGCCGGTGCACGCCACCCCCACCAAGCCCGGCCGCCACGCGGTGGGGCTGGAGCTGGTGGCATACGCGGCGGCGCACGCCCGTGTGCCGTTCTTCGCGATCGGCGGGATCGACGAGCGAACCCTGCCGGCGGTGGTGGGCGCCGGCGCGCGACGGGTGGCCGCGGTTCGCGCGATCGCCGACGCCCCCGACCCCGAGCGGGCGGCGCGGACGCTGCGTGCCCAGCTGCAGGCGAGCCCCGCCCAGCCTCCGGGGGATTCGCATCCCCTGGAGTCCCGGAAGGATGCCCGCTCACCGGGCGCCCAGCCGGATGCGCGTCCCAAGCGCGCTGCCCGCGATGAGCGACTGCTGGCCGAAACGGGGATGCTCGCCGAAGGCGAGTGTCCCTCGGCTTCGGTCGCGCTGACGCCGCTCGCCGAAGGCGAGCGCCCGACGACCCTGATGGTGGCGGTGGCGCTCGCCGCGCTGCTCGCCGCGGGCGTGCTGGTGGGCGCACTCACCATCCACAACCTGCGCAGCCGCGGCGGCTCGGTGCCCGGCGGGATCTTCATCGCGCTCGTGCTTACGGCGCTGGCGGTGGGCATGTATCGCCGGCGCTACTGGGCGGTGCTCGGCTTCGAGGCGCTGCTGGCCTTCCAGATCACACTCAGCTCGCTGGCGCTGGTGACCGCCACGTCGCTGCTCACCGTCGCCGTGTGCCTGCTCAGCATCACCCTCGGTGGCTGGCTGTTCTGGAAGCTGGTGCGGGTGATGGGACGGCTGCAGGCGCAGGAGCGCCCGACGGTTGGCGAGGATCGGCCACCGCCAGGGACCGCCAATCGGCTGGCGGAGAGCAGACCCGACTCGGGGGAGCGGCTGCGATAGGCTCGCGCCACTGTGGCAGGCAGCTCCTACGACTGCGTGGTAATCGGTTCCGGACCGGGCGGCTACGTGGCGGCGATCCGCGCCGCCCAGCTGGGGATGAAGACGGCGGTGATCGAGTGCGACAAGGTTGGGGGCCGCTGCCTCAACTACGCCTGCATCCCCGCCAAGGCGGTGCTGCGCTCGGCCGATCTACTGAGCGAGATCCGCGACGCCGAGGAGCTCGGGCTGCGGGTGGCGGGCGTGGAGATCGACTACGCGGCGATCCAGGCGCGCCGCGCCAGGGTGGTGTCGACGCTCACCGGCGGCGTGGCCGGGCTGTTCAAGAAGAATGGGATCGAGCTGATCGAGGGCCGCGGCTCGCTGAACGCCGACGGCGGGGTGTTGGTGGGGACAGCCGGCGGCGAGCGACAGACGCTGGCGCCCACCAACGTGATCCTCGCCACCGGCTCCGTGCCCCGTGCGATCCCCGGCGTGGAGCTGGGCGGGCGCGTGATCGGCACCGAGGAGGCGTGGGCCTTGCCGGAGGTGCCCGCCCGCCTGGCGGTGGCGGGCGCGGGCGCATCGGGCACGGAGATCGCCTCGGCGTTCGCGCGGCTGGGCAGCGAGGTGCTGCTGATCGAGATGCTCGACCGCGTGCTGCCGGGCGAGGACGCCGACATCTCGCGGCTGGTCGAGCGCGGGTGCAAGCGCCAGGGCATCGCCGTGCACACCAGCACGCCGGTGAGCGACGTGACCGTCCGCGAGTCGAACGTCGCCTTCTCGTATGGCTCGGAGTCGGCACAGGTGGACTACCTGGTGATCGCCGCCGGGCGCGGGGCCGACATCGACGGACTCGGCCTGGCCGAGGCGGGCGTGGCGCTGGACGAGCGCGGCTTGATCGGGGTGGACGGCGCGCTGCGCACCAGCCGCCCGGGCGTGCACGCGATCGGCGACCTGGTGGCGGGCCCGGCGCTCGCGCACAAGGCCTCCGACGAGGGCATCATCGCGGCCGAGGACATCGCCGGGCGCGCCACCCACCCGCTCGTCCACGTGGACATCCCGCGCGCCACGTTCTGCACGCCCAACGTCGGCTCGTTCGGGCTCACCGAGGAGCAGGCGCGCGAGCAGGGATATGAGGTGGTGGTGGGCAAGGTGCCCTACGGCGCGGTGGGCGGCGGCATCGTGTACGGCGACCGCGGCGGCTTGGTGAAGCTGGTGGGCGAGTCACGCTACGGCGAGCTGCTGGGCGGCCACATCGTCGGCAGCCGCGCCACCGAGCTGATCCAGGAGCTGGTGAACGTGCGCGCGCTGGAGGGCGGCTACGCCGAGGTGGCGCGCATCGTCCACGGCCACCCCACGCTGTCGGAGGCGGTGATGGAGGCCGGCCGCGCCGCCGACGGCTGGCTGATCCACGGGTGAAAGATGTAGTGGCTGCCGGGCTCACTGCCCGGGACGCCACCGCGACGGCTCTCCTCGCCCTTGACCCAATCCGTCCTGGAGCCAGCGCTCCCGGTCGCCCGGTGCTGTGTACCGACAGCGGGGCTTGCGCACTGTACCGACAGCGGGGCTTGCGCACCATACGCTCCCCGCTAGAATGATATCCATGAGTAGTCGGCCATCGATCACCGATATAACAGCGTTGGCTCTGTCGGGGATCGTCGAGATAACGGATGCACCCACCGGGTTGCGCACGAAGGCACTTGAGAGGCTGGGGGCCATGCGTGAAGGCCGCGGATATGCCGATTTGGGGGACTTCGCGGTCTTCGCCGCTCCTCGCGGCACCGTGGAGGCGCTCGGGTCTTTGGCTGTACACGCCGAGGCGCTGGCCGCCCGTCACGAGCGGCTGGTCGAGACGTTGACGCCCACACTTGAGATCTCGCCGCCGGCCGTGCTTCTCAACGCCCGCGCCAACGCAGAGCTGCGTGCGCGGGTGATGCGCGAGGGGGAACTGCTGACGAGCGCGCAGGTGGCGGAGCTGTCGGGATCGAAGGCCACAAACCGGGCGGCGCTTGCCACCAGCTGGCGCAGGTCGGGGCGGATCTTCGCGATTCCACTCGGCACGGCCCACTATTTCCCGGCCTTCCAGTTCGATTCGGACGGCAAGCCGCAGCCGGTGATCGCCGACGTCATCCACATGTTCGCCGAGCACCACGCCTCTCCGTGGTCGCTGGCGATCTGGTTCTTGACCGAGCATCCGCGTCTGCGCCGCCGACCCGCGGACCTGGTGACGGACGCGCCGGAGAGCGTTCTCGAGGCCACGCGCCAGACCTTCGAGATCCCGTTCTGAGAAAGGATGGCGGTTCCGCCACCCCCCGGCCCGGCCGAAGCCGATCCGCTGGTCGTGGCGTGGGAGGCGGACAAGCCGATCGTGCGAGTTCACCCGGCGCGCTACCTACCGAGCCAGTTCAATCCCGAGGGCAAGAGCGCACGCTTTCGCCCCTTCACCGACGCCGGCGCAACCGTGCCCACGATGTACGGCGCCGTCGACTTCGACGGCGCGCTTTCGGAGACCGTCTTCCACGACCTTCCTCGCCCGGCGGCCGGGCAGGTGGTAACTCACGCCGCGCTCTACCCGCTCGTGCGCTCGCAGGTGATCCCCACCCGAAACCTGAAGCTCGTGCTGCTCGCCGGGTACGGTCTCGATCGGCTGAAAGTCACCCGCGAGCAGCTGATCATGTCGCCGCCGGAGGAATACGCCCAGATCGCGCGGTGGGGGGAGTCTTTGTACCACTGCCACGAACGGCCCGACGGCCTGTTGTGGGTCTCGCGCCAGTACGAGCTCAGCCCAGCGGTGATGCTGTTCGGGGGGCGCGTGCACGAACACGAGCTGAAATTCGATTACCCCGACATCCTTCCGCTGTGGACCGGCCCGGGCCTAGTAGACGTGATGCAGGCGGCAGCGAAGGCCGGCATCACGATCTCCACCTGATCGCCTCGCCGGTCGGCACTCGAGTCCGGGGTCTCCTACGCTCTGCCCAGTGGACCCGGCTTTCTATTTCGACCTCGCCAGTCCCCTGGCCTACCTCGCCGCCGAGCGCATCCTGCACACCGTCCCGGGGCCGGTCGAGTGGCATCCGGTGCTCGCCCGCGAACTGCCCGGCGCCGATTCCTTCGACGCCTTCCGCTGTGCGAGGGAGGAGGCCGTCTTCCGCGCCGAGGTGCAGCGACGCGCCGCCGCGCTCGGCGCGCAGCCGCTGCGCTGGCCGGATCCGTTTCCGTTCGACAGCGGCCTGGCGATGCGCGCGGCCACCTACGCAAAGGCGATCGGCCGCGTCGTGCCCTTCGCGCAGGCCGCTTTCCGCCAGGCATTCGCCGGCGGCCACAACCTCGCCAGACCCGACTTCGTGCTGATCGCGGCGGCTGCGTGCGAGATGCACCCTGAGGCCGTCCTGCGCGGCGCGCAACTGCGCTCCGTGCGCGCGCGGCTCGCCGCCGCCACGGCACAGGCGGCCTGCGCGGGGGTCCGGGAGGTGCCCGCCGTGAGCTTCGGCGAGCGGCTGTTCGCGGGCGAGCACGCGGTCGAGGAGGCCGCGCGCCACCTGCACGGGGAGAGAACTGCGGGGCGCGACCCGGCTCCCCGGGGAGCCCCCGACACCGCGGCGACCGATGCGCGATGAGAGCCAACCGCGCCTACCGGCTGATCGTCAGGCGGGGCGGCTGGATGCCGGCGCTGCTCGCCGACCCCGCGCGGGTCGACCACATCGAGGTGGTGGAGATCGACAGCGGCGAGGTGGTGTTGTTCTGGGACTGCCCCCCGCAGCAGGCGACGCGGCACGCGCGAGCGCTGCGAGCCGACCTCGTGCAGCTGCATGCCGAGGAGTTCATCGACCGGTGGGTGGCGGTCGAGCATTGAGGCCATGCCTCGCACGCCCTCGCGGCGAGCTGGGGCTGGCTGGGCTACGGTGAAGCAATGACCGTCGCCCCGCTGCCCGATGCCCAAACGGCGCGCGAGTGGCTCCAGACGATGACGCTGATCCGCCGCTTCGAGGAGCGCGCCGGCGAGATGTACGCGCGGGCGCGGGTCGGCGGCTTCCTGCACCTCTCGATCGGCGAGGAGGCGACGATCGTCGGCGCCGCGCGGGTGCTGCGCGAGCGCGACTACCTGATCTCCACCTACCGCTCACACGGGCACGCGCTGGTGCGCGGCACGCCCCCGAGGAACGTGATGGCGGAGCTGTTCGGCAAGCGCGACGGCTGCTCGGGCGGACGCGGCGGCTCGATGCACATGTTCGACCTGCAGCGTCGCTTCATGGGCGGGTACGGGATCGTCGGCGGCAACCTGCCGATCGCGGCGGGCATCGCGCTGGCAAGCGACTACCGCGGCGAGGACGACGTCACGCTCTGCACGTTCGGCGACGGCGCCTCCAACCAGGGCACCTTCGGCGAGACGCTCAACCTCGCGGCGCTGTGGCGGCTGCCGGTCGTGTTCATGGTCACCAACAACCAGTTCGGGATGGGCACCGCGCTCGGGCGCCACTCGGCGGTCACCGACCTGCAGCGCAAGGGCGAGAGCCTCGGCGTGCCGGGGATGCGCTGCGACGGGATGGACGTGCTCGACACGCACGCCGTGGTCGCCGAGGCGGTGCGGCGCGTGCGCGAGGAGCGCCGCCCGCTGCTGGTGGAGGCCGTCACCTACCGCTTCCGCGGCCACTCGATGGCCGACCCGGAGGAGTACCGCACCAAGGAGGAGGTGGCGGCGTGGCGCGCGCGCGACCCGATCCCCGCCTTCGGCGATCTGCTGGAGAGCGAGGGCACGATCGACGCGCGGGAGCGCGCACAGATCGACGCGCGGGCGCTTGCGCGGGTGGATGAGGCGGTCGCGTTCGCCGAAGCCTCGTCGTTTCCTGCGCCCGAGTCGCTGTACGACGACGTATATGTGCTCGGCGAGCAAGTGCGCGGGTGGTACTCGGTGCGGACCTCCGTGCCGGAGGACGGCGAGGGCCGCGCCGCGGCGGCAAGCGCCGGCGACACCGCCACGGGCGAGATCCCCCGGCAGATCACGAACGCGCTGCTCGCGGGGGAGGACGCATGACCGCGCAGGGAGCGCGCGCGACGGTCCTCGCGCGTTGGCGGCGCCCCCCAACCGGCCTCGCGCCGGATGGTGGGGCATGACCGCGATGCGCTACCGCGAGGCGCTGAACGCCGCGCTGCGCGAGGAGCTCGCGCGCGACGAGCGGGTGGTGCTGATGGGCGAGGACATCGGCGTGTTCGGCGGCGCCTTCAAGGTGACGGCCGGGTTGCTGGAGGAGTTTGGCGAGCGGCGCGTGCGCGACACGCCGATCTCCGAGAACACGATCGTCGGCATCGGCGTCGGTGCGGCGATGGTCGGCCTGCGCCCGGTGGTCGAGCTGATGACGATCAACTTCGCGCTGCTCGCTTTCGACCAGATCGTCAACCACGCCGCCCATATCCACTACATGTTCGGCGGGCAGGCGCGTGTGCCGCTGGTGGTCCGCATGCCCCAGGGAGCGGGCCACCAGCTGGGGCCGACGCACTCGCACTGCCTGGAGGCGATCTTCATGCACGTCCCCGGCCTGCTGGTCGCCACGCCCTCCACCCCCGCCGACGCGAAGGGGCTGTTGAAGGCGGCGATCCGCGATGAGAACCCAGTGATCTTTATCGAGCACGAGTCGCTCTACGGCCAGCGTGGGGAGGTGCCCGACGACGCGGAGCACGTGCTCGACTTCGGCCGCGCCGCCGTGCGCCGCGAGGGCGGCGACGTCACGATCGTCGGCATCTCGCGGATGGCGGTGACAGCAGAGCGCGCAGCGGAGACGCTGGCGCGCGAGCACGGCGTGCAGGCCGAGGTGATCGACCCGCGCACGCTGCGCCCGCTCGACCTCGACACGATCTTGCGCTCAGTCGCGCACACCAACCGCTGCGTGGTGGTCGAGGAGGGGTGGCCGCACGGCGGCGTCGGCGCCAACCTCTCCGCGCTGATCGCCGAGCAGGCGTTCGACGAGCTCGACGCGCCCGTGCGGCGCGTCACCGGCGCCGACGTGCCGATGCCCTACTCCAAGCCGCTGGAGGAGATCGCCTTCCCGCACGAGCCGCAGGTGGTGCGCGCGGCGCTGGAGGTGCTGGGACGGAAGCCGGGAGACACGCGCTTGGAGCGCTGGCCGATTCGGGGATGCGAGTGAGCGAGCGTCTCCCTAATCGGTCCCCGTTTCGGCCAGCGCCGGCGCCTGGCGGCGGATCACCCACGGCGAGTCCCGTCCCGCGGGCCGTAGGCCGGTAGGCACCGATGGCCGAGATCGTGATGCCCCGCCTGTCGGACACGATGGAGGAGGGGACCGTGCTGCGCTGGTGCAAGCGCGAGGGCCAGCACGTCGCGCGCGGGGAGGAGCTGGTCGAGATCGAGACCGACAAGGCGGCGATGGTTTACGAGTCCGACCAGGAGGGGGTCCTTCGGCAGATCGTCGCGCAGGAGGGCGACACGCTCCCGGTGGGAGCGACGATCGCGCACGTCGGCGAGGCGGACGAAGCGCCGGCGCCGGCGCCGGCGCCCAGTGTCGAGCTTCCGGCGAGGGCCGCCGCCCCGACGGCCACCCTCGCGACGAGCCCCGCCGCGGCGAACGCCACCCCACCCGACGGCGGCGAGGCGCGCGTGAAGGCGTCGCCGCTCGCGAGAAGGCTCGCCCGCGAGCGCGGCGTCGACCTGAGCGCGATCGCCGGCAGCGGCCCCGGCGGGCGGATCGTGAAGGCCGACGTGGAGGCGACCGGCGCACCGGCTGTGGAGGCCGCGCCCGCTCCCATGCCCGCCGCGCCCGCTCCCATGCCCGCCGCGCCCGCTGCCACACCCGCCGAGGGCGTAACCGCGCCCATCCCAACGCTCGCCGAGCGCGTCGCGCCCACCCCCACGCTCGCCGAGCGCGTCGCCACCGCCAGGGGCGAGACGACGGTGGTGGAGCTGACGCGCACGCAGCAGACGATCGCGCGGCGGATGGCCGAGTCGAAGGCGACGATCCCCGACTTCTCCCTGCAGGCCGAGATCGACATGGAGCGCTGCGTGGCGCTGCGCGCCGAGCTCAAGCGCCTCTCGCCCGAAGCGGCCCCTACCTACAACGACATGGTCGTGAAGGCGTGCGCGCTGGCGCTGCGCGAGCACCCGCGCGCCAACGGCTCCTACCGCGACGGCCGACTGCAGTTGCACGCGCGCGTCAACGTCGGCGTCGCGGTCGCCACCGACGACGCGCTGGTCGTCCCCACCGCGTTCGACGCCGACCTGAAGGCGCTCGGCGAGATCGCCCGCGAGGTGCGCGCCCTGGCCGAGCGGGTGCGCGCCGGCACGATCACGCCCCCCGAGCTGGGCGGCGGCACCTTCACGGTCTCCAATCTGGGGATGTACGGGGTGCGCAGCTTCGCCGCGATCGTCAACCCCCCCCAGGCGGCGATCCTCTCGGTCGGCTCGTTGCAGCCGCGCGCGGTTGTGCGCGAAGGCGGGATCGTCGCCCGGCACACGATGTCAGTGACGCTCGTCTGCGACCACCGCATCCTCTACGGCGCCGACGCCGCCCGCTTCCTCGCGCGCGTCAGGGAGCTGCTGGAGGAGCCTGCGGCGCTCGCGCTGTAACAACCCAAGCGCTGAGTAGCCTCTCGGCAGGGTCACCGCCTACCGCCCAATCAATTCGGCCCGAGGCCGATCGGCCCGGGCAAGGAGGTGGTGGGATGAGCGAAGCAGTAATGCTCATCTTGGCGATCGCGCTCCTGGTTGCGGTCATCCGCAGCCTGACGTAAGAGCCACCCAGCTCCGGCGGGAGTCGGCCTCGATGCCCGCCGGAGCGATTCTACAAAACAGGGCCCGGCGAGCCCGGGCCCTGTTGATGAGCAAAGCTGTGAGCTCACCTTGGCGTGCTCCTTATGCTACCACCAGTAGAAAGCGATGAACGACAGTCGCCGATCTCCCGATGAGATGCTGGTGTGCCGCCTCGGCACCGTTCCCTACCGCGACGCCCTCACCCTGCAGCAGCAGCTTGCCGCGCGCCGCCGCGCCGGCGAGATCCCCGACGCGCTGCTGCTGCTGGAGCATCCGCCTGTGTACACCCGCGGGCGCCGCTCGCTGCCCGGGGAGCTGGCGCTCGGCGAGGACTTCTACCGCGCGCGCGGCATCGAGGTGGTGGGCACCGACCGCGGCGGGCGCGTCACCTACCACGGCCCCGGCCAGCTGGTGGGCTACCCGATCATGGTGGTCACCGACGTGGTCGCCCACCTGCGCACGATCGAGGACGCGGTCGTCGCCGCGCTTGCCGAGGAGGGGATCGCGGCCCGCTCGCGGCCGCAGGACGGCCCCGACTACACCGGTGTGTGGGTGGGGGAGCGCAAGATCGCCTCGCTCGGCGTGCACGTCTCGCGCGGCGTCGCCACGCACGGCTTCGCGGTCAACGTCGACAACGATTTGGGGCCCTTCGGCTGGATCGTCGCCTGCGGGCTGCCCGGTGTGGAGATGACATCGATCGGGCGTGAGCTGGGCGGCGAGGTCTCGCCGGAGCGTTTCCGCGCGCGCGTCGCCCGCTGCTTCTGCGCGGCCCACGGCCGCCGCGCGCGGGCGGTGTCGCCGCGGCAGCTGGGGCTCACGGCCGCGTCGGAGCCGCTGGCGTCGCCGGCGGGCAGGACGCCCGCCGCCCGCGGCCCTGTGGATGAGCTCGCACGCGCGGACGATCCCCCCCTCCCCCCGCCGTCCTCTCCCTCCCAGCCCCGCGTCCGTCAGGCGGTGGGCGTGTGAGCGGGGTGGGCGGGACTCGATCCCGCGCGCACCCCGGCGGCGCGGACGTGCTGGAGGTGCTCGGGCCGGACGTGCGCCCGCTGCGCGAGCGCAAGCCGCCTTGGCTGAAGGTGCCGGCGCCCGGCGGCGAGCGCTACCGCGCGCTCACGCAGCTGATCCGCGAGGAGCGGCTGCACACCGTCTGCCAGGAGGCCGCGTGCCCCAACGTCGGCGAGTGCTGGGAGCGCGGCACCGCCACGTTCATGATCCTCGGCGACACCTGCACGCGGCGCTGCGGCTTCTGCAACGTCAAGACCGGCCGCCCCACCTGGAACGACCCGCTCGAGCCGGCGCGCGTGGCGCGCTCGATCGCGCGCATGGGGCTGCGCCACGCGGTGATCACCTCGGTCGACCGCGACGACCTCCCCGACAAGGGCGCCTCTGCGTTCGTCGGGGTGATCCGCCAGGTGCGCCGCCAGGCGCCGGGCTGCATCGTCGAGGTGCTCACCCCCGACTTTCAGGGCCATGAGATGCCGCTCGCGAAGGTGATCGCCGAGCGGCCCGACGTGTTCAATCACAACGTGGAGGTCGTCCCCCGCCTCTACCCGCTCGCCCGGCGCGGCTCCTCCTTCGCGCGCTCCTGCCGCCTGCTGTCGCTGGCGAAGCAGTTGGGCGGCGCGGAGGTCACCACCAAGTCGGGGCTGATGGTGGGCCTCGGCGAGAGCCGCGAGGAGCTCGTGGAGGCGTTCGCGGCGTTGCGCGAGCACGGCGTGCAGGTGCTCACCGTGGGCCAATACCTGCGCCCCTCCGAACGCCACCTGCCGGTGGTTCGCTACTGGCATCCCGACGAGTTCGCCGAGCTGGAGCGCGCGGCGTACGCGCTCGGCTTCGAGCACGTCGCCGCCGGCCCTCTGGTGCGCTCCTCCTACCACGCCGACCGCCACGTCGCGCAGCGCGAGGCCGGCGCGGGCCCCCTGGCCCACCGCTAGGCTGCGCCGATCCCCCGCTCCACCCCCATCCGCACGCCGCCCCGATGACGCGCGTGCGCCCGCGTCGCCGATGACACGCCTGCTGGTGTTGCTCGTCGCGACGCTCTTCATCATCGGCTTCGCGTTCCTCACGCTGCACACGATCGTGGCCCAGAAAGGCATCTCGATCGACTCGGCGGCGTCGGTGTTCGTCGTGGTGCTGATGGGCGTGGGGATCATCGGCGCTTTGCTCAATCCGCCGCGGCGCTGAGCGCCGGCGTTGTTGCGCGCGGGAGCCCGGCTGGGCGGGCTCGCTGTCGCGAACGCGATCAAAGACGCCGCCATGCATCCACGAGCGACTCGGTGGTCCGGCCTCGACACATGCGCGACGGGACGTAGTACCGTATGGAGGCGATTGACTGGTCAGTCAACCAAGGAGGCGACGT
>Ga0210401_10005137_pt1 | contig 13494 bp, 9 predicted proteins | sample IncBWH32MmetaG_FD_150866 | JGI IMG/M metagenome (GOLD analysis project Ga0210401, IMG submission 150866) | Forest soil microbial communities from Barre Woods Harvard Forest LTER site, Petersham, Massachusetts, United States - Inc-BW-H-32-M | ecosystem: Environmental > Terrestrial > Soil >... | reverse complement strand
CAACCCGGACGGCCACGTCCACTTCAACGGCGACCGGCACAGGCACTGCGACGGTCACGTCGACTTCCACGGGCACGGCCACCGCGACCGGCACCTCCACGAACACCGGGACCCGCACGGCCAGCCCCAGCCCCAGCGGCACCCCGGGAGCCTCGGATACGCCCTCCTTCACGGTCAGCGGCACGTTCACGGCCAGCCCCACGGCTTCACCCACGGCCACCCGCAGCGCCACCGCCAGTTTTACCGCCACCGTGTCGCCGACGATGAGCTTCACGGTCCCTGCCACCTCGACGCGGTCCAACACCCCGAGCTCGACGCCCACCTTCACGTTGGCCTCCACCTCCACGTCCACCGGCAGCGCCACGCCCACCCAGACGGGCACGCCCAGCGCGACCTCCACGTCCACGTTGGCGTCCACCCTCACCCCCACGGGCAGCCCCACGCCCACGCGGAGCGTTACCCCCAGTGCCACGCCCAGCTTCACCTTGACCTTCACGCTGGTCCCCACCTCCACGTCCACGGGCAGCCCGTCGCCCACCCGGAGCAGCACCCCCAGCGCCACGCCCAGCCTCACGCTGGCGCCCACCTCCACGTCCACGAACAGCCCCACGCCCACCCGGACCGGCACGCCCAGCTTCACCCTGACCTCCACGCTGGTGCCCACCTTCACGTCCACCGGCACCCGGACCGCGACCCCGAGCTTCACCGGCACCTCCAGCCCTAGCCGCACGCCCACGCCGAGCTCCACCCCCACCGCCACGCCCAGCTCCACGCCGACCTTCACGTTCAGCGGCACGCCCAGCCCCGTGACCACGCCCACGGTCACCCCGGTGCAGCAGAGCAGCTGGCGCATCAATTGCGGCGGGGACGGGGCCAATTACACCGACAGCCAGGGGCACACCTGGGTCCCGGACAGTTCCTTCAGCTACGGCGGCGGCGGGGACTCCGGCACCGGCAACGCCATCGCCAACACCGCGGACCCCACACTTTACCAGACCGAGCATTGGGGCAGCGGCACCTACACCTTCAACGTGCCGGCGGGCAGCTACCAGGTGACCCTGAAGTTCGCCGAGACCTTCTGGACCGCGGCGGGCAGCCGGGTCTTCAACGTGTCCATCAACGGGGCCACGGTGCTGACCAATTTCGACATCTTCCTGGACGCGGGCGGGGAATTCATCGCCGACGACAAGGTCTTCAACAACATTGCCCCCTCCGGCGGGCAGATCACCATCACCCTGGGCCCGGCCAGCAAGGACAACGCCACCATCGACGCCATCCAGGTCATCCCCCAGCCGGTGCCCACAGCCACGCCCACGGTCTCACCCACCTTCACCATCAGCCCCACCTACACCAAGACCGCCACCCCGGGCGGAGCCACCTCCACCCCCGGACCCACGGCCACCTTCACCGCCACCCAGGTCTGCGCGCCCTCGGGCGTGGTGGGTGCCACCGTGCCCTGGGTCAGCTACGAAGGGGAAGCCGGCAGCCTCGGCAACGGCGCCACCATCGTGGCCATGACCACGCCGCCCAGCACCCAGTATTCCGCGCCTGAGATCGAGGCCTCCGGCCGCGCCTTCGTCAAGCTGCAGGGCAACGGCCAGTACGTGCAGTGGACCAACACCACGGGCCAGCCCATCAACGGCATCAACCTGCGCTCCTCCATCCCCGACGCGCCCACCGGCGGCGGCCAGAGCTCCACCATCGACCTTTACGTCAACGGGGTCTTCCGCCAGGCCTTCAACGTGACCTCCACGCAGAACTACTGCTACGAGGGCACCAACTACAACGACCAGACCGACAAGAACCCGGCCGACGGGGACGCCCGCTACTTCTGGAACGACACCCACGCCTTCGTCACCGGCGCGCCCATCAACCCGGGCGACACCTTCCGTTTCCAGATGGACACGGCCTCGAACAACATGCCCTGGTACGAGATCGACGTGGTGGACGTGGAGAACGTGCCCCCGGCCATCACCCAGCCGGCCAACTCGCTGTCGATCGTCACCTACGGCGCCCAGCCCAACAACAGCGGCTTCGACAACACCGCCGCCATCAACAACTGCTTCGCCGCGGCCATCACCCAGGGCAAGGTGGTGTGGATACCCCAGGGCGTCTGGTACTTCAGCGCCATCAACGGCGGGCTGGGAGGCTACAACCCTGCCGTGAGCAAGGGCCTCACCATCGAGGGCGCCGGGCCGTGGTACAGCACGCTCTACCGCTGGGTCCCGGCGGGCAACACCCAGGGCATCGCCAACATCATCACCACCCAGAGCTCCACCATGGAGAACCTGGCCCTGGACACCAACGCCAACAGCCGGGCCGGCAACAACAACAACGGCGCCTGCAACTTCAGCGGCGACAACTGGAAGATCAACACGGTCTGGATCCAGCACGTGACCTCGGCGTTCTGGTGCGCCGGCACCAACGGCGTGGCCGAGAACTGCCGTTCCCAGAGCATCTGGTCGGACGGCGGCAACTTCAACAACGTGGAGGATTCCCGGGGCGTGGGGCAGAACCTGCGCTACTACAACAATTTCGTCCGCGGGGCCGGCGACGACTCCATGGCCATCAATTCGGTCAACTACAACGGCAGCACCTACTACACGATGATGAGCAACATCACCTACGAGTTCAACACGGCCATCGCCCCCTGGGGCGGCAAGGGCATCGGCATCTACGGCGGCAGCAACATCACCGTGCGCAACAACCTGCTGGTGGACACGGCCCGCTACCTGGGCCTGGGCGTGATGAAGTTCGGCGTCAACGGCTCGGACCTGCACTCGGCCACGGTGATGTACAACACGGTGCTGCGCTGCGGCGGCAACGGCTACAACCAGCAGCAGCAGGCCATGATGATCGGCAACGGCGGGGACGGCCAGGGCGTGGGCACGGTGGAGAACGCCTACATCGAGTACAACACCATCACCAACGCCCTGTGGGACGCGGTGGGCTTCTCCTCCAACGGCCTGAACAACACCCTGCAGAACAACACCATCAACAGCCCGGGCCTGGACGGCATCGCCTTCGGCAGCCAGACCAAGGACCTGGGCACCTGCACCGGCGACGCCCTGCTGCTGAACAACACCGTCACCGGCCTCAACAGCGGCCGGTCGGCCCTGCTGACCCAGAGCGGTTACGCCACCTACACGCCCATCATGGCCTCCACCGCCAACACGGTTTCCGGGGCCACGTCGGAAGGCTGTTCCGAGGGCGGCCAGGACATGGGCTCCATCAGCAACGGGTCCTACCTTGAGTTCAACAACGTCAACCTGGGCAGCGTGGTCACCTTCATCGCGCGGGTGGCCAGCGCCGGCGCCGGCGGCAACATCGAGGTGCGCATGGACAGCCCCACCGGCACCTTGCTGGGCACCAGCGTGGTGCCGGTGACGGGCTGCTGGCAGACCTGGACACAGACCTACACCAGCCTGAGCGGCGCCAGCGGCACCCACAACCTGTACCTGGTCTTCACCGGCGGCGGCGGCAACCTGTTCAACATCCAGTGGTTCGCCCTGACCACCTACGGGATCGTCTGACACCGTCCGCCGGAGGGCATGGCTTCTTGCCCGGCCGGAGGGTAATATTTGGGATCGCCCCACTTTGTTGATTCTCCGTCGAAATGGACGACGCATGCCGCAGCGGAACAAAGGCTTCACCCTGGTCGAGCTCATGATCGTCGTGGCGGTCATCGGCATCCTGGCGGCCGTGGCCATCCCCAAGTTCGGAAACATGCTGGAGAAGGCGAAGGAGGGCGCCACCAAGGGAAACCTGGGCTCCCTCAGCTCCGCCATCGCGAGCTATTACGCCGACCAGCAAGGCTGGTACCCGGTGAGCCTGGACACCCAGAGCTACTATGTCAGCGTGGCGAGCACGACCCTGCCGGCCTTCTGCCCGGTCTACAGCGACACGAACCTTCCCGGGGTCAAGGTGACGGGGAAGTGCGTGTCCAACGCGGTCGCCGACCGGAACCACGGGCCCGGCTCCAACGGAGCCCTGGCCAACGCCGTGACCACGGGCACCTGGACGAGCCCGGCCTTTCTCAGGACCAGCGGCGGCTTCGGCTGGAAATACGACGCGGCCGACCCCCTGAACATCAACGACGCCTCCGGGCAGATTTGGGTCAACAGCGAGATGACGGACATGTACAACATTTCCTACACCGTTTACGGATTCCAATAGCCCGTTTTGCCTTCAGGTTTCGATGAAGCTCTCAGTTAAATTGGACCCACACTTAGTCCCGACGGGGGCCCGTCCCATGGCTCATCCAATCCAAAGCCCCAAGGCGGGTGCGTGACGGCCCCATCCAGGCCTCCAGGCGCGGGCTGGCGCCCCGCCCACAGCGCGGCGCTGGCGCTCATCCTGCTGCTGGGCCTGCTGTGGCGCCTGGCCGTGGCCTTGCGTGCGCCCTGGTACTGGGACGAGGGCTACATGGCCGAGCTGGCCCACGCCCTGGGGCGCCTGGGCCGGGCCCAGGTGGGAGCGTTGTGGGAGGACGGGTTCTTCCCGCTCTCCACGTCCCTGCTCGCGCCGCTCAGCGCCGCGCCATGGGCCAACGCGCCGTGGTGGACGGCCATCACCGGGGTGCGGCTCTGGGCCGTGCTGCTGGAGGGGCTCTCCCTGGCGCTGCTGGCGCGGCTGGCCTTCCGGTCCAGGTCCCCGCGCCTGGCCCTGGCCACGGCCGCCTGCTACGCCGGCTTGTCCTTCGCGGCCGAGCACGGCGGGCGGGGCTTCTACCACCACCTGGCGGTCCCCTTCGTGCTGGCGGCGCTGCTGCTGGGCCAGGACCTCTTCGAGCCGGGCCGGCGCGTGCGGGTGGCCTGGGTCTCGCTGAGCGCGGGCCTGGCCGTGGCCGCCTGCTACTGGCTGTGGTGGCTGCCGCTGAGCTGGGCCGTGCTGCTGGCCTGGAAACGCCCCCGGGGGTGGCTCTGGGGCCTGCCCTGGATGGCGGCGGCGCCGGCGGCCGCGCTGGCCCTGAACCTTTGGCCCGACCTCACGGGCGGCCTGTGGAGCCTGCGCTGCCTGCTGGCCACCAGTTCGGTGGGCGGCCCCCACGGCGTGGCGGCCCTGGCCCGGGCCCTGGGCGCCGACCTGCGGGCCTTGCCCTTCCTGGCCGTGGGCCTGCTGGGGCTGGGCCTGGCCGCTTGGCGCGAGGGCGGGCGCTGGGGCTGGTTCCTGGCCTGCCTGGCCTGCGCCGTGCTTGAGCCCGTGCGCCAGCGCGGCGACATCAGCGGGATGCCCTACCCCTTCATGCTGGCGGCGCCGTTGGCGGCCCTGGGAACGGCCTACCTGGCCCTGGCCGCGGCCAGGCAGGGCACCTGGTCGGCCTGGGGCGGGCTCCTGCTGGCCTTGGTGGTGTATTTCAAGCCCGTGGACCTGGCGTGGATGCGCCTGTGGAGCTTCGAACCCGCCCCGGTGGCCGAGCTGAAATCCTTCCTGGTCCAGGCCGCCCGGCCCGGGGACCTGGTCTGCGGGCTGCCTGAGTTCAACTGGGCCCTGAAGCCGGAGCTGAAGGTCTGCGAGCCCTTTGACGTGGGCGCGGCCGAAGGCCGTGTGTCGGGCTTCTTCCTGGCGGGCGCGCCGGCCTCCCGCTTCGCCGAGCCCTGCGGCCTGGCTTCGGTCCGCTACGCCGTGATGAGCCGGGTGCAGATGCTGGGGGCCTTCCGCTTTGAGGGCGTGGCCCTGAGCTTCCTGGAGATGGAGCGCCAGGGCTGGCCCCTGGTCCACGACAACGGAACCTTCAAGGTCTTTGAGAACCCGGCCTATGGGGCCCGCCCGGACCCGGCCACCCGGCTGCTGCTGGCCCCCGAGTACTACCAGGTGGCCGCGGACCAGGCCCAGCGGGCCGGGCGCCCGGACCTGGCGGCCTTCGCGCGGGCTCGGCATTGACGCGCCCCGCCATCTTCCTGGACCTGGACGGGACCCTGAGCGACCCCAAGCTGGGCATCACCCGTTCCATCCGCCATGCCTTCGAGCGGCTGGGCAAGCCGTTGGACCCGGGGCTGGACCTGGATTTTTGCATCGGCCCGCCGCTCTCGCAGTCTCTGCAGAGCCTGCTTGGGCCATCCCAGGCCCAGCTGGCCGGCCGGGCCCTGGCCCTTTACCGTGAGCGCTACCAAGACCTGGGCCTCTACGAAAACACCGTCTACCCCGGCATTCCGGAGGCCCTGGAGGCCCTGGGCGCGCGGGCGGACCTTTTTGTGGCCACCTCCAAGCCCACGGTCTTCGCCGTCACCATCCTGGAGCATTTCAAGCTGGCGGGCCACTTCAAGGCCATCCACGGCAGCGGGCTGGACGGCGCCCGGTCGGACAAGGGCGAGCTGATCGGCCACCTGCTCCGGACGGAGGGCCTGGCCGCGGAAAACACCCTGATGGTGGGCGACCGCGAGCAGGACCTCTTGGGCGCGGCCAAGCACGGCGTGCGCGGGGTGGGCGTGCTGTGGGGCTACGGCAGCCGGGCCGAACTGCAGTCGGCCGGCGCCTGGCGCCTGCTGGCCACCCCGTCCGAGCTGCCGGCCCTGGGCCTCTGAGGCCCGCGCAAAGGCGCTGATCATCCCGCGTTTCTTTGGTACAACATTGGCATGTCCAATCCCAGCCCGAACGCCTTCGCCCTGGTCCGCAAGACCCGCCTCATCTCCGGCCTGGTGCTGTTCACCTATGTTTGCACCCATTTCATCAACCACGCCTGCGGCCTGATCTCGATCCAGGCCATGGACGCCGTGCTCGCCTACAACGGGGGCTTCTGGCAGGGCTGGCTGGGGCGGCCCCTGCTTTACAGCGCCTTCCTCACGCACATGCTGCTGGCCCTGTGGGCCCTCTACCGCCGCGACAGCCTGCGCATGCCGTCCAAGGAGGCCTGGCAGCTGCTGCTGGGATTCTCCATCCCCTTCCTGGCCATCCAGCACGTGGTGAACACCCGGCTGGGGAACATGATCTACGGGGCCCAGCTCAACTACAGCTGGGAGCTCACGTCGTTCTGGGTGCTGAAGCCCTTCAACGCCCTGGTCCAGGCCACCCTGCTGCTGGTCGTCTGGTGGCACGCCTGCCTGGGCCTGCATTTCTCGCTGAAGCTCCGCCCCTGGTTCCCACGCTGGCGGGACCGCCTGCTGGTGGCGGCGCTGGCCCTGCCTTCGCTGGCCCTGCTGGGTTTCGTGGAGGGCGGCAAGCGGGTGGCCATGCTGGCCCAGGACCCGGCCTGGGTGGCGGCCCTGCGGATGCAGGTCCACGTGCCCACGCCCGAGCAGCAGGCGGACCTTTTCGCCATCCGCGACGACTTGTGGCTCACCACGCTGATACTCATCGCCACGGTGCTGGTGGCGCGCCAGGTCCGCCGGGCCCTGCGGGCCCATGCCGGAGCCGTGACGCTGACCTACCCCGACGGGCGCAAGGTGAAGGTGGCCGTGGGCACCACCGTGCTGGACGCCAGCCGCCAGGCCGGCATCGCCCACGCCTCCATCTGCGGCGGCCGCGGGCGCTGCACCACCTGCCGGGTGCGGGTCAGCGACATGGACTGCGGGGGACCGGCCTCGGAGGACGAGCAAAAGGCCCTCCATCGCGTGGCCGCGGCCCCGGACGTGCGGCTGGCCTGCCAGCTGCGGCCCTCGCGGGACGTCATGGTGTTCCCCCTGGTCCCGGCCCACAGCGCTTCGGCCAGGGACGGCTTCGCCCGGCCGCCCCAGTTCCAGGGCGCTGAAAGGGAGATCGCCATCCTTTTCGCCGACCTGCGCGGCTTCACCCAGCTGAGCGAGCACAAGCTGCCCTACGACGTGGTCTTCCTGCTCAACCGCTACTTCGCGGAGATGGGCGCGGCCGTGGAGATGGCGGGGGGCAAGGTGGACAAATTCATGGGGGACGGGGTGATGGCGCTCTTCGGCCTGGAATGCGGGCCCGAGCCGGCCTGCCGCCAGGCCCTGGCCGCGGCCCGCGACATGTCCGCGAGGCTGGACGGCCTCAACCAGGCGCTGGGGGCGGACCTGAAGGAGCCCCTGCGCATCGGCATCGGCCTGCACGTGGGCCACGCCATCGTGGGCGAAATGGGCTACGGCGCCACCCTGGGCGTCACCGCCATCGGCGACGCCGTGAACACGGCCAGCCGGCTGGAGGCCCTGTGCAAGACCTACGCCTGCGAGCTGGTGGTGTCCCGCGAGGCCGCGGAGCGGGCCGGGATGGACCTGTCGGGCCACCCTTTGCACAGCCTTGAGATACGGGGGCGCAATACAGCCCTGGACGCCTACACCATCCCCCATGGCGGGATCGGCGGCGGCGCCGCGCCGGCGGGCGGGGGGCGCGCTTGAAGCATGACGAGGACAGCCTTTGGCTGGACGCGCTGCGGGGCGTCTGCGCCCTGGTGGTCTGCTGGGGCCACACCTGGAACCCGCTTTTCACCGATGTCCGCCCCATGGACCTGGGGGCGGGATGGGGCTGGGAGCTGGTCCATTTCATCGGCGGAAAATTCCACGACGCGGTAATCGTGTTCTTTGTGCTGAGCGGTTTCTTCGTCGGGGGCTCGGTGCTGCGGTCGCTGGAGCGCTTCCGCTGGCGGGACTATTTGATCGCGCGCCTGAGCCGCCTGTGGATCGTGATCGCGCCTGCGTTGGCGCTCCTGGTCCTGGTCTGCTGGGGCCTGCATGCTGCGGTGGCCGAGCCATGGCCCAAGGACATGACATGGGCCAACCTGCTGGGCAACCTGTTCTTCCTGCAAGGCTGGGGGGTGGAGGTCATCCAAGGGGACAGCCCGCTGTGGAGCCTGGCCTATGAATTCTGGTATTACCTGCTCTTTCCGCTTTTTGCCCTGGGCTTCTTCGCGCTCTCCGCGCCGCCCCTGAGAAGGGCGTTGAGCCTGGCGTTGGGGGCGGCCTTGCTCTGGGCGCTGCCCTTGCCGTTCCGGCAGTCCTTTTGCGTCTGGCTCATGGGGGCCCTGCTGTGGTGGGGGGTCCGGAAACGGGGCTGGCGCAGCTCCAAGGCCTTGGCCTGGACGGCCGCCTTGCTCCTGGCCGCGGTGCTGCTCAAGGAGCGCCGTCTGGACGCCCTGCTGGGGCGCTGGGGCTATGACCTGGTGGTGGGGGCGTCCGTGTCCTGGTTCTGCCTGGGCCTGCTGACGTGCGTGCCCCCGATGCCCGCAGGCCCGTTCCGGCAGGCCGCCCGTTTCATGGCTGACTGCAGCTTCAGCGTCTACGCGGTGCACTATTTCGTCCTGACCGCAGCCGACGCGCTCTATTTCAGGCACGCGCGGGCCGGCCTGGACCTGTCCGGCGCCTTCCTTTTCGCCGTGGTTTTCGCCGGGGCCGTGGCCGCCGGGGCGGCGTTCTGGTGGCTGTTTGAACGCCATTACCTGCGGCTCCGCGGGTGGCTGTCAGCGCGCCTGCCTGGCCCGGCCGCGTGAGCCGGGACCGACGGCCCCGGCCGTTGCGCAGCCGTCTTTGGAGGAAGCAACCTTGAACCTACGCGGGTTCCCCAGGTTCATCGCCCAGGAAAGCGTCAAGAACCTGCTGCCCAGGCTGCCCCGCCCGGCCGGCGCGGCGCTGCTGCGCGCGGCCAGCCGCTGGAGCGGCCGTTTGGACCGGCTGGGCTTCCGGCCGGACGGTCCGCCGGCGGGGATGGAGCACTTTGTCCGGCACCGCTGCATCTTCGTCCACATCCCCAAGTGCGCCGGGACCTCGGTGATCAAGGCCCTGTCCGAGCAGCCAGCCCTGCACTGGAAGCTTTCCTACTACCGCCTGGTCTTCCAGCCCGAACAGTTCCGGTCCTTCTTCAAGTTCACCTTCGTGCGGAACCCCTGGGACCGGCTGGTCTCGGCCTACCAATACCTGCGCGAGCCCACCGCATTGGTGGCCCAAAGCGACGTGGACTGGGCCAAGGCGAACCTTTCGCGCTACGACGGCTTCGGGGATTTTGTGCTGCGGGGCCTGCCGCGGCTGGAGGTCCGCCGCTGGCTCACCTTCGTGCCCCAGCATGAGTTCGTGACCCTGCCCTGGCGGCGGGGCCCGCAGCTGGACTTTGTGGGCAAGGTCGAGGCCATGGAGCGGGACTGGGGCCAGGTGACGGAGCGGCTGGGCCTCCCCGCCAGCCTGTCCACCCAAAACCGGAGCAAGCGCGAGGCCGATTACCGCTCCTACTACACGCCCCAGAGCCGTGACATGGCCGGGCGCATCTACGCCCAGGACATCAAGATGTTCGGCTATGAGTTCTGACGCTTTGACGCCCATCGAAACCCGCCTCGCCGCCGCCAGTTCACCGGCCATCATCCCGGGCCTGGAACGCATCCATTCGCTGCTCCGCCTGCTGGGCCGTCCCGAACGCGGCCTGCGGGCCATCCACGTGGCGGGCTCCAACGGCAAGGGATCGGTCTGCCGGCTGATGGAAAGCGCGCTGGCGGCCCAGGGGCTGCGCACCGGCCTCTTCATCTCGCCCCATTTGGTGGACTTCACCGAGCGCTACCGCCTCAACACCGTGCCCGCCTCCCGCCGGGACCTGGAGGCCGCGGCCAGGCCCTTGTGGGGGGCCTTGCGCGCCCAGTCCACCCGGCCCGAGGGGCCGGCCACCTATTTCGAGGCGCTCACCGCCCTGGCCTTCCTCTACTACCGCCGCCAGAAGGTGGACGTGCTGCTGCTGGAGACCGGCCTGGGCGGCCGCCTGGACAGCACCAATGTGCTGCCCCGGCCGCTGCTCACGGTCATCACCAACATCTCGCTGGAGCACACCCAGATCCTGGGCAAGACCGAGACCCTGATCGCCGCGGAGAAGGCCGGCATCATCAAGAAGGGAAGCCCGTTGGTGACCGCGGCCAAGGGCAAGGCGCGGGCCGTGATCCTGCGGCGCTTCAAGGCGGTGCAGGGCGGCTCCAAGGCCCCCTTGCTGGCGCTGCGGAAGGAGAAGGACTGGCAGGTCCTGTCGTGGCACGACGCGCCGGAGCGCCAGAGCCAGACGCTGGTGCTGCGCCATCTGGGCGACAAGCATGTGCTGGCCTTGCCCCTGCTGGGCCGCCACCAGCACGAAAACCTGGCCTGCGCCCTGGCGGGCCTGAAACTGCTGACCCCCAAGCTGGGCCTGGATTGGGGCCGCCTTGCCTACGGCCTGTCCCGGGCGGACTGGCCCGGCCGCCTCCAGGTGATTGGCCGGCGGCCGCTGACCTTGCTGGATGGGGCGCACAATCCGGCTGGAGCGCGCGTCCTGGCCGACTACGCCGGGCATCTGGCGGCCCAACGCCATCCCCGCCGCCGGGCCTGGGTGGTGGGGGTGCTCAAGGACAAGGATTGGAAATCGATGTTCCGGTCCTGGGCGCCCTTGTCGGACCGGATTTTTGTGGCGCGTCCCCCGGACCCGCGCGGTTTGGCCGCGGGCGAAGCGGTAAATTGGTTGCGATTGCAGGGGATTTCGTCCCAGGCCGTTCCGGACCTGGCGTCCGCGCTGAAACAGGCCCGGACCTGGGCTGGACCCCAGGGCCTGGTCGTGGCCACGGGGTCCCTCTACAGCGCCGGGGCCCTGCTGAAAAAGGCTTGATTTCATTGACGGACCGCTGTTTCAAAAAGTAAGATCAAACGTTCAACTGGCCTTCTCCCGGCATTGCGCCGCCAAGGCGGGACGACTGAGTCCCGCGATAAGGAAAGGCATGGTTGGAAGGGGTTCATTAGGAGCGACACGATGGCGAAGGTCGTGCTCAAGGACGTCTGCAAGGTTTATCCCAACGGCGCCATGGCCGTGAACCACATCAACATCACCTGCGAAGAGCGCGAATTCCTTATTTTGGTGGGGCCTTCCGGTTGCGGCAAGTCCACGACCCTGCGCATGATCGCGGGCCTGGAGGAGCTGACCTCGGGTGAAATGTGGATCGACGACAACCTGGTGAACGACGTGCCGCCCAAGGACCGCGACATCGCCATGGTATTCCAGAACTACGCGCTCTACCCCCACATGAGCGTCTACGAGAACATGGCCTTCGGCCTGAAGCTCCGCAAGTACCCCAAGGAAGAGATCAAGCAGCGCGTGCATGAGGCCGCCGAGATCCTCGGCATTGAGGAGTACCTGACCCGCAAGCCCAAGCAGCTGTCGGGCGGCCAGCGCCAGCGCGTGGCCCTGGGCCGCGCCATCGTGCGCAAGCCCAAGGTCTTCCTCTTCGACGAGCCGCTGAGCAACCTGGACGCCAAGATGCGCGTGCAGATGCGCGCCGAAATCAGCAAGCTGCACATCCGCCTTCAGGCCACGATGATCTACGTGACCCACGACCAGGTGGAGGCCATGACCATGGCCGACCGCATCGCCGTGATGAAGGACGGCGTGGTTCAGCAGGTGGCCGACCCCCTGAGCCTCTACGACAAGCCGAAGAACCGCTTCGTGGCGGGCTTCATCGGCAGCCCCAGCATGAACTTCATCGAAGGCACCCTGATCAAGCGCAGCAACGGGCTGTTCTTCAACGAGGACAACTTCCAGATCAAGCTCACCGACGAGGCCGCCGCGGCCCTGGGCGACCGCGAAGGCGAGGCCATCCTGGGCATCCGCCCGGAGGACATCTACGACAAGGTCTACGCCACCAACGCCAGCCCGGACAACACGCTGACGGCCACGGTTGAAGTGGTGGAGCCCATGGGTTCGGAAAGCTACATCTACCTGACCACCGGCAAGACCCCCTTTGTGGCCCGTTTCGACACCCATGACCAGGTGGAAGTGAACACGGACATCGAGCTGGTCTTCGACATGAGCAAGGCCCACGTCTTCGACCCGTCCTCGGGCGAAACGCTCTATTAAGGCGGGAACAGCCGCCGAAGCTGGGCGTCCCTTCCTACGGGGGGACGCCCTTCCTTTTTTTATGCCCCGACCCAACGCCCTGCTCCTCCTCCTTGCCTGCCTGCTTTCCGGCGCCGCGCCCGCGGCGGCGGATTCCGCCGTTGGCCAGACCCTCACGGCCCAGGCCGTGAGCGGCACGGCCACGGGTCTCAGCCCCACGGCCCATCCGTTTGACCCGTCCGTGGGCCTGAGCCACGGCTTTGACGAGAACCTGCCCATCGACATCCAGGGCGGGCGCCTGAGCTACAACCAGGCCGACGAGACCCTGGTGGCGGAGGGCGACGTGGTGCTGGGCAGCGGGGCCATGACCGTGCACGCCGACCGGCTTTGGTACAACATGAAGAAGGGCACGCTGCGCGCCGAGGGCCAGGTGGTGATCGACGAGGACGGCAACACCCTGTGGGCCCAGAAGGTGACCTTGGATTCCGTCACCCGCACCGCCGACCGCAGCGGCAAGCTGGAGGACCTGCTCTATGTGCGCGCGCCGTGGTCGGCCGCCTGCGGGGGGGCCACCCTGCTGCCCGGGGACGTGATCGTGCTGAAGGGCTGCGAATGCACCAGCTGCCGCGAGCAGAACCCCACCTGGCGGCTGTCGGCGGACGAGATCCGGGTGAAATCCGGGGACCGCATGACGGCCTGGGGGGTTTGGCTCTACACCGGCCGCATCCCCGTGTTCTACCTGCCCTATTTCAGCCAGAGCCTCAACGATCCGCGGCCGCC
>Ga0210401_10005134_pt1 | contig 13496 bp, 11 predicted proteins | sample IncBWH32MmetaG_FD_150866 | JGI IMG/M metagenome (GOLD analysis project Ga0210401, IMG submission 150866) | Forest soil microbial communities from Barre Woods Harvard Forest LTER site, Petersham, Massachusetts, United States - Inc-BW-H-32-M | ecosystem: Environmental > Terrestrial > Soil >... | reverse complement strand
TGATACTCATTAATGCGCAGCAGCGTACGCTGGCGTTGGAGTCGATCTACAAACGGGAGAGGCAGGCCAAGCTTGTGCTAGCCGCGATACTAACCGCGCCACGCACAAGATCCTGCAATCCAGGGCAAGGGGCGGGTAACTGACTACTGTTACCCCGCCGGCGAAGTCCTCCGGCAGCCAGCAATGGAGGTTCGTCGGCTAGATCCGCGCGGCCGGTCCAGGGGCCCCCGGCCGCGCACCTTCAGAGCACACCATTTCATCGAGGCCCGACTGGTCTGCTGGGGCTACGCGGGAGTGGATGCGTTCGCCGCACGAACAAGCGGGAGATCATTAAGGGCCAGCGCGGCACGCTGCTGGGGATCCGTCCGGCGGGCTATGGCCCTGACGCTGGGTTTTGCAGCTGCGGGTGCCTTCCTCGATCAGGTCGCCGGCCCTTTCTGGCCGTGCTACCGGTTACCCGGGGGATACCTGTCCGGCGGCGACCTCGCAGGCTTGCCGTGCGGCAGGGGTTGCCCGGCCCGGTACGCCACATAGCTGATGTCTCCTGCGAGAGCGCCTGTCAATGATGGGCATGACGCGGTGAGCACTGGGCTCGCTGCTGACCGAGAAGGATGTGATTGCTGGCATGGGCGGCAAGCTGAGCGGGCCGGGTGGCTTTTTCGCGGACGCCGATTTCGATTTCGAGGCGCGTATCGTGCTGGGCGCCGCGGCCTGGGGCTGGGTGATGTCGGGCTGGTCCTGGCGACCATGGACCGGATCGCCGACGGTGACCCGCAGAGCTGGTTCGATGCCTGGACCGGGGTGGGCGCAGACCTGGCCAGCCGCGGTGAGCAGGCGCTCGGGCGCGGGCACCTGGCCACCGCGAGCTGGGCCTTCCTGGCCGCGGCGGAGTATTACATCAAGGCGCTGGTATTTCCTTCGGCAAGATCTTTCTCGTCTGGACCGCTGGCGCAGGAGCAGCCAGCCTCAGCCCCACCCCGGGAGGCATCGGCGCGGTGGAAGTCGCGATGGTGGCGGCTCTAGTCGCCGCCGGAGTTCACGGGCCGCACGCCGTCACGGCCGTCCTGGTCTACCGGGCCATATCCCTCAAGGGCGCCGGCACCATCTTTGCCCTGCTATATCGCTACGTCCACCAGCGCCGACAGCGCACCCCGCAGCCGATGAACCAGGAATAGCCGGAGATCCACCGCGAGAAGCTGACCATCGACTTCGACCCGAGTGGTTACACCGGCGGCCGTAGTGGCCGCCTCGCGGGAACTATTGCCTGGGTGTTACGCCCCACTCGGCTGCCAGCTCCTCCACCCAGGTGCTGGCAGCGGCCCGCTGGGCTGGTGGTGTTGCCACCACCACGAGCTCGGTCACGCCGACCCCGGCGAGCTCGGGGAGGATGCCGGGGCTGCCATCGGCAAGGGCCACGGCCACGCTCAGCTCCTGCAGGTTACGGCCGCGCCGCTCGCACTGCTCTGCCAGTGCCGCGACCCGCTCGGCGACCGCTCTCGCGGGGAGGTTGAAGCCGTACCAGCCATCCCCGAAGGCCGCCACCCGCTCAAGTGACGCATCGCTGTTGCCCCCGATCACAACCGGGATGCGCCGGCCGCGCACCGGCTTGGGATTGACCCTTACTGATTCGAACCGGGTGAACTCGCCGCTGAACGAGGCGACGTCATCGGCCCATAGCGTGCGCATAGCAGCGACGTACTCCGCCGTTCGCCGGCCGCGCCGGGCGAACGGGATGCCGAGCGCGGCGAACTCCTCGGCCGACCAGCCGATACCTACGCCCAGCGTGAGCCGCCCCCCGGAGAGCACGTCTAGCGTCGCAGCCTGCTTAGCTGACACCACTGGGTTGTGCTCAGGGAGCAGCAGTACGCCCGTCGCCAGCCCGATCGTCGTGGTGACGGCAGCGATAAAGCTCAAGCCGAGCAGCGGATCCAGCCAGTCAGCCGCGGCAGGAACAGCAATCCGGCCGTCAGCTGAGTACGGGTAGCGTGACCTGGGCTGGTCCACCAGGACCACGTGCTCCCCCGACCACAAGGTGGCGAAACCGGCCGCCTCAGCTGCCGTGGCGACCGCCCGGATAACCTCCGGGCGGGCGCCGGCGCCGATGCCCAGCGCGTGCAGCCCAACCCGCATCTGTCCCTCCCCGCCCCGCCCGGTCCGCCCGGGCACTCTGGCGGTATGTCCTCATCCTGCCAGGGCCCGGGCAGGCCGCCAGGAAACACCCGCCTGATCACCCGCTCCCGGGATGTTCATCCCGAATCACGGACCAGCACGCTCACCGCTGAGAGTTCTGGTGCCAGGCACGCCGGCCATCTTCGTTTCTTGTCCTGTCCGACCGAAGGCTGCAAGGAGCGGAGGCTGCTGGCGTGGGCTTCGCGGTATAGTTCCGGGCATTCGGGCAGGATGCTGTCCAGGCTTAACGTGCGAATTCGGTGGCATGTTCACACGCGGTGCTTACGCTCGGTGTAGCCGTCACGACCTCGCGCGATGTGACTCGCAATGAGATCCGCAGGCTCTTCACTGGGCTGTGCCAGCAGCTGCCCGTGCCCCGAAGCCAGCTGCGCTGGTCGCGATGGCGACGCGGCCACCAGGCCACCGCCCGGGCCTGCAGAGAGGGCTACCGCCGGCGAGCCCTCGCGGCCGCATGATCATGAACTGACGGTCCGGGGGCTGCGGTGTTCATGCCAGGGTGAAGCGCGCAGCCCTGGCCCACTGCCCCCCACAGGATTGCTCCGTCATCAAGGTGACCGCGGCCGCACACGCCTCGATAGGCAGGTGCTCCTGGATAGATTTCTCGGCGGCGCGCATGTCCTTCACCGGACGTCCGTTGCCAACGGTCAGGTGCGGAATGACATCAGCATGTCGTCCTCCGAACGGAGGAAATGCCGGAAACGCTTCGTAAACACATCGGGTCAGGGCCCGGAAGGGCGCAGAGTCCCGCGGGGCAAGCCATAGCACCTCATCGCCGAACCAGCCGGTGCGAGCCAGCTCAAAGCGGAACCGGCGGACGGCGCCGAACAGGCGCCCCAGGTCACCGAGCACCGGCGGACCGATCACCTCCGGCGGCATGAACGGGAACAGCACCGTGACGTGGGCCGGGATGCCGAGTGGCGCATTGGCATCAAGACGTTCCCGGTGCCGGGCCACGGCCGGTTCGGCCTCAGGAACCTCGACGAGCAAAACGCTCTGGGAACCGAGACTTGCCACGGGCAAGACGTTAACATCTGCCACACCCCGAAGCCCATCCGGTTCCTCCAGGTCAAGACTCAGGCGGCAAGGACGCCATGCGGGACCGCCACGCCCAAATCACGAAATGTCGCTGGAGTATTAGGCATAGGGAATGGGCCGTATTTCCGGTGGAATGCATGCATGGAAAACCTGATCACGCCAATCAAGGAGCCGGGGAAAATGAACACCTTCGACATCATCCTTTGCTGCTTTCCCGTTCGCCGACATCTGGCCGACCGGCCGAGTACGTGATTGTGGTCGATCAGCACCGCTGCCTGTGGCCGGCCGCCCCTGTCCCTGGTCCAGATCCTCGAAGCCGGACACCCGCAACCATGCACCAGAGCCAGACCTGGAAGCCGAACCATTACCACGACCCGAGGCAACCACGAGTTCTTCTGGCCAGCGACGCAACCCTCGCCCGCAAACGCCAGGACCAAACGGAGCCGCATCAGCAATGGCTTGGAACCCGGCTTCCCCCGACCCTGGCCAGCCGGTCCTGGACGCCGGGCGGCTGGCTTACTCCGTCCAGGAGGCCGCCCGGCTGACCGGGCTGTCCCGTGACCTGCTATACGACCAGATGCGACGGGGAAACCTGTCCTACATCAAGATCGGCAGGCGTCGGCTCATCACCCGCCAGCACCTTCAGCAATTTATCGGCCTCGCCTCTTAGATTGGTCGTACCAAGCTTGGCTGAAGTCAGGCCACGGCTCCGACTGACCACGAAACGAGGTCAGGGTCATGCCATAACCACGAACCCCCGACCCTGTCTGCGGCAAATCCGGACGTTCTCGTGCCCGGTGGGTACGCATAACTATGCAAGCAGTCGAACGATCGGAGCGCCCGCTGCTGTGCTGATCGTCAGTCCTGAGTTGCGCTCAAGGCACGGTGGGATGCCGTGACAAACTATAAGCACGAAGCCCGGACGCCTCCGATTACACCGCCGCTGGGCAGCTGTGCTTACCTGCGATGGCAACGTGAGTAAACAAGCGGGAGCTAGTTCACGCGGTACCAACGTCGCCTGTTTCGCCCAGTCCAGACAGCGAGGCTGGCGCGGGTGGTCACAGTGTCCGGGTGCTTGGGGCCGAGGACCCGCTCCACGATCGGCAGCAGCGCGGCGAACTGGTCGCGGGCGGCCGCCGCATCCCCCGCCTGCCCGGTCCAACGGGCGAGCTGGTACCGGATGGCCAGGGTGTCCGGGTGCTCGGGGCCGAGGACCCGCTCGCTGATCGGCAGCAGCGCTGCGTACTGGTCGCGGGCGGCCGCCGCATCCCCCGCCTGCCCGGTCCAGCGGGCGAGGTTGACGCGGGGGCTTAGGGTGTCCGGGTGCTTGGGGCCGAGGACCCGCTCGCTGATCGGCAGCAGCGCTGCGTACTGGTCGCGGGCGGCCGCCGCATCCCCCGCCTGCCCGGTCCAGTGGGCGAGGTTGGCGCGGGTGGTCAGGGTGTTCGGGTGCTCGGGGCCTTCGACCCGCTCGCGGGTGGGCAGCAGTGCGGCGTACTGGTCACGGGCGGCGGCCGCATCCCCCGCCAGCCCAGTGAAATCTGCCAGGTTGGCGCGGGCCGTCAGGGTGTTCGAGTGCTCGGGACCCAGGACCCGTTCCTCGATGGGCAGCAGCGCCGCGTACTGGTCGCGCGCGGCGGCCGGGTCACCCGAAATCCCGGTCCAGCGGGCCAGGCTGGAGCGGACGGGCAAGGTGTCCGGGTGCTCGGGGCCGAGGACCCGCTCGTGGATGGGCAGCAGCGCGGCGTACTGGTCACGGGCGACGGCCGCATCCCCCGCCTGCCCGGTCCAGCGGGCGAGGTTTTTGCGGGCGCTTAGGGTGTCCGGGTGCTCCGGACCGTAGGCGTCATGGTCCCGGTACGCGTCGGCGATGAGCTGGAACAGGTCCCGGGCCGCCGCGTAGCTGCCGCTGTGGCCGAGGTAAAGCGCGATCAGCAACATGCCGCCGCTGGTCGGGCCGAGGACAGCCCGGGCGTGCGGCAGCAGTGCCGCGCACGCTGGCCAGGCCACGGGCAGCCACGGTTCAGCGGGGATCGCGGCCTCGACCAGGGCTGCGGCTGCCTGCTCCCGCTGCCCGGCTGTGTCATCGGATGCCTGGGCGAGGGTGGCGTGCTGGACCAGCCGGTGGACCAGCACCAGGTTGTCCCCGGCCGGGGTGACCAGCGAGTAGCGGCGCAGCGCGGCGATCGCATCCCCCACCGCCACCGGATCGCCGAGCAACGGCCCGACCATGGCGGCCACGCCCGGGGCCAGCTCCCTGGCGACCAGCGCGTTGGTGAGCAGCAGGGTCAGCGGCACCGGCTCAGGCGCCAGGCACGCCAGCAACCGCAACAGCCCCGCCGCAGCGGGAGCTTCCTCAGCCAGCCGGGACAGCGCCAGCCCCAACGTGGCCGCCACGTCAGCCGGGTGCCCGGCGGCTTCGCCGCGGGCCAGCAGGTCCGCGCGGCGATCCCGGAACACCGACAAATACCCGGCCAGGGTGGTCCCGGTGGCCTGGATATAGGCGGCGGCCTGCTCCAGCCCCAGCGGCAGCCCGCCCAGCTCGACCGCCAGATCCTCCGCGGTCTGCTTATCCGGGTCACTGGTCCGGTTCGCCAAGAACCCCGCCGCTATCTCGGTGTCCAGCACCGGGACCTCCGCCCCCTGGCCCGCCGGCCACGCCGCGCTCTGGCTGGTGATCAGCACCCGGCCCCGCCCGGCTGGCGGCAGAAACGGCTGCACTGCCTGCTGGTTCAGAACGTTGTCGAATACCAGCAACCAGTCCGCCGGGAACACAGCCAGCACACCGTGCACCGACGCCACCGGATCGCGGGCATCGACCATTTCCCGGGCGCCGAGCTGGACCGCCAGCCGGACGAACTCCGCCAGCAGCAGCGCCGGGTCCTCGGCGGGGAACTGCCAGGCCAGCCCCACCTCGGCCAGGTGCCGGTGCGCGTACTCCACCGCCACGCTCGTCTTGCCCGCACCGCCCAGCCCATGCAGCGCCACTACCCCCGGCCCCGTCCCGGCTGTCAGCCGGGCATCCAGGTCGGCCAGCAGCTCCTCCCGCCCGGCCAGCAGCGCCGGCCGGGGCGGCAGCGACACCGGCAGCTGAGCAGCAGCCTCGCGCGGCGCCTGCACATAGGTCCCGATCGCGGGGCCGCCAACGGCAACTGCAGCTCCCGGCCCGAACTGGCCGGCGATCCCGGACCCGGCTAGCTGGACCCCGGGCCCGGCCTGGTAGGGCCCGCATGAACATCACCGTGAATCACGCCCGCGGCCACCCCCTGGTCCTGCGCCGTCACGGTCACGCTTCCGCCCGCGGCCACCGCATGATCAACCGCAGACACCGTCCCAACAGGCAGCTGCGCCCGGATCTCCTCCACCAGGACGCGAAGCTCCGCCTCCACTCCCGGGTCCTCATCCAGCAGATCCGCAAAGCGGACCTCCCATCGCCGCGCAGCCGCGGCCTGGACCGGTTCGAGGTCCGCCCCCTGCACGGCCGTGAGCTGCTGGTGTGTCTCGTCCAGCCACCGCTCTGCGGCTCCGGTCTTCCTCGCATCACCGCGCCCCAGCAACCGCGCGACCTTATGGCGGGCCGCCTCCCACACATCGGTAACCGCGGCAGCCGCTACTGTCTGGCCGGCCCACTGCGCCAGGGCCATCAAAACCTCACCCGGCATCTACGCCCCCTTGCTCCTGGTAACCCAGCCATGACACCCACAGCATGCCGCTATCAGATGACAAGCCGCAAATATGGGGTAGCTAGTCCACGCGGGCCTGTGACTCAAGAGTGGATATGCAATCTTACGCATAAGTATGCGCGTCAGAAACGTACCCTATTCAGAATCGGTCGTCGGTCGGGACCTGCGCGTAGCGGGCTACAGATCGCCCGGCTCAGACGGGAGCTGGAACTCCCGTTATGAGACGGTTCAGTTCGGAGGCTTCCTTCGGGTCAGTTTCCGGTGCCGCGGGCGATATGGCGGATCGCGACCGTGGCGTCGGTGATCTCGTACAGGATCCGGTACCGGCCCACTCGCAGACGCCGCAGGTTGGGTGACCCGTAGGGAAACGACCTGGCTGGGCGGGGGTCGTCGGTCAACCGGTCGATCGCTTCCAGGACTGCGCGGATGCCGGGCGGGTCGTCGAGGAACGCGGTGGCTTGGTCGATCGCGCGTTCGTCATAGTCGACCCGCAGGCTCACGCGGGCAGGCCCAGGCGGCGGCGGGCCTCGGCGGCGGGTACGAACGTCGTCTGGCCGGCGGCATCTCGGGCTTTCCACTCCAGTACAGCCGCGGTGTCCTCGGCGTCTTCGAGGTCGGAGGAGGTAGCGGCCCGCTCTAGGGCCCGCAGTCGCAGGAAATCAGCGACCGGCACCACGACTGCGGCCTGGCCGCCTAGATGGATCACCTCATACGATCCGGTGTCCGGGTCCGGCGTGTCCGGCTGGGCAGTCATCCGGTTGCCCCCTGAGGAGTCGGCGACAGTTGCTACCTATCTTCGCCGGCTCGAGGTCCATCGGCATGAGGTTAGCGCTGACGCGGTCCGTGTCGCGATAGCAACCTCACGATGCCAACAAGTTGGCCGGGAGCCAAGCTCGCGGCCATCGTGCCGGATGATCTTGACGACCTGTCAGGAATCCTGGGCTACCTCCAGGTCGCCCCGGTCCTCCAGGCTGAGATCAAAGCCGGCAATGGACACTGAGGTGCACCGTTCCCGCAGCCAGCTGGCGAGCGGTCCGGCATCGCCCCCGAGGCCGCCGCACGTGCCCACACCTGACTGGCCAGGGCAGGCTACCTGTCACCGCCCGGCGTCGGCATGGTCGTCACCCCCGCCAACCGCTGGCCGTGCGCTAGGAAACGCCGACGTGTCCTAAGCGATCTGCGCGCCTCGCTCCGGCGTGCATCGGCGCCCGAATGCAAGGTAGCTTGCCGCCTCGCGTCGTGATCTCCGTCCTCGGGCGGTCACGTGAATCGATACATAATTCGACTGAACCCTCAGCTGGCGAGCAGTTGGAACGAGGATCGGCGCCCAGGGCAAGATAGGGCCTGATTGTGTGGTTGTCCTGTGTCGGGGCGTGCTTTCGCCTGATTGTGGCGGCTGTCCTGGCTGGTGGTGATGGGCGCGGGGCTCGTGGTCGCGGCGGCGTGGTCGCTGAAAACCGTCAGCCGCCACCGGGATCGCCCAGCCAGCGGGTGAACCAGGCGCGGGTGCGTTCCAGGACGTCGGTCTGGTGGGCTCGCTCGGTGAAGGAGTGGTTCTCGCGTGGGTAGGTCACCAGCTCGTGCTCGATGCCGAACTGGGTGAGCGCCCGGTGGAAGTACATCGCCTGGCCGACCGGGATGTTGGTGTCGTTCTCGCCGTGCAGGATCAGCACCGGGGTGGTGACCTTTGCCGCGTAGGAGATCGGGCTGAGCTGGTCGTGGAGGTGCGGGCCGGGTCCTTCCCAGCCGAAGCTGCCGCCCAGGTCGGCTTCTACCCGGCCCAGCTCGCCGGCGCCGACCTGCATGGCCCAGTCGGCTATGCCCGCGCCCATCACCGCGGCCCGGAAGCGGCCGGTCTGGGTGACCGCCCAGGCGGCCATGAACCCGCCGTGGCTCCACCCGGCGATGCCGAGCCGGGCGGGGTCCGCGACGCCGTCAGCGACCAAGACGTCGATGCCGGCCAGGATGTCGGTCCACTCGTCCTGGCCCACGGCGTGGTTCACCGTGGCGGCGAACGCGTGGCCGTGTCCCTGGCCGCCGCGGGGGTTGGGGCAGAACACCGCGAAGCCGGCGGCGGCCAGCCACTGGCCCCATGACACCCAGGACAGCATGAGCTCATCTGCCCACCGGGCGTAGGGTCCGCCGTGGATCATCATCACCAGGGGGAACGGGCTGTCCGCCCGGCCCAGGCCAGGCGGCAGGATCAGCATGCCGTCGAGTTCCAGCCCGTCAGATGCCCGCCAGGACAGCCGCTCCTGGGTGCCCCAGGCGATGCTGCGCAGTTCCGGGCGGGTATCGCTGATCCGGATGAGGCCATCCGGCGGGCCAGCGCTGACATCGCGGGGTGCGTAGGCCGTGCTCGCCAGCACCGCGACCGCGGTCGCGTCGTCGCTGGCGCTGAGCGCGGCGGCCCGCCCGTCCCAGCCTGTCACCCGCCGGAACGACGGGCCGACGGGATCCAGCCGGTACAGGGCGGTGTCCAGCCCGTCGGCGAACAGCGCCACCGGCGGGCCGCCGGTGACCTGGACGAGCTTGTCCGGGCAGGTAGTCATACCGGCGGTCAGGTTCTCAGGCCCGGCCGACGCGGTCCCGTCCGCTGAGACGGCGATATCGAGCACCGCCGCTCCTTCACCGGGTGGCACCATTTCCAGCCAGGCCACATGCCAGCCGTCGGTGCCTTGCCACCACACGGGGGAGCGCGACTCAAGGCCCAGCCGGCCCAGGTCGGTCACGGTGCCGTCATCAAGGCCAGCGATGTGCAGTCGGCTAGTGAAGACGCCGGGTTCGTACTGCGGGCAGTCCCAGCTCACCACCGCCAGCGGCCCGCCGTCCGGCCGCTGCGCCACGCCGGCCACGTGCCGTCCGGCCAGCCCGGCGACCACGCTGAGTTCACCGGAGGCCAGGTCAAGCAGGCGCAGGCGATGCCAGAGCCAGTGCTGGCGTTGTGCGCGCTCGGACCACACCATCGCGTCGTCATGCTCGGCCCGGCGACGTTCGTCGTCATCGGTCAGCTCGTCGCCGGCTACCACGGCCACCAGCCCACCGCCGGCGAGGGGAGCCAGCCCGGAGATCTCGCCGCGCCAGCGCAGCACCGTCTCGCCGTTTGCGGCTGGGGCGTCGACGGTGATGCGGAGACGGCGAAGCTCCTCATCGGCGGTGTAGAACAGCCAAGCCGAATCCGGGGACCAGCGCGGCAGCCGGACGCTCCCGCCGGTCACCCTGACCGGTGCCGCGGTCTGTCCGACCGGTGCCAGCCACAGCTCGCTGACCCGCGGCCCGGGTCCGCCCGCCGACGAGGTCGTCCAGGCTACCCAGCGACCGTCAGGTGAGATCACCGGGTCGGCCGCCACGGCACCGTCCACGATTAGGGCTGAGGTCAGGATCCCCGCTGCTTCGCTTACCTCGCTCACCCCGGACATTCTGCCCCGTGCAGCCCGCGGCGCGCCGCTACCGAAGCAAAGGGGCCTTTCCGCAAGATCACCCGCCGCCACCCACCTGCCACGCCGCCGCGACCTCGATTGAAGCATGGCGCCGGAACCCCCAGCTGGCCTTCTTCAGCCAAAACCAGGAATTAGGAAACCACCCGCGGGAACTTCGGCATGGATCGTGCATGTTGCCAGCCTTCGCCGGCTCGCTCGCCACCGTAAGCTTGTCTTGCGCGATAGAGCAGGCCCAGGCAGTAGTCGGCCTGCCTGGATCCGAAAGCCCGTGACAAACCAAGTGACAACGACCCCAGGCGATGCCAGACGGGGGCGACACGCTCAGACGCTAATACTTCCCCTTGTGTCCGCTCCTGGCCGTCTTCGTCATCCGGGTGCGGGATTCCTTCCCAGGGCCTGGTGGACGCCGTGCAGTGCCCGCGAGGGACGGCTTGCCGCAGGCGGGGCGGCTGTTCGTTGATGCAGCTGATGCCGGTGTTTTCCGCGTGAGTTCCCTGGCCGGTTTCGTCGGCCGGCAGAGCGAACTGCGCATCCTGGGTGAGCGGTTTGCTGCTGCTGAGATGGGTCGTCCGCAGGTGGTCTATGTGGAGGGGGAGGCTGGGGGTGGTAAGTCGACTCTGCTTTCCCGGTTCCTCAGTTCGCTGCCGGACGCTGTTGTTCTCCAGGTTGGCGGTGACGAGGCAGAGATGTTGCTCTCCTACGGGTCATCGATCAGCTGCAGGCTGGGGCCTTGACGGAGCCGGGGACCGACCCGATGGCGGTTGGAGTCCGGCTGCTGGATCTGTTCGACCGGTTGCAATCTAGCGGTCAGGTCGTCGTGCTTGCCATTGACGATCTGCAGTGGGTTGACCGGCCGTCAGCGCGCGCGGTGCTGTTTGCCTTGCGCCGGCTGCGTGCGGACAAGGTGCTGGCGGTGGTGTCGACGCGGGCCGGCGAGCTGGCCGATCCCGGCTGGGCGCGGTTTGTGGGCGGTGATTCGCGAGTGACTCGTATCCGTCTGGGCGGGCTGAGCCCGGGCAATCTGACCGAGCTGGCCAGCGCGCTGGGGCTGGGAGTGCTGTCGCAGCGTGGGGCGTCTCGGTTGGCGGACCATACCGAAGGCAACGCGCTGTACTGCCGGGCGTTGCTGGAGGAGATCGGCGTTGCCCGGCTGAGCGCGGCGGGAGGTCGCGGGTTGCCCGCGCCGCGGGAGCTGTCCGCGGTGATCCTGGCCCGGGTGGCAGCGCTCCCGGCAGCAGCTCAGTCCTTCCTGGCGGCAGCGTCGGTGCTGGGGCAGCACGCGCCGGTCTCGGCGATCGTGTCGGTTGCCCGGTTGCCTGATGCGCGGAACGAGGTGGATGCCGCGGTCGCGGCCGGGTTGCTGACCGAAGTTGGTCCGGCGCTGGAGCTGGCTTTTGCCCATCCGCTGTACCGGGCGGCGATCTACGCCGATCTCAGCCCGGCAAGCCGCCGGGAACTGCACGCGCGGGCCGGCGAGGTCGTGACCGGCAGTCCGCGGCTGGCCCACCGGGCTGCGGCGTCGCTGGGTCCTGATGAGGCGTTGGCAGGCGAGCTCGAAGCGTCTGCCCGGGCTGCTGCGGTGGCCGGTGACGCGGTCGCTTCGGCGTGGGCTCTGGAGCAGGCAGCTGCCCTTTCGGTAGCTGCGCAGGACCGGGAAGGCCGGTTGCTCGACGCCGCCGTGGTGCTCCTGAACGCGGCGGATACATCTGCGGCGGCCCGGGTCCTGGCCTCATGCCAGGTCTCAAGTGCTCGCCGCGACGCTCTGGCCGGGCTGCTGGGGGTGTTCACCGGCTCGCCTGTCGCGGAGGGTAGCTTGCTCGCCGCGTGGCAGGCCCATAACCCGGAGACCGAGGGCGAAACCGGAGCGCGAGCCGCGACATCGCTGGCCAACTGGATGGTCCTGTCTGGTCGCCCTGACCAGGCGCTGACCTGGGCGGACCGGGCAGTACGCGGCACCGTTCCGGGCTCGGTGCTGCGGGCCATGGCCCGCACAGCGCAGGCATATGCGTTCGCGGCGGCTGGCCGCAGCCCCGAAGGGCTGGCCGCGCTCGGCTTCCTGCCCGCCTCGGGAAGCGAAGTACCAATGGCTGAGACCGACGCCCTGATCATGCGGGGCATGCTGAAGGTGTACGCCGATGACCTGCCCGGTGCCATCGCGGACCTCGGCGTCACGGCAGCCCGGCTGCGCACGGGACGGCCTTCGACCTATCCGGGCCCATGTCTGGCTCACCTGAGCGACGCCTACTTCCGCCGGGGCGACTGGGATGCGGCAGTCGCGCACGCCCAGCTGGCGACCTCACTGGCGCAAGACACCGACCGGCCGCTGGACCTCGCGCGGGCGCACGCACGTTCCGCCCAGGTCCTGGCCTTCCGCGGCCAGTGGCCTGCCGCGCAGGCGCACGTCGCCGCGGCCCGGACCGCGGCCGAACGGTTTCCGCTGGTCCTGACGGTGGCATGTGCCGCGATGGCCGGCGCCTGTCTTGCTTTTGCGCGAGGCGACCTAGCCGGGGTACTTGCCGCGACAGAGCCGGTGCGCGCAACCAGGCTCCTGGACGTCGGCGGCCGCCCCGGCATCTTCAACTGGAGAGCGATCGAGGCGGACGCGCTGATCGGCTTGGGACGACTTGACGACGCCGAGACCGCGCTCGGCGAATTCGAGGACGCCATACCGCCGGCCGGGCTGGCATCGGCAGCCCTGGCGCTTGCCCGCTGCCGGGGCAACCTGGCCGTGGCCAGGGGGAATGCCACTCAGGCCGAAGCGGCGTTCACGCGAGGCCACGTGATCGGGGCGCAAGTGCCGATGCCGTTTGAGCACGCCCTGCTGAGCCTGGACGACGGCCGCCGCTTGCACGCGGCCGGGAACCAGCCGACGGCGGTCGCACAGCTCGAGAAGGCCCACCGCCTCTTCTCCGGCCTAGGAGCAGACCCGTACGTGCAGGCCTGCGCCACGGAACTGGCAGCCCTGCAAGTCACAGCCGCGACAGCGAGTCCTGCCGCCCTGCTGGGGCTCACCCGCTCCGAACTCGCGGTGGCCCGGCTGGCCGCCACCGGGCTGACCAACCGGGAGGTAGCCAGCCAGCTGTTCGTGTCAGTGAAGACAGTGGAGTACCACCTCCGCAACAGCTACATCAAGCTCGACATCACCTCC
>Ga0210401_10005131_pt1 | contig 13500 bp, 12 predicted proteins | sample IncBWH32MmetaG_FD_150866 | JGI IMG/M metagenome (GOLD analysis project Ga0210401, IMG submission 150866) | Forest soil microbial communities from Barre Woods Harvard Forest LTER site, Petersham, Massachusetts, United States - Inc-BW-H-32-M | ecosystem: Environmental > Terrestrial > Soil >... | reverse complement strand
CCGAGCACATCATGGCAAAGCGGCGCGCTGCCGCCGGCATTGCCGATGATCAAGATCGGGACCGACCACTTCTGGGACGGCGGTATCGTTTCCAACACTCCGCTGCAGCATTTGCTTGATCAGGACGACAAGCTGAACACGCTGGTCTTCCAGGTCGACCTGTTCAGCGCCCGGGGCGTGCTGCCGCGCGACATTCAGGACGTGTTGGCCCGCCACAAAGACATTATGTATTCGTCGCGCACGCGCTACACGACCGACGTCTACCGGCGCATCCACAATCTGAAACTGCTGCTGGCCAAGGCGCTGGCAAAAGTCCCCTCCGACCAGCTGAACGACGAAGACCGGCGCCGGCTCGACGAATTGGCTGCTTTGCCGGAGATCACCATTCTGCACATTATCTATCAGCAAAAGGCCTACGAAGGTCACGCCAAGGACTACGAGTTCTCCGGCACGTCCATGCGCGAGCATTGGCAGAGCGGGTATGAAGACACTCGCCGTACGCTCAAGCGTCAGGAATGGATGTCCATGCCGCCGCCCGGTTCGGGCGTGCTCGTCCACGACGTGCACCGGCAGCAGGAAGACTGAGCGTCTTTCTTCGAAGTCAAACCTCGATATTCTCAGGCCGGACGTATTCAGGCCATTTTCTTTTCCGGCACGCCAGTCTTGCGAGGAGCGGCAGCGACGAAGCAATCCGGCGGCTGGATTGCTTCGCTTGCGCTCGCAATGACGAAGTTCGTCGCCTAAGCCGCATCTTCATTTCGCGCTGAACCGATCCAACGCCTTCGCTACCGGGCGGAGAATGCGCTTCCGTGCCTTGTCGCCACCAAGAATACAAATACGAGGCAAAAGCCATGCACCAAATGTGGCGTCTGAGCGAGGCCGTGCCGCAGAATCTCGAGCTTGCCTGCACCGACGATGGGCTGCTGCTCGGCCGCACGTCCCTGATCGAACGCCGCGACGGGCGCTTCGTTGTCCGCGCTCGCGACGAAATCGAGTGGCTGCTGAAATGCGCCTATGACGGCGAGCCGCCGGTCGACCGGCTCATGTCCGGCCTGGCGAGAGTGGCTTCGGCGCTGAATGTCAACGATCAGTGTCTGGCGCGGATCGCCGCGGTTCATTTGCAGATGCCCGACCGGCGAGTGCCGCGGTCCGCGACGCGCTGGCGGCGGAAGATTCGCTGATCAAATACGCCCGCGACGGTGGCGCTGGCGCCGCGAACTGGAATCCGGCGCTGCATCCGCGCACCGGCACGCGGCCCAACCCCGGCTGGTTCGCCACGACCGGCGGCGAAAGTCACGACGTGCCGAGGGTGCGCGCTGCGGAGAACAATGATCCGATGCGACGATCAGGCGCATCGCCTGACGCCGTCGATAACTGGGTCCATCAAACGCATCGACGAGCTCGGCGATTTTCTGGAATGGTTGGCCAATGCCAAGCCGGAGGACGAACAGATAATCCGCGCGGAAATCAACCGCGACTGGGGGAGTGTCGGTGACTTTCACGCAGTCGGCACTCTCAATTACATGCTCTCGCAAGTGCTCAAGCCCGGGACCACGCCGGAGCAGCGGCAACAAATACTCGAACTGATCGACAACTATTCCCGGTAGGATCCAACCGAAGTCGCGCAATTCTACGATCAGCTGTTTGATCTGTTCGTCCTGTCTGGAACCGCGCTGCATAATCGGCCGTTGTCGAAGCCGCTGGCGGCGCCGCCGGAAATTGAGTTCGAGACGGCGCAACTTGCGTTATCGGAAGAGCAACGCGCGGCCATATAACTTGGTTGGGCCAAGCGTGGAAAGGTTCTCGATAGAATCTTCCGCAAGGGCAATCTACACGACCTATCTCGAACCATTGATGACCTTGTCGATAATGTTGCGATCAGCAATAAATCGGTTGATTTGAACGCAGCCACCTATCAGGACTTCCGCCGTTTGCTCTCCAGAGTGAGCCGGGATCTTGAAAAGCTGGAAGCGTATTCCGGCACGGACTGGGGAGGTGACAGCATCAAAGCTACTGACATGGCCAGCAAAGTGTTGCGCTTAATAATTCCGATCGGAAGTATGACGCCGGTGCAGCGGGAAGCGATTAAAGCCGCGACCAGAATCGCCAGAAGCAAGAACCTTCGGCTCATTGTCACGGAATTCTAGGAGAAATCATGCGTTGTCACTTGTATTTGAGGAAGGGCAAAGTATTCATCCCAACCTTTGGCCGCGTGCCCGGAGGGCCATACCGCGATATTGAGCCTGTTGCCGTGGTCGATGTTTCCAACGCCGAGGATCTGCGCCGCGCATTCCGCGAGACAATCGCCAGGGGTAACCCTCCAATTGGTCCATATCCGCGCCCTAATCCGCCGCCGGTCGTCGTCAAGTATGCCGGCGTGAAGAGTTGGGGGGCGTTCGCGCGCGGCGCGTTGCCTTGGAGTATCGAGGAAGAGAACGGAATCTTTCAAATCATCGGCCGTCGAAGAACTCTGGATGGCTGGGTGGAAGACCCCGAGCAGACAGTCAAATTCCCGGTGGGAACGACGCTGGATCAGGTGATCGATCGCATGATCGCTATCCTGCGGGAGGCAGCGCAGCAATAGCGGCCGTTGCCTCCGTGGGCCGCGCGCAGGCGTTATTTTGAAGAGCGACTCGGGCGCACACTCCATGTCAATTTTCCGGTTATCGACAAGATTCCCGACGGAGTTGCTACCAGCATTAAATCAATCGACCTCAAAGCAGCCACCTATCAAGATGCCGCCCGTTTGACAGGCCGATTGCAAAAGTATGTGAATGAGGTTTCAGAGTTTGTTGGTGGCCAGATGAGAAAGGATGTGGTCGAATTTTTTGATATCAAAGCTCGCGCGTTAAGCTTGGCCGTTCCGAGAGGCATGACAGCGGCACAACGTGAGGCCATCAATGCGGTGCGTTCGTGGGCAAGGATGAAGAATCACAATCCCGTTGAAGTTTCAATTCGTGAATTTTAGGGTCGACCAATGCTATGTAGCTGTTATCTGAGGGATTATGTTGTTTACGTTCCGACCTTAGCTAGGCGCGCGCGAGAGCCCGTCTACACGCATATCGAGCCGGTCGGTGTGGTATCGATCGCGAACACGGAGGCCGTTCGTCGCACTTTGTTGGAGACGATTGCCAGAAAAAACCACTACACCCGATCCTGACCAAAAGGCTCGGGATGCACCCTTCGATTATATTGAAATATGCGGGCGTACGAAGTTGGTCTGCGTTCTATCGCAATGCGTCAACGTGGAGCATCAGAGAAGACGACGGGGTTTACAAAATGATCGGCTATCGCAAGCCTTCCAAAGGATCTTGGCTGCAAGACCTCGAGCAACAAATCCAGTTTCCGGTTGGGGACAACTGTCGATGACGTCGTCGACCGCATGATCGCGATCCTGCAGGAGGCGGCGCGACAATAGCCGGCGTGTTCGCCTCTAACCATCCGGCAGCAGCGCGGGGGCGCCGAGGGGGTGGGACAAGCCAACATAATGATATAGGTGGGAATGGCGGCGAGATAGCCGCGAATCCGGCCTTTGCTTTCGAAGCACGCGCTTTGGCCCACTGATTCCGAATGCCGCGACGCTGCTGGATCGTCCGGTAGAGCCCCAAGAACAGAGCGGATCAAACCCAACATCCGGAACTACAAACGCCGGCCGAAGCCGCCGCGCATGCCGCCCGCAATCAGCGAGATGATGAACAGCACGAGGGCCACGAAGAAGACGATCTTCGCGATCCCCACCGCAGCGCCCGCAATACCGCCAAAGCCGAGAACGGCCGCGATCAGTGCAATAATCAAAAGTGTAACGACGAGGCTCAGCATCGAAGTGCTCCGCGTTGCAGTTTCGATGTGTAAACTCCGTGACGGCCGCGCCGGTTCCGCCGAGGTTCAGACCTGATCCGGATCGTCCCTGGGCGGGAACAACAGAGCGCTGAGAACAATCAGAAGCGTCAGCGTGGCGTAGATCTGCCATCCGGTATTGTGCAGTGCCGTTGCGAACTGGCCGCACAGGCGGTCGACGTCGGCCAAGAATGACAGACTATCGTTCATTGTCGCCCCTCCTGCGAACGCTCATGGCGGCCACCCTTTCGGGGGCGAAGGCAGCGAAAGTGAGGCTCGCAGCCGAGTTCCGCTCGCCTGCCTAACATTTCAACTTTGCTGCCGTAATGCGCGGCAGTCCGCCCATTCGTGCGGCTGAAATGGCTAGCGACCCCAGGGCGTTAGGGGCTGGCACGCAGCTTGCGTTTCCGGAGAGCGCAGGGGGCTGGCCGGCCGGACGCCCACAAGATTTGTCTCGGCTCGCCCGTCGGATTGGAGCCGGGATATGGATTATGTGAAGCCAGCAGATGTCGCAGCCGCCATGGTCAATGCCGGGCGCAGCAAGCTTGCGCTTTCGGCAACGGATCTGGTCGTTCGCGGCGGGCTTGCCGGTGCGATCCTTGCCGCCGCGACAAGCCTTGCGGTGACCGGCGCCGTCCAGACCAATCAGCCGCTAGTCGGCGCGCTCATCTTTCCGGTCGGCCTCATCCTGATCGTGCTGCTCGGCCTCGATCTCGTCACCGGCAGCTTCGGCTTGCTGCCGCTCCCTTGGATCGAAAGCGACACCGACGCCAAGACGATCGTCTCCAATTGGGGCTGGGTCTTTCTCGGCAATCTGATCGGCAGCGTCGTTTACGGAGTGTTGCTGGCGATCGCGCTGACCAATTTCGGCGCCACTGCGCCTGCCGGTGTCGCCGCCAAGATCGTCGCCATCGCTGAAGCCAAGACCACGGGCTACGAGGCGCTCGGCCGTGCCGGCCTCATCACCGTGTTCGTCAAGGCAATCCTATGCAACTGGATGGTCTGCCTCGCCATCGTGGCGGCTATGACCACCTCGTCGACCATCGGCAAGATCGCGTGCGCGTACATGCCGGTGTTCATCTTCTTCGCGCAGGGCTTTGAGCATTCGGTCGTGAACATGTTCATGATCCCGACCGGGATGATGATGGGCGCCAAGGTCACGATCAGCGAATGGTGGCTGTGGAATCAGATTCCGGTCACGCTCGGTAACCTGATCGGCGGCGGCATCTTCACCGGCATCGCACTTTATCTGACTCATAAGCCTCGCGCTGCCGCGCCTGCGCCGCTGGCGGCGGCGACGCGGGTGCCGGCCGAATGAGCGAGGCCGATCTCAAACCCGCGGCCGCAGATCAGTCCGGCGATTTCAGCTCCGAACAGAAACGCTATCTGGAGGGCTTTGTCGCCGGCGTGCAGATTGCAAAGGCGGCGAAGAGCGTCGCCAGCGTTCCGGTGGCAGGTGGCGCGGCTGCGCCGCCTGAGCCGACCGGACCGGATGCTGCGGCCTTCAAAGCGCAGAACCGCGTGCTCGCTGCCGGCAAAAAGCTTTCCGATCAGGAAAAGTTCAAGCGCGAGGAGCATCCCTTCGACAGCTACGAGCGCCTTAAGGAGTTCGGCGCGCGCAACGAATACCCGAGGCCGCCCGACAATTTCCGCTGGCGGTTCTTCGGTTTGTTCTATGTCGCGCCGAACCAGAATTCGTATATGTGCCGCTTGCGCATCCCGAACGGCATCCTCAAAGCGGCGCAATTCGCCGGCGTTGCCGACCTCGCCGAGCGTTATGGCGGCGGCTACGCGCATGTCACCACCCGCGCCAATCTGCAGATCCGCGAGATCGAAGCCCATAACGCCGTCGCGGTGGTCGAGGCCATTCAGGATCTCGGCCTGTGCTCGCGCGGCTCCGGCGCCGACAATATCCGCAATGTCACCGGCACGCCGACCGCCGGCATCGATCCGCAGGAGCTGATCGACACCCGCCCGTACGCGCGCGAATGGCATTTCCATATTCTCAACGATCGCTCGCTTTACGGCCTGCCGCGCAAATTCAACGTCGCCTTCGACGGCGCCGGCACGATCCCGGTGCTGGAAGATACGAACGACATCGGCTTTCAGGCAGTGCAGGTGAACGAGGGTTTTGGGCTTGAGCCCGGCGTCTGGTTCAAGCTGTGCCTGGGCGGCATTACCGGGCATCACGATTTTGCGCGCGACACCGGCGTTCTCGTCCAGCCGCAGGACGCGTGCAAAGTCGCCGATGTGGTGGTGCGGCTTTTCGTTGAGCACGGCGACCGGACCGACCGCAACAAGGCGCGGCTGAAATACGTGCTTGACGCGATGGGCATCGAGAAATTCGTCGCCCTACTGGAGGAGAAGCTCGGCCGCAAATTCGATCGCGCGCTGCCGGGCGCGGTCGCGCGGCGGCCTGCGTTCGATCGCACCGCGCACATCGGCATCCACGCGCAGAAGCAGCAGGGGCTGAACTGGATCGGAGTCGTGCTGACGGTCGGGCGGATGTCGGTCGCCCAAATGCACGGGCTCGCCGCCATCGCGCGCGATCTCGGCGATGGCGATGTGCGGCTGACGGTCTGGCAAAATCTTCTGATCTCCGGCGTTCCGACTGAAAGGCTTGCAGAGGCGCAAGAGCGGATCGAGGGGCTCGGGCTCGCTATCCAGACGAATGCGATCCGTTCCGGCTTGGTCGCCTGCACGGGGAACACCGGCTGCAAATTCGCAGCTTCCGACACCAAACGCCACGCCGAGGACATCGCAGCGTGGTGCGAGGCCCGGGTCGCGCTCGACACGCCGGTCAATATTCATCTGACCGGTTGCCACCATTCCTGCGCGCAGCATTTCGTATCCGAGATCGGTTTGCTCGCTTGCAAGGTCCAGGCGAACGAAGACGACGATCCGGTCGAGGGCTATCACATTCTGATCGGCGGCGGCTTCGGCCCGAACGCCGCGCTCGGCCGCGAGCTCTATCGCGACGTTGTCGCCGAAGACGCACCACGCATCATCGAGCGTATTCTGAAAGCTTATCTGACGCATCGCGCTTCGCCGGAGGAATCGTTTCTCGTCTTCTCGCGCCGGAATGACGTCGAGGTGCTCAAGGCGATGGCCGAGCGGGAGCCCGCTGTATGAGCGTTTCTCAACGGCCGCCCATTCCGTCCCTCATTCCTGAATCCGCGCCGTTCACGGTGGAGCAGCGCACTTGGCTCAATGGCCTGTTCGCTGGCCTGTTCGGATTGCCGGAAAACGTTACGCCGGTATCGACTGCCGACGCCACCAAGCTTTTGGCAGGACTTCTCGACGGCGCGGTTGGTGCAGCGGTCCCGCAGAACGATGCCGCGGAAGCCGACGATGGCGCCCCTTGGCACGACCCGGCGATGCCGATGCCCGATCGCATGAAACTCGCCGATGGCAAGCCGTTGCCGCGCCGGCTCATGGCGGCGATGGCACAACAGGATTGCGGTCAGTGCGGCTATAACTGCAAGGATTATGCGGACGCGCTGTTCGCCAAATCTGAGAAGCGGCTGAACCTTTGCGTGCCGGGAGGCAAGGAAACCTCCCGCATGCTCAAGCAGCTCTATCAAGAGCTGGACGGCGCCGCCCTGGTGCCCAAGCCGGCGCAGCCAAAGGCCGCCGAGGCTCAAGCGCAATCTGCCCATGCCGCGGCGCCCGGTCGCTCCCGCGACAATCCCGTGTACGCCACCTTCCACTCGCGCCGCCAGCTCAACAAGCCCGGTTCGGAAAAAGAAACCTGGCATGTCGACATCGATCTTGCTGGAACCGATCTCGATTATGTGGTCGGCGATTCCTTCGGCGTTTTCCCTGCCAATGATCATGATCTCGTCACGGGCGTGCTGTCGGCGCTCGACGTGCCGGAGGACTTTCCCATCGGCTACCGCACCTTCCGCGAGGCGCTCACTGACGGCGTTTCGCTCTCGCCGGCGCCGGATATGCTGTTCGAGCTTATCTCCTATCTGACCGGCGGCGAGCGGCGGCAAAAGGCCAAGCGCCTTGCGGCCGGTGAAGATCCGGATGGCGATGCCACAACGCTCGACGTTCTGGCAGCCTTGCACAAATTCCCCTGCATCCGGCCGGACCCCGAGGCCTTCATCGAAGCGCTCGATCCTTTGCAGCCCCGCGTCTATTCGATCTCCTCGTCGCATCGTTGCAATCCGGGACGCGTGTCGCTCACGGTCGATGCGGTCCGCTACGAGATCGACAAACGCATGCGGCTCGGCGTCTGCTCGACCTTTCTCGGCGGCCGCGTCGCGCCCGGCGACAAGATGAGAGTCTATGTGCAGAAGGCGCAACATTTCGCGCTGCCCGAGGATCCGGCAAAGCCGATCATCATGATCGGGCCTGGCACCGGCATTGCGCCGTTCCGCGCGTTTCTACATGAGCGGCAGGCGATCAAGGCGCCCGGACGCAACTGGCTGTTCTTCGGCCATCAGCGCAGCGACTACGACTACTTCTATGAAGACGAGCTGGTCGCCATGCGCGCGGCAGGCTTGCTGACGCGGCTGACGCTCGCCTGGTCGCGTGACGGCAAGGAGAAGACGTACGTGCAGCACCGCATGCGCGAGGTCGCCCGCGATCTGTGGTCATGGATCGGTGAAGGCGCCCACATTTATGGGTGCGGTGACGCGCTGCGCATGGCCAAGGACGTCGAGTCCGCGCTCACAGATATCGTGGCGGAGCAAAGCGGCCGCAGCGCCGCCGAAGCCGCCAAATTCATCGCCGATCTGAAAGCGCAGGGCCGCTACCAGGCGGATGTGCATTAGACCAGATCCCGATCACGTTGCTGCGTCATTGCAGGCGAAGCGAAGCAATCCAGTGCTGTCCAGTTGGATTGCTTTATCGCTTTGCTCCTCCGCAATGACGACGTCAAATGCGCCTACGCCGCGTTTTTCAGATCCTGCCGCCGCTCCAGCAGCATGCGCAGGCCGTAGCGGGGGCGAAGCGTAATCAGGCCCTGCGGCTCTACGGGAAAGCCGGGCTTCAATCGCAGCCGGTAACGCTGCGCAATGGTCGCAAGAATGAGCGTTGCTTCTGCCATCGCGAAAGCGGCACCGATGCAGATGCGCGGGCCGCCGCCGAACGGAATATACGCAAAGCGCGGCCGCTCGGCGGCGCGCTCCGGCGCAAAACGCTCGGGGTCGAAGCGATCGGGATTCTCCCAGAGCGATGGCTTGCGGTGCAGGAGCCAAGGCACGATCAGCACCTCGGCGCGCGGCGGAATGCGCTGGCCCAAGATTTCATCGACGGCGATCGGGGATCGCGATATGGTATGCGCCGGCGGATAGAGCCGCATCGATTCCTCGATCACCATGCGCGCGTAGCGCAGCTTGGGGATGTCGTCGTAGCGCGGCGTGCGGCCGCCGAGCACGCTGGCCAGTTCGTCATGCAGCTTCGCTTCCGCTGCCGGATGCTGCGACAACAGATACCAGGTCCACGACAGTGCCTGCGAAGTGGTCTCGTGGCCCGCCATGAAGATGGTGACTACCTGATCGCGCACTTCCTTTGCGGTCATGCCGCCGCCGGTCTCGGCGTCGCGCGCCGCGATCAAGCGCGCCAACAAATCTTTCGGCTCGGCGTCGGGCGCGCGGCCGCGCACGGTCAACAGACGGTCGACCTTGCGGTCGAACTCGTCAAAAATTCCGCGGGTGGGAAGCGGCGAGACGAGGTTCGTGAACCATTCCGGAAAATGTAGCAGGTCGAGCAGGCGAGGGCGCACATGGGTCTGATATTGGTTCACGCCGTTTTCGACCACGTCGACAATCTCATCGGAGTCCGACGAAAACATCGCGCGCGAGATGATATGCAGCGTCGCCTGCATCATCGCCGCCGCCACGTCGACTTCGCGCGGCGCCGGCAGTTCGTCCCATTTTGCCAGCAGCGCTTCGGTGACGTCGGTCATGATCGGCGCATAGCCCGCGATGCTGCGCGGATCGAAAGCCGGCGCCATGATGCGCCGATGGCGGCGCCAGGTCTCGCCTTCGCTGGTCAAGAGGCCGCGGCCGAGCCCGGGCTCCAGCAGACGGCGGCCGACCTCGGACTTGGTGTAGTTCGCGGCGTTGTCCAATAGCACGTGCCGGATGGCGCTCGGCTCGTTGATGATGAAGGTCCGCCGCCACAGAATGCGGTTGGTGACGATGTCGGCGCTGAAGTTTTCCGCCTTATGGGTCGCCAGTGCGTTGTCGCGGATGGCGCGCAGGAATTGCCGGAAACCCATGCGGCCTTCCGGCCGGCGCGGTTGGGCGAGAACGGGAAACTCATTGCTCTCGATGACCGTCATGGTGCTTGCGCCTTATGCTCGGACCGAGCGACTTGGCTTGCCTATAGCAGACTCTAGCGATCGGCGAACCGCCGCTTTCGGCCAAGGTCCATTCTCTTGGCAGAACAGCGGGTTGCGATTCCCGGCCGTTCATCTTGCCTCATACTTGGCCTTGAGATCGACATGATGGGTTTGCTATAAATGCGCCATGGGGACGCAGGGGTTTTCCGGTCGCGCGGTATTCGGCGGACAGGGCGGTGATCGCGCCCCTTGGCGCCGTGTCACGATACTTGCGGTATCGTTGGCGGTCCTGCCGCTTGCGGCGGGGTGTTCGGGTTCTTCTTTGCCATCTTTCGGTTCGTCGCAGCCGCAGGCCGCGTCCGTACCACCGCCTCCGGGCGCGCCCGCCGGCCAACAGGCATACGCTCCGCCTCCCGGCCAGCCCGGCAATCAACCCGCAAGTTATGCCGCAGCTCCGCCGCCAGCCCAGGCGGCTGAGTCGTCGGACGGGGCGACGGTCGGTTCTTTCAAAAGCTCTTATGTCGGCTTCCTGAAAGCATTCCGCGATCCCGACCCGGAGCCGGCCGGTTACGATGCGCGCGCGTCGGTTTATCCGCAGCAATCCCTGGCCGATACCTTCAAGGGCTCGGCCGATGCGAACCAGCGCCCCGATCCGGGCGGCGCGGGGTATCCGCAGCAATCGCTGATCCGCTCGCCGAGCGCAAACCCGCCGCAACAGAACGCTTACATTCCCCACCCGCCGAGCACGTACGTTCCCTCGGGACAACCATACACGCCGCCGCAAGGGCAGGCGGCTTACGCTCAGTCGGCGGATCAGCAGAACTCTGCCGCGCCGCCGGCTCAGCCAGATGCTTCGCGCACCGCGCAGCAAAGCTCCGCGGCGTCCTCGGCCAAGAAGGCTAAGGCTGCGCGCCCATCGTCGCAGCAAAACGCCGCCGCGCCGCCTCCGGCTCCACCCGCTTACGCCGCGCCCGCGGCTGCACCTGCGCCCGCCGCGCCGCCTGCGCAGCAGGACTACAGCGATTCAATGCCGTATCCCAAGCAGTCGCTTGCCGACGTCTTCCGCGGCTCGACCGAACCGCAGACCCAGACCGTGCCGCGCCCGCCGAGCACTTATACGGCATCAGGACAACCCTATACGCCGCAAGGGCAGGCGGCCAACGGGGCTCCAGCGGGAGGCGCAGCCGCGGCGCCACCTGCAAGCCAGGACCCCTCCAACTCACTGCCCTATCCGAAGCAATCGCTGTTTGAAGTCTTCTCAAACAAGTAAAGCCAACGCTGCACGGCATTGTTTCATGCGCGTCGGAAATTCAGGCGTATTTGATCTCTCATCGGATCGAGCGCTGATCGCTTTATTTGGATGCGGGTCTCATCCACCGCTACCGTAATTCGCCGTCAGATAGTCGACAATGGTCTTTGCATCGGCGTCGCCGATCGGCGCCCCGTAGGCCTTGATCATTTTATCGACTTCGCTTTCCCAGCCCTCGCGATTGAGAAATCCCGCATTGATCCGTGGATAATCGAGCGAGTGACAGGCGCCGCAATAGCCTTCGACGATATCGCGTCCCGGCGCTTCTTTGAGCGTCACGGCCTCTTCGGCCCGGGCCGCAAAGCCCGACATCGCGATCATTGCGGTGATCAAAAGTAGTCGCATTGCATCGCTCACACTGCGTTGACCGTCAGCGGACGGACCACGTTGTTGTTATAGCCCGCCGGATTGAAGATGAGTTTTTCAGCCTGTGTCTGGCCGATGGTGTTGCTCGCCCGCGCCAGCACCTGATAGCGGCCCGGCCGTGGCGGCACGAACGCGAAACGAAAGACGCGAAACGCAAAGCGGCCGACGTCCTCGCCAAGTTCGGCCTCGCGCCAGGTATCGCCGCCGTCGGTCGAGATTTCCACGCGGGCGATGCCGTAGCCGCCGTCCCAGGCGACGCCGCGAATGTCGGCGCTCTCCCCAGCGTGCAGCGTAAAACCCTCTGCGGGTGTCGTGATCATCGAATTGATCACTATCTCGGTGATCGGTTCGTTCGCCGCGGCCATCTGCGACAAGAAATGCTGAACGATCGGGAATTTGCCGCTCGGGATGCGATAAGCGCTCTTCATCCAAAAACCGGCGAAGGGTTTCGTCACCGCCTCGATCGAAACGAGATGCTTCATCCAGTAGGTCGCCGTCCAGCCTGGCAGGACGAGGCGAATCGGAAAGCCATTGTAATGGGGAAGGGGAGCGCCGTTCATCTCGTAGGCAATGAGAGTGTTCTCGTCGAGCGCTTTGTCGAGCGGGATGCTCTTGATGAAATCCGGCGTCCCGTCGAGCACCGGGCCGTCGGCGCCATTGAGCGCGACCTCGACCGTCTCGGGCCGCACATTCGCGCGGCTCAGTACGTCTTTCAGCCGCGCGCCCTTCCAGAGTGCATTCCCCACCGCACCGAAACCCCATTGCACGCCAGGCACATGCGGTTCGGAAAATCCGCGCCGGGTGCCTGAGCACTGGCAGACGGCGGCGACTTCCACCGGGTCGAAATTTGCGCGCAGATCGCTCAATGTCAGTTCGAGTGGCCGCGCCACGCCCTCACCGCTGACCATCAGCTTCCACTGTGCCGGGTCGATCTCTTCCGGAATACCGGCGAGGTGATAGCGGACGAAGAAGGAATCGTTCGGCGTAAATTCCGACGTGAAATAAGAGAGCGGCGTTTCGTAATTCGGCGGACGATAGGAGAGCTTGATCAGCGGCTTTTTGCCGGGCAGCGTCTCCAACGTCGCCGTACCGTAGACGCCCTCCGGTAGCCCCCGCGGCAGGAACGACTTGTCGGCGGCTTGCAAGCGCGCTGGAGAAGCCGAGCCGGCCAACGCGAGCGCGCCACCTGCAATCAGAGCGCGACGACTAATCATCGTCTCCTCCGAGACCGCCTTGGGGACGAACACGATATAGAGGACAAACGCTGCTGCAAGCACCTCTTTGTGGTCACCGCCGTGCTCCCGGCAAAGCCACGCTTCCTCACGGCTGTCAACGCGTGGTGCATCCCTCAGGCGTCGAAATTCCGATCGGAAACTCGCGAAGATTGAGGATCGGTAGAGAAATTGGCTGAAGTTTTCGGATACATGTCGAGCCTCTGTTTTGCAGTGCAGCGATTGGAAGGTGCGTTCCGGGTGAATCTGTTATTACTAACCCGGCCCTGTCCGATCTCGTGGTCATGAGGGGGAGATGCCGCGCGTCCTGATCGTCGACGATCACCCCATTGTGCGTATGGGGGTGCGGGCGATGCTTGAGCAGGCTCCCGGTTTCGAGGTGTGCGGCGAAGCCGGGTCCACCGTTGAAGCGCTCCGCTTGCTGTCGGCTGAAAATCCGGACGTCACTTTGCTCGATCTGA
>Ga0210401_10005130_pt1 | contig 13504 bp, 6 predicted proteins | sample IncBWH32MmetaG_FD_150866 | JGI IMG/M metagenome (GOLD analysis project Ga0210401, IMG submission 150866) | Forest soil microbial communities from Barre Woods Harvard Forest LTER site, Petersham, Massachusetts, United States - Inc-BW-H-32-M | ecosystem: Environmental > Terrestrial > Soil >... | reverse complement strand
GACGCGAAATACCCGAAAAAAGAAAATAATCAGGCCTTCTTTCGCGAACTCCTCGCCCGCGTCACAGCCCTCCCTGGGGTTGATTCAGCCGGCGCCACGCTAAGCCTGCCGTTGAATAACGATTTTTCCAACTTGCAATTTCGCTCGGAGGGGCAAGCGCAGGATCCAGGAGCGAAGCCAAGTTCCGCTCAATATAACGTCGTGTCGCCTGATTATTTTCGGACCATGGATGTTCCCCTTTTGCGCGGCCGTGTATTTACGGCTGCCGATACAAACGAGTCTCAGCCCGTAATGATCATCAATCAAGCGATGGCCCAACTCTTCTGGCCCAACGCGGATCCTATTGGGCAGCGAATCGTTATTAGCGACCGCCAGCCCGCCGCGCGGGAAATTGTCGGAATTATTGGCGACGTTCATCAGATGGGCCTTGATAAAGCGGCGAAGCCCGAAATGTATGTCAGCCTATTTCAAAAAGGAGCGGGCAGCGCTTCCGTGGTCGTCCGTAGCAAAACAGCTCCGCTCTCGCTCACCTCTGCCATCACCGAACGAATTCACTCGCTGGATAAAGACTTGCCCGTACAGGGCGTCTTAAGCATGGAGAAGGTCGTGGGCGTCTCAGTTGGCAGCCGCCGATTTTCCACGTACTTGTTCACGCTTTTCTCCTTCCTCGCACTTATTCTCGCCACTGTGGGCATTTACGGCGTGACGTCGTACACCGTCGCGCAGGGCACGCGAGAAATCGGCATTCGCATGGCCATCGGCGCGCGTCCGATGGATGTCATGAAGTTTGTTCTAGGCGCGGGCATGCGCCAGGTCCTAGTGGGGGCCGGCATCGGCATCGCCGGTGCGCTGCTTCTCACGCGCTTTTTGGCCAGCCTGCTGTACGGCCTCACCGCCTACGATCCGGTCACGTTCGCAGCCGTTCTCGTCGTGCTGGCGGGAGTGGCGCTCGCGGCCTGCTATATCCCCGCGCGGAGGGCGATGCGCGTCGATCCAATGATTGCTTTGCGTTACGAGTAGGCACTCCGGAGGGTGGACAGATCGTTAAGAGGCAGTAGAATACTTGCCAATCTGTCGCTTTCTTGGGGGCGAATCCATGGAAACCATCTGGAATGATTTGCGATATGGCTGGCGCATGTTGCGCCGTAATCCCGGCTTCGCCGCAGTGGCAATTCTTACGCTGGCGATCGGAATCGGCGCGAACGCTGCAATTTTCAGCATTGTTAACACCATCCTACTGCGGCCGCTCCCGTTCCCGGATTCGAATCGCATCGTAATGGTCTGGGAGACCTACGCCAATCGCAACGTCACCCAGGGCACCGCCGCTCCGGCCGAATTGCTCGACTGGCGCCCAATCGTCCATTCCTTCGCCGAACTCTCGGCTTTTCGCCCTACCTTTCTCACCCTCACGGGCAGCGGAGAAGCAGAGCAACTTTGGGGACTGAACACTTCGCCGAATTTTTTCCACCTGCTGGGCGTCAAACCAGTCCTCGGCCGCGATTTCCTCGACTCCGAAGAACAACCCGGCAATGACGGCGTTGTCATCGTCAGCTACAGCCTATGGCAGCGCCGCTTCAGCGGCGTTCCCGGCGTCATTGGCAAGAGTATTACCCTCGACGAGAAGCCTTACACAATCGTCGGTGTGCTACCGCGTGATTTTTCGATGTTCGGCACCAGCCGCCAGCTCGACATCTGGGTGCCGCTGGCGATCGATCGCGGAAATCTCGACCGCGAAGCCCATTCCATTGTCGTGATGGGCCGCCTGAAGCCGAACGTTTCCATCAAGCAGGCCCAGGCAGAGATGGAAACGATTTTCGAGCAGCTCAAGAAGCAGTATCCAGGAGTCAATCAACAAGACTTTCCGCGAGTCGCCAGCTTTCAGGCCGAGCTGGACGCTCGTGCACGCCCGGGCCTCCTTGTATTGATTGCCGCCGTTGGCTTCGTCCTTCTCATCGCCTGCGCCAACGTCGCAAACCTGATGCTCGCGCGCGCCGCATCTCGCGAACGCGAAATTGCTGTCCGCACCACTCTCGGCGCCGGCCGCCGCCGCATTCTGCGTCAACTTCTCACCGAAAGTGTTCTTCTGGCGCTGATCGGCGGCTTCTTTGGAATTCTGGTCGCCTACGGCGGACTCCATCTCTTGCGCGCCGCGCTCCCTCCGTCAGGGGGCCCCAACGAAATCCCCCGTGCTAGCCAGGTCGCCATCGACGGTGCCGCTCTTGCCTTCACGCTCGTCGTGTCGCTTCTCACCGGAATTATTTTCGGGCTTGCGCCTGCGATTCAGGTATCCCGTTCCGCGCTGTCCGAATCGCTCAAAGAAGGAAGCCGTGGTTCCACCGGCGGCCGCCGCAGCCATCTCGTGCGCTCCGCTCTCGTAGTTTCGGAGGTCGCGCTTTCGCTCATTCTCCTCGTGGGAGCCGGCCTGCTCATTCGCAGTTTTGTTCTGCTCATGGCGGAGGATATTGGTTTCAATCCCTCGCATGTCCTCTCAATGCTGTTGTGGCTGCCGGAAACTCGCTACAACTCCAACCAGCCGATCATCAATTTTTACCAGCAGCTCATTGATCGCGTCGAGGCGCTGCCCGGCGTAAAGGCGGCGAGCGGCGTCAATTTTCTGCCCCAGACCGGATGGCGCGGCTATTGCGATTTCGATATCGGAGGCCGGCCTATCCAGCCCTCCGGTGAGCAGTTCACCGCCCAATATCGCGTCACGGACTGGCGCTACGTCCGCACCATGCACATTCCTCTGAAGAAAGGCCGCGATTTCACCTCCGCCGACGGGCCCACCTCTCAACGCGTCGTTCTCATCAACGAATCGCTTGCTCGCCGCTACTGGCCGAACGAGGATCCCGTTGGCAAACAGATTCGCCCGCTCTTTACAGCGTCCCGTACCCCAGTCCAACCGCAGCCGAGCGATGCGTGGGCGACCATCGTAGGTGTCGTAGCCGATATCCGCGAGTGGCAGTGGGACGAGTCCAACGTCGCGGAGCTCTACGTCCCGTTTGCACAGATTCCTTCGCATCTCATGCGCATCGTGATTCGCTCCGACGGCGATTCCTCTCAACTCGTCCCGGCCGTTCGCCAAATCGTTGCGAGCCTTGACCAGAATCAGCCGGTCACGGAGATTCGCTCCATGGACGAGTTTCTTGCCGCTGCCGTTTCGCAACGGCGTATGAGTATGCTCTTGCTCGGATTTTTCGCCGTGGTTGCTACTCTGCTCGCCACCATCGGAATTTACGGCGTGATGGGTTACACCGTGTCGCAACGCTCGCATGAAATCGGCATTCGCATGGCCCTTGGCGCCGAGCCGGGCGATGTTTTGCGCATGGTCGTCGGCGACGGTATGCGCCTCGCGGGAATTGGACTCGCTCTCGGCATGACTGGCTCGTTCCTTACCATGCGTTACTTGCAAAGCCAGCTCTACGGCGTGAAAGCGACAGATCCGCTGACGCTGGGCGGTGTCGCCGCAGGCTTGGCGATCGTATCTGTAGCCGCCTGTTATTTCCCCGCGCGCCGCGCCACGCGCGTCGATCCGTTGGTCGCGCTGAGACACGAGTAACACATTGCAGCTCGTTCGAGTGTTGCAAAGAGAGAACTGAATGGAAACGATCCTGCACGATTTGAAGTACGGCGTTCGGATGCTGGTCAAGAACCCCGGCTTTGCCGCCGTTGCCGTCCTCACGCTCGCTCTCGGCATCGGCGCGAACACCGCGATCTTCACGGTCGTCAACGGCGTTCTTCTACGTCCGCTCGCTTTTCGCGATCCCTCGCGCGTCGTCCTCGTCGTCGAGCGCAGCCCGTATCCGACCATCACCACTTCCTACGAGAACTATCAGGACTGGCGCGATCAGAGCCACACGTTCGAATCCATGGAAGCGACTCGCTTCACGAATCTCACGCTCACGGGTCTCGGTGAACCCGAACGCCTCACGGCTCGGAATGTAACGGCAGGACTTCTCCCGCTCCTCGGCGTAACGCCCGTGGCTGGCCGCACATTTCTGCCCGAAGAGGACCGCGCCGGCGGCGCTCCGGTTGCCATTATCAGTTACGGCCTCTGGCAACGGCGCTTTGCTGGCTCAAAAGACTGGATCGGCAAGACAATCACGCTTGACGCGCAGCCCTACACGCTCGTTGGCGTTCTGCCTCCCGGCTTTCAGCTGCTCCAGAATGCGGACGTCTTCGTCCCGTTCCATCCCTGGGCAAAGACTCTTCCCGACGACCGCAATTGGCATCCCGGAATCATCCCGGTTGCACGGCTCAAGTCCGGGGTCAGCATCGAACAGGCGCGCGCTGAAATGAAAACAATCGCGCAGCGCCTCGAGAAGCAGTATCCGGAATACAACGTCAACGAGAGCGCCGATGTCGTTCAGCTCCAGGATCAAATGGTGCAGAACGTCCGGCCGGCGCTTATCGTACTTCTCTGCGCCGTCGGCTTTATTCTGCTGATTGCCTGCGCCAACGTCGCGAATCTTTTATTAGCCCGCGCTGCTTCTCGCACTAAGGAAATCGCTATTCGTACCGCGCTCGGTGCCGGTCAAATCCGCATCATTCGCCAGTTGCTCACGGAGAGTATTCTCATCGCCATAGTCGGAGGCGCGCTTGGTCTGCTGTTTGCCAACGCCGCGCTCGGCCCGTTGCTCAAACTTTCTGCCGGAATCGTCCCGGACGTGGGCGCGATCCGTATTGACCGTTGGGTCCTGGTGTTCACGGCCGCAGCATCTCTGTTTACCGGAATTCTCTTTGGATTGGTTCCCGCACTGCGAACCGCGCGGCTCGATCTTCGCGACACGCTGAACGAAGGTGGGCGCGGCGCAAGCGGGGGAGCCGCGAGCCATCGGCTCCGAGGAGTTCTAGTCGTTACCGAGATTGCGCTCGCCATGCTTCTCCTCGTGGGAGCCGGACTTCTTCTGCGCAGCTTCGAGCGCATGCAGGCCACCGCGGCTGGCTTCACCACTGACCATTTGCTCGCTGCCGATATCCCTGTTTCGCCAACGGCTTATCCTCAGCCCGAGCAGAAATTTCAATTCTTCGACCGGCTGCTGGCGCGCTCGCGTGCTTTGCCAGGAGTGCGTTCCGCGGGCGCCGCATCCTTTCTTCCGATGAACGGTGGCGGCTCCATCATCCATTTCAATACCTTCGGCCGACCGCCGAAAAGTCCGCACGAATTCACCGCTGCCGGCTATCGCGCGATCACGCCGAATTATCTCGAGACGCTTGGTGTCCCCCTGATCGCGGGGCGCATGCTCACCGACGCCGATAACGAAAAGGCGCCTGGGGCGGTGGTGATCAACGCCTCGATGGCGCGCATCTTCTTCCCCGGAGAAACGCCGCTGGGAAAGCGCATGCAGCTTGGCGCCACACCCGACCAGGCCGTTCCGTGGATGGAAATCGTGGGCATTGTCGGCGACGTCCGGCCAGGGCTAGGCACCGATCCACAGGCGGAAATGTATCTGCCCTATCGCCAGGCAGACGCCGTGCTTCCCGTTTTTCAACTGTCGGTCGTGCTTCGCACCACTCTCGATCCACAGGCAGAAACCTCCGCATTGCGCAGCGCGGTCGCTGAAATCGACAAGAATCAGCCGCTCGTAAACGTGCGCACCATGGAAGACAATATGGCGACTTCCGTCGCGCAGCCGCGCTTCCGTACTTGGCTGCTCGCTCTTTTTGCGCTGCTCGCCTTGTTGCTTTCGACGATCGGCATTTATGGCGTAATGTCTTACTCCGTAACCCAGCGCCTCTATGAAATCGGTATCCGCATCGCTCTCGGCGCTCAGCCGATACAGGTGTTCCGGCTCGTCACCGGTGAGGGATTGCGGCTCGCGCTTCTCGGCGTCGCAATCGGCTTTGCGGCGTCGCTCGCTCTCACGCGCGTTTTGCGCAGCTTTCTTTACGACGTAAGCGCGCTTGATCCAATCACTTATTTATCCGTCGCGGGAATCCTGATCGCTGTAGGCATTCTCGCGTCGTATTTGCCCGCACGCCGCGCCACAAAAGTCGATCCTTTGATTGCACTTCACTATGAGTGAGAAAAGGCCATGAACTCCATGCAAGATGTCGCAGCGAAAGAGAACCGCAGTAAAATCGAGGGAGAATCATTTCGCGCCATGATGCCAACACACACTTCACGCACCAGAATCCTGGTCGCCGACGACCAGCCCGACATTCGCGAAGCACTGCGCCTGCTGCTCAAAGGCGAAGGCTTCGAGACCGAAACGGTCGCGTCGCCCGCCGCGGTACTTTCCGCGCTCGAAGCCCGCGAGTTTGACGGGCTCCTGATGGACTTGAACTATGCGCGGGACACTACCTCGGGGCAGGAAGGTCTCGACCTCCTTTCCAATATCCGCGCGAAAGACAGTACGTTGCCAATCATCGTGATGACCGCTTGGGGCAGCCTGGAACTTGCGGTGGAAGCGATGCGCCGCGGCGCGAAAGATTTCGTGCAGAAGCCTTGGGAAAACGCGCGCCTGCTCGCAATTCTGAAAACACAGATCGAACTGTCGCAGGCCTTGCGCAGAGGCCAGCGCCTCGAAGCGGAAAACCGTCTGCTGCGCGCCGATGGCCGTCCCACGCTGATTGCCGAATCCGCGTCCATGCGCCCGGTAATGGACATGATCGCGCGCGTCGGCCCGTCGGATGCAAACGTCCTGATCACCGGCGAACACGGCACCGGAAAGGAAGTGATTGCTCGCACGCTATACGCTCTTTCGCCGCGCGTCGGCCGCCCGCTGGTCACCGTCAATGCTGGTGGCTTGCCCGAGGGCGTTTTTGAAAGCGAGCTTTTCGGCCACGTAAAAGGCGCGTTTACCGATGCAAAGTCAGACCGCGTCGGCCGCTTCGAGCTGGCCGACGGCGGCACGCTCTTCCTCGATGAAATCGCCAACGTGCCCATGAATCTCCAGGCGAAACTCTTGCGCGCGCTAGAAACGGGCGAGCTTGAGCGCGTCGGCTCGTCGACCACGCGCCGCGTCGATGTGCGCATTCTTTCCGCCACCAATGCCGACGTACAAACCGAAGTCACCGGCGGACGGTTCCGCGAGGACTTGCTGTTCCGTTTGAACACCATCGAAATTCATTTGCCTCCGCTGCGCGAACGCAAGGAAGATATTTCGCTGCTCGCGCACCATTTCTTGCGCCAGTCCGCGCAGCGGTATCGCAAGCAGCTCGAAGGCTTCGAGCCGGTGGCGATGCAGGTGCTGCTCGACCATCCCTGGCCCGGCAACGTGCGCGAGCTCGATCACGCCGTGGAACGAGCCGTCCTGCTCGCCGAAGGTCCGCAGGTGCGCGCGGGCGACCTCGGCCTGCGTCCCGCGCGCGAAGCCGCGCTGCGCATGGACGAAATGAGCATCGAAGAAGTGGAGCGCGTGCTGATTCAGAAAGCGCTCGCGCGTTTTGGCGGCAACGTGAGCCACGCCAGCAAAGCGCTGGGCCTCAGCCGCAGCGCCCTGTATCGCCGCCTGCAGAAGTACAGCCTTTGAAACCTCTTCTTCACGAGCGCCGGATACTTTTGCTGGCCCTCGCCGCCGGGCTGGGCAGCACCATCGTCGCTCTGATCCTCCTTTGGACCGGAAGTTATTCCTCGAAACTGGAATGGACGCTCACCATCGTGATGGTGATTGCGTGGCTGAGCTTCGCATTCACCGCGCAGAGCCGCGTGGTTTTCCCGCTGCGGACGCTTTCGAATCTTCTTGCTGCGCTTCGTGAAGGCGATTTCTCGATTCGCGCGCGCGGCGCGGCCAACGACGACGCTCTCGGAGAAGTTCTTCGCGAGGTAAACGCGCTCGGTGAGACGCTGCGCCAGCAGCGCCTCGGCGCGCTCGAAGCCACCGCGCTGCTCCGCAAGGTGATGGAAGAAATTGACGTGGCCGTGTTTGCATTCGACGGTGGTGGGCACTTGCGCCTAGTGAATCGTGCGGGTGAACGCATGTTGAACCAACCGGCGGAGCGCATCCTGGGCCGCACGGCGGACGAACTTGCCCTTTCGGAATGTCTGCAAGGCGAGACGCCGCGCATCGAACAGATCGCGTTTCCCGGCAAATCGGGCCGGTGGGAAATCCATCGAGGAAGTTTCCGCGAGGCCGGACTGGCGCACCAGCTTCTGGTGATCTCGGATTTGAGCCGCGCGCTGCGCGACGAAGAGCGGCAGGCGTGGCAGCGGCTGATTCGCGTACTCGGCCACGAGTTAAACAACTCGCTCGCGCCGATCAAATCCGTCGCGGAAAATTTGGGCAGCATACTCGGCAGGAAAGAGCGCGCTTCTGACTGGCAAGAGGATATGCGCAGCGGTCTCAACGTGATTGCCGCGCGCACGGATGGTCTCGCGCGGTTTATGAACGCGTACGCGCGCCTGGCGAAACTTCCGCCGCCGGCGATACGCACGATGGATGTGGGCGTGTGGATCCGGCGCGTGGTCGGGCTCGAGCCGCGCCTTGGGGTGCAGCTCAAGCCCGGTCCGGAAATCGAGATCCAGGCCGATCCGGACCAGCTCGAACAGCTCCTGATCAATCTATTGCACAATGCGGTGGACGCGGCGCTCGAAACCGGCGGAGGCGTGCGCGTCGGCTGGGGCAGCGAGGACAACTTTGTCGAAGTTTGGGTGCAAGACGACGGCCCGGGAATTCCCAATCCTGCGAACCTCTTCGTGCCGTTCTTCACCACCAAGCAGAGCGGCTCCGGAATCGGGCTGGTACTCAGCCGGCAGATTGCCGAAGCGCACGGCGGATCGCTGACGCTCGAAAATCGAGAGACGCAGCGCGGCTGCGAGGCGCGGCTGCGTCTCCCAATCAGCAACTGAGACCCGCTCATCGCAAATTCTCCGATTCCAGGGCTGTGACACGGTTCTGAAGATCGCGCGCGATTTCCTCGGCAGGCGTGGCTTCGCTGAAATTCACCGGCGCGCCGATCGCTACTTTGATTTCACCCGGACGCGCCCACTTGCTGTCCTCGACTTTCCTTTCGAACAATCCGTCGATGCGCACCGGCACGACGGGAACTCCAAGGCGTGTCGCGAGCAAGCCGATTCCGGCGCGGAACGGAGACATTTGCCCGGTACGCGTGCGCACGCCTTCGGGGAAAACCAGAACGCTCCATCCGCGATCGATCAGCTCGCCCGCAAATGCAAAACTCTTGCGAAAGCCCGCGCGCTGTGGCAGCGGAAACACGTTGAAGAGCGTGACGACCAGCAAGTACTGCGCCTGGAGCAGCAGACGGGTAAAAAATTGCGTGCCTTCCGGAGGCTTGCGCATCGTTTCGAGCAATTCCCCGTCCATGGCGACTGCCAGGCGGTGACGCAGCCGCGCCGGCAATGCCTGCAACACAAAACCAGGATCGATGAACGCGATGTGATTGGCGACGACCAGAACGGGTCCTCCAACGGCGCGCAGGTTCGCGCGTCCGCGCACTCGCGGCCAACCCAGAAGAAGCATGGCCGGCCGGACGAGCAGGTAAAAAGCAGCCGCGCGAATCCAGCGCATCGGCCAGCTCTGCGCCCAGCGCGGATAGTGATAGGCGCGTGCGGGCGCCTGGGGTTCGGCAAGCAGTTTCTCGATTGACGCGACGGTGTCCGCCTGCGTGAAGGCGGTTTCGCTGAGATCCACCTGATAGCGGTCTTCGAGGGCGCTCATCAGTTCGACGCGCTCGATAGAGCTGAGCTGCAGTCTTCCGCCGCTTTCGTTTTTGGCCGAGCCGTGCGCCACGCGCGCCAGCAGCTCTTCGACCGGCCCTGATGAGCCGGATGAGGGTGATGTGGATGCTGCTGATGATAAAGACGACGATGACGAGCGGCCGCCCAACTCTGCTTGAACTGCCTCCTCGATGCGCCGGAGTACCGGCTTTTGCGTCGGAGTGCGCGGAAAATCGCTGCCAGGCCAGACCATCCAGCGGCGCATCCGCTGAAACGGCGCAAGCCGTGAATTTGCGCGCTGCACGATTGCTTCGGCTTCGCTCGGTGAAGCAATCGGCGAGGCAGAGCCAGCCGGCGACAATGGCTCGCGCAACAGAAGCACGGCGCATGGCTCGGCGTTTCCGTCGCGCGCGAGTCCCACGACAACGCAATCGCGCACTTCCGGTTCCTTGCGCAATTCGGCTTCGAGATCTCCGGGGTAAATGTTCAGGCCCGCGGGCGTGACGATTATGTTCTTTTGGCGGCCCTTGAAATAAAGCTTGCCGTCGGCGCCCTGCGCGCCGAGGTCGCCGGTGTGGAACCAGCCGTCGGCATCGAGCACAGGCGTGACGGCAGAATCCTTCCAGTACCCGGACGCGACGTTTTCTCCACGCACGAGAATTTCACCGCCGTCCGAGAGTTTCAGTTCGAGTCCCGGCAGGGACTTGCCGATCGAGCCCTGGCCCGTGCGGAAGGGGTGGTTCACGCTGACGAGCGAAGTGGTTTCCGTGAGCCCGTAACCCTGAATCACGGCGTAGCCGAGCCGCTTCCAGAATTGTTCCGCAGCGGAGGGAAGAGCGGCGCCACCGGAAATGATGGCCAGGAATTTCCATCCGAAGCGACGGTGGATCGCGCGGAAGCGCCACCAGCGCGCGAGAAAGTGCTGACCTTCGGCGGCATCGAACTCGCGATGAAAGGAATCGAGGCGGCCGCGCGCGGCGAGGTCGCGCTCCATCTGGTCGCGAAGGGATTCGACCAGACGCGGCACGGTGACCAGAACGGAAACGCGCTCCCGGCGAATCGTCTGAATCACATCAGCGGGATTGAGCGTGTCGAGGAATACGGAAGTGCCGCCCAGAATCTGAGAGAGAAAGATTCCAAGCAACTGGCCGAAGACGTGGCTGAGCGGCAGAAGATCGAGGAAGCGGAGCGGATGAACGAAGCGTTCATAGCGGCGGTAGTTTGCGATTTCCTTTTCGAGCGGCTCGAGGTTCGCGAGCAGGTTGCCGTGGGTGAGCACGACGCCGCGAGGCTCGGACGTGGTGCCGGATGTGAATACGATTTCGACGGGGTCGCTTCGTCCAAGGTGCGGCGGAGAAAACGTTCCGTCCGCGAAGACGCTCGAATCGCCGCCCAGTTCGTCGAAGAGGATTGTTGGAATGTGCGTACCTGGAAGTAAAAGGCCGCGTCCGAGGATTGCCAGACGCACGCCTGCTTGCCCGGCAACGCGTCCGGCAAAATTGCTGTCGGCGATCGCATCCATCGGCACGGACACGGCGCCGCGAAAAAGGCAGCCGAGGAATGCCGCGACCCATTCGCCTGAATTTTCGCCCCAGAGCAGAACGCGGTCGCCCTTTTGGATGCCGCGCGCTTCCAGCTCGCGCGCGAAACGGGTTGCCGAACGCAGCAGCTCTCCGTACGACAATCGCGCCATCCGATAGCCGCGCCGCCACTTAACGGCGATCTCGTTCTGCGGCCGCGAATTTGGCTGGAAATATTCGAGGAGTGAAAGCCTGGGCATCGCGGCATCAGTGTCGCTCATTCGCGTGCGAGTTGGGAAGTAGGCGCGGGCGCGAAATGCGAATTCAGCGACGATTAGAAATGGGATTTGTGTTGATTGCGTTGGATTTAGGTCCGTTTCTAATCGGCATGCTCTGTCGATTAGGAATGCCGTTTTAGAATGCCCGAAAGAACGCTGCCCGTGTGAATTGCGGGAAGTCGTGACACGCGATTGGTGAATAGCAAAACGTGAAAAGTAGGTCGCACGAGAGAGATCCTTCGGCTCCCGTTGTTCGCTCAGGACGACGACCTTCGTCAGGTCGTCGAATTTGGCGATTAGGACGGGTACGCACATTGATTTTGCGCGGGTTAGGTCCACTTCTAATCGCGGAATTTGGCGATTAGAAATGCGTACTAAATCCTCCCGGCTCTCCTGCCTGGGACTTCCGACGGCCCCGTTAACTAGCATCTTTCTTTCGTCCTTCTGTTTTTTTTCGTTTTTACTGCGGGTGCGAGTGACTCGCTGGGGAACTGCTCTGCGGCCTGCACGGCGCTGTCGATCCGTGCGCCGTAAACAGATTAGCACGCCGAGGGAGAAATGAAACTGACCTGAGTGCCAAAGAAAGGACAGCTGTCCCTGCGTACCCAACCAGGGTGGGATTTCGGGCGAAGTGATTGAACTTTGGGATGAGAAAGGTAATTCAAAACAGCCGGCGAGACGCCGGTGCTACAAAGGACGGATAAGGGCGAGAAGCGAATGCGCGCATGTGGCCGAGATTTCGATCGCATCGCAACGGGCGCAGCATGCTGCGCCCCTACGAAGACAATCCATTGATAATCATCGATGAATAGAATACACTCCAGGGAGGCTACGGGAGAGTGCGAGGGGCGATGGCGCGGAAGGCGACAAAGCGGCGGGAAGCGGGCGGAGGCGAGGATGTTTGTTGCCGGACCGCGACTTCGCCTAAATTGGGGCGGGAGCGGGCGCGGGAATACGCGGGATGGTTCAAGGCGCTGGCGGACCCTACGCGGATACGGATTCTGAATTTGCTGGCGGCGAACCGCGCGCCGGTGTGCGTGTGCGACATTGTGAAGCACTTTCCGGTGGGGCAACCGACCATATCGCACCATTTAAGGATTCTGCGCGCGACGCGGTTCGTGCTATCGGAGCGGCGCGGAACGTTCATGTATTACCGGGTGAACCGGAACTGCCTCGGGGAATTTCCACAGGCTGCACGACTCATTATGGACGTATGAAGCAGCAGGTCACGAAGGTGCGATCGTTCATAAATGCATCGAATATCGTCAATGTTAGATGGATAGGAGGCGAACATGGCAAACGAAAGCATTCGAGAGACGGTGAAAAATAAGTACGGTGAAGCGGCCCGGCGCGTGGCTGCGGGCGAGGCGAGCGGTTGCGGATGCGAAGCCAGCGCGATTCCTTGCTGCGATCCGATTTCGTCGAATTTGTACGATGCGAGTGACGTAGCCGGGTTGCCGAAGGACGCGATGGCGGCGTCGCTTGGCTGCGGAAACCCAACGGCGCTGGCGCAATTAAACGCGGGAGAGACCGTGCTCGACTTGGGTTCGGGAGGAGGCATCGACGTCTTGCTTTCGGCGCGACGGGTTGGCGCTAGCGGAAAAGCGTATGGCCTAGACATGACGGACGAAATGCTGGCGCTGGCGCGCGAGAACCAGCAGAAGGCAGGCGTCCGGAATGTGGAGTTTTTGAAGGGCGAGATTGAGAATATTCCGCTGCCCGAGAATTCTGTGGATGTGGTGATTTCGAACTGCGTGATCAATCTTTCAGCGGACAAGGGCCGCGTGCTGCGCGAGGCGTTTCGCGTGCTGCGGCCTGGCGGGCGCTTTGCTGTGTCGGATGTGGTGGTGCGCGGCGAGGTGCCGGCGGACATCCGAAGGAATATCGAGCTGTGGGTGGGATGCGTGGCGGGAGCGATGGAGGAGTCCGAGTATCGCTCGAAACTGGCTGCGGCGGGGTTCGAGGAAATCGAAATTGAGGCGACGCGCGTTTACAGCGTGGGCGATGCGAGGCAGTTCCTGGCGACGAAGGGAATTGATGTGGACGCGATTGCGCCCCAGGTAGAAGGGAAGTTTACGAGCGCATTC
>Ga0210401_10005127_pt1 | contig 13506 bp, 14 predicted proteins | sample IncBWH32MmetaG_FD_150866 | JGI IMG/M metagenome (GOLD analysis project Ga0210401, IMG submission 150866) | Forest soil microbial communities from Barre Woods Harvard Forest LTER site, Petersham, Massachusetts, United States - Inc-BW-H-32-M | ecosystem: Environmental > Terrestrial > Soil >... | reverse complement strand
ACTGCCCGCTTTTGAGCGACCAGAGAAACCCGAGCAGACCGACAAGCCCGAGGCCAAGCGCCAAAGGCACGAGAATCACGAGTACTTCCATCACGATCCCCCGTGCGCGACGCGACGCGCACGAAGCGCGTTCAACATGACCAGCAGCGAGGAGCCAGACATCGCCGCCGCCGCAATCAGAGGCGTTACGACTCCGCTGATGGCAATTGGCACCGCCAGCAGATTGTATCCGACCGCAAGCCAGAGATTCTGCCGCATCAGGTGGAGCGCCTTGTGCGAAAAATCGAGCGCTGCGACCACCGGCACGAGCGGCTTACCCAGGAACACCAGATCGGCGGTGGCCTGACTGAGATGCGCAGCACATACGGGTGACATCGAGACGTGCGCCGCAGCTAGCGCAGGCGCATCATTCAACCCGTCGCCGACCATCATCACCTTGAAGTCCTGGCGTTTCAGATCTTCGATGCGCGCAATCTTGTCGGCCGGCGTGACGTCGGCACGCCACTCGACGATTCCGAGCGATTGCGCCGCGGCACGCACGGCCGGCTCGCGGTCGCCCGAGACAATCTCCACCGCGATGCCGCGCGCTTGCAGCGCCGAAACCACGGCCTGCGCGTCGGGACGCACACGCTGCCGGACCGCGAACACATAACACGCGCCGCCTCGCCTGAAGGCCACGGCCGATACTTCCGGATCGAGACTCAAAATCTCGTTGGCTAATTCGTCGGCTTCGCAGAACGATGGCCTGCCCAGCCTCACCTCCTCCCCATCGACGAAGCCACAAACGCCCTGCCCCGGCCGCTCCAAAATTCCGACCAGCGGCGATTTGGCATTCGAGGCGCGCGCTACCGCGGCGGCGACCGGATGATGGCTGGCAAGCGCAAGCCGTCCCGCGAGATCGAACACATCTTTGGGGACATTTCCTGAATTAACGACATCGAGTTCAGGCAATGTCAGCGTGCCGGTCTTGTCGAAGATGATATGATCAACCTCGGCCAGCCGCTCGATGGAATCGCCCGAGTTCAATAAAACTCCAGCTCGGAACATCGCACCGGACGCGACGGTCTGCACGGTGGGAATGGCGAGGCCCAGCGCGCAGGGGCAAGTGATGATCAGAACCGCAATACCGGTGACGATGGCATCGTGCCAGGTCGCGCCCATCAGAACCCAGCAGAGTATCGTCAGCAACGCAGTCGCGTGCACCACCGGCGCATAGAGCCTCGATGCCCGATCTGCGAGGCGCACGTAACGGGAGCGAGCTTGCAATGCATTGTCGAGCAATCGCGTGATCTCTGCCAGCAACGTGCCTTCCGACGCCGCAGAAACCCGAACGCGCAGCGCTCCGGAGATGTTGAGCGAGCCGGCATAGACAGCGGTGCCATGCTCCGCGGTCGCATAAAGGGTTTCTCCCGTGATCAGGCTTTGGTCGATCTCGGAGCATCCTTCGATGACCGTACCATCGACCGCACAACGTTCGCCCGGCCGTAGTAGAACGATATCGCCCGGTTGGATGGCAGCGACAGGCACTTCGGAAATCTCGCCGACTCCGATGAGCTTGGTCGCGGTCTCGGCCTTGAGCGCTGCCAGATTGCCGGCAAATGCGCGCGTCTTCAGACGCATGCTTTGATCGAGATAGCGCCCCACCAGCAGGAATGTCAGCAGCATGATGGCGGCATCGAAATAGGTGTGCTCGGCGTGGCGCAAGGTTTCGACGACCGACATTGCGAGCGCAAGCGTGACGCCGATGCTGATCGGAACGTCCATATTGACGTTACGCGTGCGCAACGCCCGGAACGCCGAGCGGAAGAATGGCTGTCCAGCGTAGGCTGCGGCCGGCAGCGCAATCAACGCTGACAGCCAGTGAAAAAAGTCGCGCTGCTCCGGGATCATGTCGCCGGCCTTGCCGGACCAGACCGGGACCGACAGCATCATCACATTCATGGTGGCGAAGACGGCGACGCCGAGGCAACGCAACAGAAAGCGCGAGTTGTCCGCTTCGACGGCTTCCGCACGGACGATTTCGAACGGATAGGCCTTGTAGCCGAGTTCGGCGAGCCGATCGATGAAGCCGCCGGGGTCGAGCGCGCCCCGCTTCCATTCCAGCGCCACGCGGCGGTCGGTCAAGTTAACGCGTGCGAGCGTGACGTCGGGTATCGCCGAAAGCCCGCGCTCGATTCTGGACATGCATCCGGCGCAACTAACGCCTTCAACAGCAAGGTCGATATGGCAAAGGCCCGAACCCAGGTCCTTCACATAATGTGAAAGGTCGCGCGCGATTTGCATGGTGCCGCCTTTCCTAATTCAACAGCACGCGATTCTTTGAAAGGAATAGCCGCTGTCCCGCGGCGGCGCCTTCGAGCACCAGATCCCATTGTCCGGGTCCGATCAGGGGCGCACTTCCGCGATAGATGCCGCTGGCTACTTCAGCGAGCGCAATCGCCTGATCGGCTCGCCTGTCGGCGGGCCGTTCGAAGCGGCCCTGAAAATTCAAGCCGGACATCGGTAAACCGCTGTTATCGCGCGCCTCGACCTCTAGCGTTGCGCCGCCATCCGGCCCGCGCTGAATATGCGCGTCGACCTTCCAGTTTCGCGCGTTCTGATCGTGAGCGGCTGCGATCTCATTCTCATAGGCCAGACTGGCGCTGTAGGCGCTGTCGACGTCAGTTCCCGGCAAAGTCTGGATGGCGAGCTTCGCCATGATCGCGTTGACAGTGAACACGACACCAAAAAACGCAACCAGCATGAAAAGTACCTTGCGCCCGGTCAACGGCTTCGGCGAAGCCAACGGTCTGCTCATACCAGGTTCCTCTGCAATCCTACGGAGTCACGAAATTATCAGTCGCCGACGCCACCTCGCCGAGTCCAATATCGGTCACCCTGAATTTCACCGGGGTCGATTTCTCGAGGTTGTTCTCGGTGGGCGCCGTTACGAGCAGTCTCAGTTCGGTGGTTTGATCCCGTCCGAGGATGATCATGGGCCTATCAGGCGTAACGGAATCGGCTCCGACAACGTGGACTGTCGCGTTTGGCGGTCCATCGATATCGATCGCCACGACGCGATCGAAGCCTCGCTTGTTCAAAAGGCGAACCGTATAGGCATTGCGAATCGAGCCGTCGCTCAGTCTCACCGCGACCGGATTGCGATCGTGCAGCACGTTGACATCGAGCAGCGATCGCGTCAGCAGGGCGTACAGCATCAGCGCGGCGACGCCAGCGATCAGGGCGCAATAAACGATGGTGCGCGGCCGGACCACGCGATAGAGTTCGGGTTTCCCGGCCTGGCGACGCCGAATATTGATGTCATTGTCATATCCGATCAGCCGGGTTTCCCTGCCGACTTTCTTCATCACCGTATCGCACGCATCGATGCACAGACCACATTGGATGCAGCCGAGCTGCGCGCCATCGCGGATATCGATTCCTGTCGGACAGACGGCAACACATTGGTAGCAATCGACGCAATCGCCGACGGATTCGCCAAGGGCGCGCAAATCGTTCGCCTTTTTCAGCGAGGTGCGTTTTTCACCCCGGTCGTATCTGTAGGTAACGTTGAGCGCCCATTCGTCGGTAAGCGCCGCCTGGATACGCGGCCACGGGCACATGTAGACGCAAACCTGTTCGCGCATGAACCCGGCGAGCACATATGTCGTGGCCGTTAACATCCCGATCCAGATATAGGCCAGCATCGGCGCTTGGAACGTCACAAGCTGCTTCACCAGCGTCGGCGCATCGTTGAAATAGAGAACCCAGGCGCCGCCGGTCCACCACGCGATCAACAGCCAGATCGAGTTCTTCAGCACGATTTCCTTTAAACGCTGCAGTTTATGCGAGCTGCGCGCCGCGTCTTTTCTCATGCGTTCCCGACGGTCGCCCTCGACCCAGCGCTCGACCGCGTAGAACAGATCGGTCCATACGGTCTGCGGGCAGAGATAGCCGCACCAAATGCGGCCTCCGACCGAATTCATCAGGAAGAGCGTAATGGCGGCAAGGATCAGCAGGCCGGTAAAGTAATAAACCTCCTGCGGCCACAGCTCGATAAAGAAGAAATAGAATCGGCTATTGGGTAGATCGACCAGGACGGCCTGGCTCGGGGCACCCAACCCGCGATTCCATCGCACGAACGGCAGCAGATAGTAGACGCCAAGGCAGAATGCCATCAGGCCCCATTTGATGCGCCGAAATGTTCCAGCGACACTCTGGGGATAGACCTTCTTGTGGGCCGCATAAAGCGGCCCATCGTCTAGTTCCAGGTCGATTGCACGTACGGTCTGGTTCATGGGCAAGGGCTTCAGCTCGCATCTTTGATTAAGCGTAGGCTCAATCCCAGACACGCAATTGATCCACCTCAAAATGAGGTCACAACAGACCGTGGTTTGCCTTGCAACGAATTACTGGCCGCCGCCTAGCGAATGGACATAAACCGCCGTTGCTTTGATGGTGGAGGGGTCCAGACGACCGGTCCACGCCGGCATCACGCCGGACCGACCGTTGGTAACCGTCTCGATGATCGTGGCTTCGTCCGATCCATAGAGCCAAATCTGGTCTGTAAGATTCGGAGCGCCCATCACCTGGTTGCCCTTGCCGCCGTCGCCGTGACAGGACACGCAATTTTCCGTGAATATCTTTCGCCCGGCTATCGAATCGTAGCCCTGACGGGTCGGCAGCCCGGACAGGGATCTGACGTAGTTCGCGACTGTAACGATTTCCTCGCTCTTCAGCATGCCGTCCCTGCCGAAGGCAAGCATTGCGCTTTCGTGGGCCTTCGGGTGCCCCGAGCGTACCCCGAACTGGATCGTCTGCATGATCTGATCCAGCGTACCACCCCAGAGCCAATCGTCATCATTCAGGTTGGGATAGCCTTTGGCGCCAGCGGCGCCGCTGCCATGGCAGGGCGCGCAATTGTCGCCGAACACGGCCTTGCCGCGCGCCCGCGCCAGCGCCAGCAAGGCAGGGTCCTTCTCGATATCCGCCAGGGAAGCCGCGCCAAGCGTCACCATCTTCTCACCGCGTATTTTTTCGAGATTGGCCAGCTCGACGGCCACATCCGCGCGCGAAGAATAATGCAGCACGCCGGACGTATATCCGGAGACCAGCGGCCATGCCGGATAGACGATCCAATAACCGACCGCCCATACAATGCAGGAGTAAAAGGTCAGGATCCACCAGCGCGGCAATGGCGTATTCAACTCCTTGATGCCGTCCCACTCATGGCCGGTCGTCGCAGTGCCCGTGACTTTGTCGATATCGCTGTGATCGGTCATGATGTCGTCATTCCTCCCGCAGCGGCAGTTTCGACGCCTCGTCGAAAGCGGCTTGGTTGCGAGGCCAAAGGGCGTAAACCACGATCGCCAGAAATATTCCGACGAAGATCGGCGTCCACGCCGTCACGACAAAATCCGATACAAAGTTCTGGACCGTTAGAATTGCCTTCATAGTTGTGCCTTCTCAGCGAAGATTTGCTTTTTCATTGTAGAGTTTGAAATCGACCAGCGTGCCGAGCATCTGCAAATAGGCGATCAATGCATCCATTTCGGTGGGCATGCCCGTCTTGCCGTCAAAATTACGCACAACCGCTTTCGGATAGCGTTTTGTAAAGCCATCGACCCCGTCATTGTCCGGATCGGCCTGAGCCTTTAGATCGGCCACAGCGTTCGCAATCTGGTCATCCGAATACGGAACGCCCACCGCTCGGCTGGTTCGCAAATGATCGGCAATCGTCGTAGCGTCGACTTCCGTCTCAGCCAGGAACGGGTATCCGGGCATCACCGACTGCGGGACGATCGCGCGGGGATCGGTCAGATGCGTAACATGCCAATCGTCGGAATATTTGGCGCCGACGCGGGCGAGATCGGGGCCGGTGCGCTTCGAGCCCCACTGGAACGGGTGGTCGTACATGCTTTCTGCAGCGAGCGAGTAGTGGCCGTAACGCTCCACCTCATCGCGCAGCGGGCGGATCATCTGTGAATGGCAGAGATAGCATCCCTCGCGCACGTAGATGTTGCGTCCGGTCAGTTCGAGTGGCGTGTATGGGCGAACACCGTCGACCACTTCGATGGTGCTCTTCAAGTAGAACAGGGGTGTGATCTCGACGAGGCCGCCGATCGCGATTACCGCAAGAATCCCGACGACGAGAGCAATCGAGTTCTTTTCTAAAATTTTGTGCCGGACCCAGAATGACATTACACGCTCCTCATTCTGCAGGCTGAAGCACGACAGGCGACGATCCGGACATCGGCGCGGCCACTTCCACCTCGCCGACCCTCACGGTCATCCAGAGATTATAAGCCATAACCAGCGCTCCAAGCAGGAACAGAGCCCCGCCGGCAGCCCGGATGATGTAGAACGGATGCATTGCCTCGACAGATTCAATGAAGGAATATTCGAGGAAGCCGAGCGAACTGTAGGCACGCCACATCAGGCCCTGCAGGATTCCCGACACCCACATTGCCGAGATGTAGAGCACGATGCCGATGGTCGCGATCCAGAAGTGCCAGTTGACGAGCTTGAGGCTGTAGAGCCCCTTGCGGTCCCACAGCCAGGGAATCAGGCAATACAGCGCACCGAACGAGACGAACCCGACCCAGCCCAATGCACCCGAATGAACGTGACCGATGGTCCAGTCGGTGTAGTGACTAAGTGAATTGACGACCTTGATCGACATCAGCGGGCCTTCGAACGTAGCCATGCCGTAGAACGCGACTGACACGACCAGCATTCGAAGAACCGGGTCGGTGCGCAGCTTGTCCCAGGCGCCGGACAGGGTCATCAGTCCGTTGATCATTCCGCCCCAAGACGGCATCCACAGCATGATCGAGAATGTCATGCCCAGCGTCTGCGCCCAGTCCGGCAGCGCCGTATAGTGCAGATGATGCGGACCAGCCCAGATATAGAGGAAGATGATCGCCCAGAAGTGGATGATCGAAAGCCGGTACGAATAGACCGGCCGCTCGGCACGCTTGGGAATGAAGTAGTACATGATGGCGAGGAAGCCGGCGGTCAGGAAGAACCCTACCGCGTTGTGCCCGTACCACCACTGGAACATTGCATCCTGCACCCCGCCCCAGAGGATGTAAGATTTCGACCCGAACACCGACACCGGAATAGCCGGATTGTTTCCGAGGTGAAGCACCGCGATCGTAATGATGAAGGCGAGGTAGAACCAGTTTGCGACGTAGATGTGCGGTTCCTTGCGCTTGATCAGCGTCATCAGGAACACCAGCAGATAGGTGACCCAGACGATGGTCAGCCAGAGGTCGGCGTACCATTCCGGTTCGGCATATTCCTTCGATTGCGTAACCCCAAGCAGGTAGCCTGTGCCGGCAACCAAGATGAAGAAATTGTAGCCGAGCACAACGAACCAGGGCGCCAGATCGCCGGCGAGACGAACCCTGCAGGTCTTTTGAACGACATAGAATGACGTCGCGATCAGCACATTGCCGCCGAACGCGAACACTACTGCAGATGTGTGCAGCGGCCGCAGCCGGCCGAAACTGGTCCACGGCAGATCGAAGTTAAGCGCCGGCCAAGCCAGCTGACTCGCAATCAATAGTCCGACGGCGAATCCGGCGATCCCCCAAAACACCGATATTGCCGCGGCGAACTTGATCGGACCCAGATAATAGTTGGGCCGGCCCTTGATTTCCTGGGGCGGTAACGAGAACGGACGCTCGAAATAGCGGTTGAAGATCGCGAAAACCGCCCAAAGACTGGCGGCAGCACCCAAAGTGGCATGAAATGCGAAGGCGGTATCCAGAGCCTTGGCCGCCGCGATCAGGCAAAGAAATGCTGTAGCCGAGAAAAAAGCCGCCAAGCCGGCTTCGCCGTTTGACATCCATTTCGTCGATTGAGATTGGTTCATTGGTTGATTCTCTTCGGAGCGGCACCTGCTCCATCAACGCTGTTTTCCCTGCCGGCGATTTGATCGAAATCAAACTTCACAAGCTTGCTTGGGGGACGTGGCCAATCAGCCGTCGCTTACCGGCCTTGATGAATATCAAAACGACGGTCGGAGCCCGTCTTATGGTTGACCGAAGAAGGAGATGTCCGATGCGATCTTATTTCGACATACGCGACAAACTTGCCATCCGTGATGAGGTCGGCCGCGACCTGGAGACGGTTTCAGAGGCGATCGTGAACGCAAATTACCTGGCAGCCAACCTCCGTTGCCTGGAACCGGATGCCAGGCCCACGCCGTCGATTCGGGTCATTGGCGAAGGCAACAAACGAATCCACGAAGAGGTCGTCTTCGCTTAGACAGAGTTGGTCAAGGTCGAAGTCGCACGCATGGCGCGTTGATTCGCAAACAAGCTTGTGCGAGGGCAGAAATTAATGGCCGAAATCACTCGATTTATCGCAATCGCTTTTGATCTCATCGACGGCAACCTTGCCCCCGTCGAACCCATCGCCTGCGCGTATCCCGCACTCGCCATACAAACTGCGCTGGGGCAGTGGAAATTCTTTGGTCATGCGGGCGCTGTTGCGTTCAGCAACACCACCGATTTTGAAACGGGGAAATACGATCGCATGCATGTGCTGCGCCGCTTTGGGCAGGTGCCCGACGAATACTTGGGCAAACATGACGGCGAATGAATTCTGGATCGCCGCGAGGCCATTTGGCTTATCCACGTCAGCAGCACTCGCGCAGGATGTTGCCGCCGGCGAGACATCGTTTCAGAAATGTCGCGCCTGCCATTCCATCAGCGTGGGCGCCCAGAATAAGATCGGACCGCCCCTCAACGGATTAGACGGACGCAAGTGTGGAAGCATCGGTGGGTATGGCCATTCCGAGGCGAACAGAAATTGCGCCTTCACCTCGAACGAGGCTGTTTTTCTGGACTACATCAAAGATCCAAAACTGACAATTCCAGGCACGAAAAAGTTGTTTGCCGGCATCAAGGATGGGACAGAGGGGCGGAATTTGTGGTCGTATTTGAGGCAGTTCGACCGCAATGACCAATCGAAGTAGCGGGAGATTTGTACGCAATGCCGTCGTTTATTGCAATCAGGCCCGCCGGCCTTCCCGTCAAGAACTGATCACCCGCAACATGAGCCCGGGAAATGCTCGAGGTCGATCCGCGCCATCAATGACCGCAGGAATCGACGCGCATGACGGCGGGCGACCTTATAAAAAATCAGGAACTTTGATCGTCCCCGCGAGTCAACGGGTGGGCGCAAAGCACCGACCATCCGCGATATGACACGGAGGATCACAGGCGCGGCACGGCGTCCTCCACTGACCTTCGGCCACCGCGATCGGGACAATCTGACTCCCTTGACGCACTCCACGCCAACGCACTCGCAAACACCACGAACATGGATATCACCGCCGCACTTTCCCGATTTGATCCGTATCAACGACCCGGGTCTAGGCCGTGGCCAGGGGCCTCGACACGTTCCAAGTCCAGCAGGCGGACGCCTCCGGGCACGATTTCGATCACTCCGTCGCGTTCGAGCTTGGTGAAGGTACGACTGACCGTTTCGATGGTGAGACCCAGGAAATCCGCGATGTCCTGGCGGCCCATCGGCAAGGGCACTGTGTTTGCCGCATCCCCGAGCTGAGCCAGTCGATCGCGCCATCCGATCAGGAAACTCGCGACTTTTTCTTCCGCCAAACGACGTCCGAGCAGAACCACGTGGTCCTGAGCCTGGCCCAACTCGCGAATCACCAATTCGTTGATGCGGCGCAGAAGGTGCGGTTTATTCTCGATAAACCGCACGAAGGAAGTTCTGGAGAAGCGACAAACGGCGACGGGTCCGACCGCATCGGCAGAGAAGCTGTTGCGTGCGGAGATTGCTATTCCAAGGAAGTCGCCCGGCAAAGCAAATCCGACGATCTGCCGGCGGCCATCGGGCAACAATCTGTAGAGGCGCATGACACCCTCAAGCAAATTGTAGAATGACGTCGTCAACTCCTCCTGTGCGAACACCGTCTCGTGCGACATGAACTGGGCGCGGCGACCCAGATGATGGAGTTCCCGCAGTTCGGCCCGATCGAGTGCCGCGCAAATGCTAAGTGGACGCACCGCGCAATCGACGCAGAGCTGCTGATTTTGCTCACTTGTGGCCAAAGAAATCTTCATACGCAACTCCCAGATGAAGCCGGGTTTCGCACTGTACGCCTAGCCGACAGTTCAGTTGCATTTTAGCGAATCTCGGGCGCGCCTCTTGATCGAGATCAATGACCAACGACTCTGTCGAACCCATATTAAATCCTGGTCTGCGGACGCAGCCGCAATTTCAGAAGATCCGTGATGCTGAGATTAGCTCTGCGCCAACCTCTCATCATGCTGATCCTGATCACGCCAGCGCTGGCGATGTCGCCTGCCGAGCAGCGCGGCAAGACCTTTGCGCTAACCAATTGCGCACGCTGTCACTCCATCGATCGGGTAACCCCAAGCCCACTCAAAATCGCGCCGCCGTTCCGAACCCTGCATCTGCGCACCCGGTTGAGACACTCGGCGAGGCTTTGGCCGAAGGCATCGTAACCGGCCATCCGACCATGCCAGAGTTTCAGCTCGATCCTGACCAGATCCACGATTTGCTTTCCTATCTGAAGACCCTCGAATAAAATTTGGCTCTGCTGTCATGGCAGCGCGTGCACGGTCCAGTCGATCATATCCCTCGCAATTCGGCCGAATGCAGCGTCAAAGGCCGTGACGGCAGTTTGTGGCTCGACCTTGTCAAATTTCTCGCTCTCTTCGAACAGTCGCGACGCAACGACTTTTCCATCCTTGTCGACAATTCGCGCCGACAATCCGATTTGGGCCTCCGGCCCTGAAGCCACCGCAGCTCGGAAACGCCTGACGTCGATCAGGAGTTGAAAGTCGGGCTGGCCGATATCCGTCGCCCGCAGGGGTGCATGAGTGATATCGTAGTTCTCGAAGCTCTCGATCAGCCTTGCCTGCAGCAGTTTTGGAATGCTGTCGGCCCAGACGAATTCTGAGAAATCCGGATAGTCCTTGACCGGAGAAAACAGCATCCGCTGCGTCTCCAGCATGGCAACAGCCGTCGGTTCGGGAAGCGCCAATTGTCCCTTGATGGCCTTGGCCGGGGCAGCAAAACCCTGTGCCGCGCGCAGGTCGTAGGTCAGCTTCTGCACCGGCGTACCGCTCCCGGTCATCTTTTCGACGCCTGCGAGGATGCTGTCGAGTTTGGGGGTATTGCGCGCTAGCCCCTCTGAGAAAACCTTGAAATTGGCGATGGTGTCTTTCAGCGACTCGGCGTTCTCACTGAGCACGGAATCGACCTTGCGCAAGGCGTCACGGGCGGCCTGGGTCATGCTCTGGCCCGCGCCGGGATCGGCAATCAGCGTCGGCACGTCGCCAGAATTGGAAAGCAGCGCGCCCCCCTCTAGCGCAATCACGGGAACGCCGGTCAGGCCCTGGAATTCCAGACCGACCTTGGTGTCGGCCCGCACCGGCGTATTGGAAGCAACCGAGATCGTCGCATTGACGCGGCGGGGATTATCCGTCGCGAGCCCGAGATCCGTCACCTCGCCGACCCGGATGCCGTTGAACAGGACGCCGGCCCCGACCAGAAGCCCCGGCACCGAGCCGTCGAACTGAACATGATAGGTCTTGCGCGGGCCAAGCCCGCCGGTGTTGTTCAGCCAGTACACGAAGCCGAACACAGCGACGATGGTCGCCAGCACGAAGGCGCCGACAATGGCGAAGGGAGCGCGGGTTTCCATTTCTTTCAGCTCGCTCTTGGTTGCAGCATCTGCGAGCGCTTGCCGTGGAAGTAGGCCCGCACCCAGGGATGCTCGGATTGAAGGAGTTCATGCATCGGTCCGATGGCGACGATCTTGCCGTCTGCCAGCGCCGCGACGCGATCGCATTCGGTAAACATGCTGGCGAGATCATGGGTCACCATGAACACCGTCAGCCCCAGCGTCTCTTGCAGCGTCTTGATCAGGGCGTCGAACTCGCCCGCCGCGATCGGGTCAAGACCCGACGTCGGCTCATCGAGAAACACGATCGCGGGGTCGAGTGCGAGCGCGCGAGCGAGCGCCACGCGCTTGGTCATGCCACCCGACAATTCGGAAGGAAACTTGTCGCCGTCCTCCGGCGATAACCCGACCATTTCGAGCTTGGCAGTCGCGATCTCGTCCATCAGCGTCTGCGACAGATCGAGATTTTCGCGCAGCGGGAACTGGACGTTCTGCCGCACGGTCAAGGATGAAAACAGAGCGCCCTGCTGGAACAGGATGCCCCATCGCCCCGCCGCGCTCTGGGTGTTGCGATCCTCGCTCCGCCCGATCGCCGACCCCATCACCTCGATCTCCCCGCTTCGCCGCGGGATGAGCCCGATGATGGTCCGCATCAATACCGTCTTGCCGCCGCCGGAAGCTCCCACCAGCCCAAGGATCTCGCCGCGGCGGACATCGAGCGACAGATGGTCGATCACGATCTGACGGCCGAAACCAACCACCAGATCCTTGACGCGTATCGCGAACTGCGAAGGAGACGCTTCTTCTGGCATCGTCACATTCCGATCGATGCAAAAAATACGGCAAACAGCCCGTCGAGCACGATCACCAGGAAGATCGATTTCACCACCGATGTCGTTGTCTGCTTGCCGAGCGACTCGGCGCTTCCCTTCACGCGCAGGCCCTCGCTGCACGCGACGATGCCGATCGCCAGTGCCATGAACGGCGCCTTGATGATGCCGACCTTGAAGCTGGTCACGGACACCGCCTCATGCAGGCGCGCGATGTAGATCGCCGGGCTCATGTCGCCGTAGAACTGCGCCACCAGCCCGCCGCCATAAAGCGCGGCCATCGATCCGATGAAGCTGAGGATCGGCAGCGCGCAAATCAGCGCGATGATGCGGGGCAGGATCAACACTTCGACGGGGTCGAGGCCCATGGTCGACAGCGCGTCGATCTCCTCGCGCATTTTCATCGAACCTAGCTCGGCGGTGTAGGCGCTTCCCGAGCGACCGGCGACCATGATCGCGACGATCAGCACGCCAAGTTCGCGTAATACCAGAATGCCGACCATGTCGACGACGTAGGAATCGGCGCCGAATTTGCGGAAATGAAAGAAGCCCTGCTGGGCGATGATGGCGCCGATCAGGAAGGTGATCAGCACCATGATCGGGATCGCCTGAAAGCCGACCCGGTAAAGCTGATAGATTAGCGATGTCAGCCGCAGCGACCTTGGCCGCCGAAGCACGCCGACAAGCGCGAGAGCGAGCGAACCCAGCATCTGCAGGAACGCGCCGACGTCTTCCCTCGCCCCGATGGTGCCGCGGCCGATGTCGTTCAACTTGGCGACAGCAGGGTTGAGCGCAGGAAGCGGAACCGGATTGCGGCGATTGACCTCACGCACTTCTGCGATCAGGCCGGCATAATTGTCGGCAACGCCGACGATCTCGGCGCGATGGCCGGAAGCCGTCGCACGCCGAGATATTTTCTCAAGCAGCCAGGCGCCGAGCGTATCGAGTTCGCGCACGCCGGCCATATCGAGCTTTACCGCCTTGGTTTGTTCGAGTTCGCCAGTGATC
>Ga0210401_10005126_pt1 | contig 13508 bp, 10 predicted proteins | sample IncBWH32MmetaG_FD_150866 | JGI IMG/M metagenome (GOLD analysis project Ga0210401, IMG submission 150866) | Forest soil microbial communities from Barre Woods Harvard Forest LTER site, Petersham, Massachusetts, United States - Inc-BW-H-32-M | ecosystem: Environmental > Terrestrial > Soil >... | reverse complement strand
TCGTGTCGCCGCATCGGCCTCGCAAGCGAGGCAGCGCTCCAGGCTGCCACGCCGTTTTCTCGACACGCCGACTGCTGACCCGATACACTCCGCGCGATGAGCCAGCCGCCACCTGTTCCTCCGGAGCTGACGCCCCCACCACCGGGTAAAATCTCGAGGAATGCGCGATTTCTTGGGGTCTTGCTCGTGGTGCCGCTGTTCGTCCTGACGGTTTTGACTCTCTGGGTCCCGGCTTTCAGTCTGGTAATTGGTTCATTTCAACATCCGAGCGGTGGCGGTCATTGGACCAATGTTTTGGGCTTTACTTTAGCCACCGCTGTCGTGCGATTGCTCGCCTGTATCATCCCGATCCTGTTTGCCATCAGTCTCGCTTTCGCCGGGAGTGTTGCTCGTCATGTCGCGAGAACGGTCTTTCTTTTCTTTGCACTTTCACTAGGCCCTCTCAGCTATGCTTTGTGCTGCACACTTTTCTCGCTTCAAGTTCAACCCGGAACGTTGGAGAAACCGGTTGGCGCCTGGATCCTCACTCTCTGCGAGGAAGCGTCAATTACGACGGCGATCGTTGCCGCCATCGCGCTTTGGCTGTTTCCAGGAATCCAGGCATCGAATGAAGCGGAGAAGCGCGGCACAAATCTTGGACGGCTGGTTATCGCCACGGTCCTTTTGCTCGGTGTCTTCGCCTCGGGTTTTCAAGCGATAGTTTTTTCTCTGGTGACTTTTGGCGGTGTGACCGGTAGTACAAAGACTCTGGCGCTGCTTGGTTACGAAGGTCTGGTGCGGGCAGTGCCTGAGACTTCCGGCGCCTGGTTCCAGTTTGGATTCGTGGCGGTGCTCGGGTTAGTGGGCGGTATCCTGATGGTCACATCGAACGTCCGCTGGGCGTTCAGCAAAACCTCCGCCAGACCGCAGTCGATCGGATGCGTAGTCGGAGCGTTCTCTGGCTTGATTTTGTTTTGCACTGTACTGATTGCGGCGGTCCCCATGTTCGCCGGTATCTTCGGTTTTCTGGGTCCGGGTGGAAGATCGGCGATAGAAGGTTTGACGCCGGAGCTGATGACTAAGGTCACTCCTGGGATTCAGCATCAGTTGCTACTGGTTACAGCTTGGTTCGTGGTAGTCGTGCCTGCCACGTACCTGGCTGCCCTTGGGGTCGGTGGGCTCCGTCCGTTCGGACGTTACAGTGAATGGATTTTGCTCCCGTTTTTCCCGTTCTTTTTTATTTCAATCGCAACTCTCTGGCAGCCCTTCTATTATTCGATCTTCAAATTCCATCTGTCATGCAACGCCGTGGTTCAGCTCTATCCGCTGTTGACCAACGTGCCGTTCCTAATTTTTTTAACCCTCTTCTTTAAGGGCCAAACGGAACAATGGATGAATATGACCCCGCGGCCATCCTATTTTCGGTCCGTCATTGTACCTTCGTTACCAGTCACGATGACTTTCGCTCTGGCCAGCTCCCTTTTCGTGATCCGTGATGTTCTGTGGTCGATCCTTTCCATGCCACAGAACAACAACCTAGCCCAGCTCCTACTAACCACCGAAGAAGAGCTTTCCATGACTAGACTCGGATCGCTGGTGTTAATCTTTGCCGCGGGTTCGATACTGGTCTTCTTCCCGATCCTGGCTGTTCTTCAAGCTCTGGTCGTTGATCGTCTCCGCATCCGGGCGAAGTAGGCCGGTACGGACGAGCTCCCACTCGTCCGTGTTCTTCGACGCGGCCGGGAACCACGCTCGGACGAGCAGGAGTCGTCCCCTACCGGGCATAGCCCGGAAACCTGCCGCGCTATCGCCTTGACGGAGAGAGCTGCTCCACCCAAAGCTGTGTCCGATGTTCAAGATTTTTAGGACGAAAATCGCTATTGTGGGAGTGGCGCTCGCACTGGGTGGCTGTGCCCATGTCGTTCCCACCACGACGGTGGCGCCTCCAAAACAGCCATTTCAATCAACTCAACCAACTGTGCAATCCACTGTGGCGGAAAAGCGAGCGCCGGCGGTGCAGATGCAGATTTTTTTGGATACGAATCATTTCCGGCCGGGGATGGTCGATGGTCGGCCGGGCGAGTTTTTCGACAAGGCGTTAGCGCTTTATAACGCGAATCAGGGCAAACCAGCCGACGAGCAGCCGGATGTGGCGGGGATTGAGCCATACACGACTTATAAGGTGACTCCAGAGGATCTCAGTCAGGTTGGAGTGATGGCGACCGATAACGCGGAGGTAGCGAAACAAAAATCATGTCCTTATACGAACCTGGGCGATGTGATCGCGGAGCGGTTTCATACGACCGCGAAATTCCTGGCAGCAATTAATCCGACGATTGATATCAACCAGGTCCAAGCAGGGCAGTCTTTAACTGTCCCTAACGTCGCGGATCCATTCGATATCGGCAGTTTGCCCAAAGTGCATACTTCAAAGCGAGATCCGTCGTTGGCAGGCCGGTCGATCAAGATCGACGTCGCTCAGCGAATCTTGCAGGTGCGCGATAACGACCGGACGATCGCTTCATTTCCGATTACTCCGGGTTCGTCGGATCATCCGGCTCCGATCGGGGACTGGCGTATCGATGAGATCGCCACCTTTCCCTGGTTTCGGTATGACAAAGGTGTGCTCGAGCGTGGAGAGCGGACCGAGGATTTCTATAATTTCCCTCCGGGGCCACGGAATCCGGTTGGCATTCTTTGGATGCAATTGAATCGCCCTGGCGACGGCATTCATGGTGCGCCCAATGCAGCGACAATCGGCCGGGCGGGGAGTCACGGATGCATCCGGTTAGCGAACTGGGATGCTGCGTTGATCAGGACCTTAGTCACAGTGGGGGCGCCGGTTAGTATTCAGTAGACGTTTAACGTTTGGCGTTCGGCGTTTGGCCGTGGAGCGCTGCCTCGCTTGCGAGGCCGAGGGTCGGGACCTAGCACGACGGTGCATGTGGGCTACACGGCGACACGCCAAACCCCGTACCCGGCTCGGCGCGATTCTTGGCCTAGCCACACCAGTCTCTATTGGGACACTTGTTCCTTCGCAAGGCGTTCAACGTTATTCGGGAGCCTCGCCCTACCAGTCCTAACCATTCTGAATGAGGACGGTCCTGAGACCAGCCCACGCCGCTGTTGCCGAACGTTGCGAGCATCGGTTAATGCCAGGTCAAAACGAGATAGTATTGTGCTCAGCGCCAGTCTCATTTCGAATTGGGCGAAGGCCATTCCGATGCAACGGCGAACCCCGCCCCCAAACGGCAGAAACTCATAGGGTGAATAATGCCGCTCGAGAAATCGGTCCGGTCTGAATTCTTCTGGGTCTGTAAACACTTCTTTGCGACGATGAGCTAAATAGATACAACCAGTTACGGTGGTACCAGGTTCGAGAGTTACCCCCGCTAAGGTAACTCGTGACCGGGTGACCCGTGCGAAGGTGAGCAGTGCAACCGGGTAAATGCGCAGAGTCTCGGAGCAGACGGCATTGAGATAAGGCAGCTTAAAAACAACGCTAGGATCCGAGTTGTGATCCACCGATTCTAGTTCCTGCAACAGCCGTTCGCGTACGGCTGGCAATCGATGAATCCAATACAGCGCCCAAGTCAAAGCGGTAGCGGTAGTCTCGTGACCGGCAATTAGGAGGGTCATCAATTCATCCCGCAGTTCAACGTCGGATAAGCCTTCGCCCGCCTCGTCACGGGCAGACATGAGCAGGGTTAATATGTCATTTCGTTGACCGTTGTTGAGGTCATCCGTACTCCTGCGCCGCTCGGCGATTTCTTCGTAAATCAGTTCATCGATTCGTTGGCGGTTACGAATGAATCTCCCCCACGGACTATGCGGCCCCAGATCTTGGCGCATGCTGGGCACGAATAGCAGACTTGCGCTTATTGGATTACTTACGCCGTCCAGCAACCTTCCAAGGAGGGTCTCGAGTTGTCGATACCGAGGTCCGTCGAGCAGTCCAAACACCGCTCGCAGAATCACGCGCAATGAGATCGTTTGCATCGGGTGCCGGGCCGGGAAGGCCTGCCCCGGCTGATACTCGCGCATGACTTGTTCTGCGATGTCGCGAATCAATTCTCCGTAAGAACGCATCCGTTCCCCATGAAACGACGGCATCAATAACTGGCGTGCCCGCCGGTGGCGCTCACCGCTAAAAGCGAACACAGATTGGGTCCCGGTGAGCAGCTCGAGAGCGACATTGAACGATCCAGGCGCCTCGAACAGCTTGGCATCATCATTCGTTAAAATAACCTGCAATGCTTCTGGATGGCTAAAAAAAACCAGCGGCCCGAATTTTCGGTTGAGCCGGATGGTGAAACAATCTCCATACTTCTGGTGACAGCTCCGCATGAATGAAAAAGGCGTCGTCACCCATTGAAACATTTGCAGAGCGCTAGGAGCTCTCGGTCCCTCAGGTAATGCCATGACTCGCTATTTACACCACTGACGAGGCGGAGACAAAGGGGAGATCATGAGCCGTGATCGGTGAAAGGTGATTGGTGAAAAGTCGAAGGCGTTACCCGGATCGGGGGGGCATTGCATTCCGCTCGATCGGCTCAAGCGCAATCCGGCGTTTTAAATCGTGTGCAGGTATTGGGTTTAGAGAGACGCAACGCCCTGGCGTGTTCGCGGTTCCGGTGCTTACCCTTTCAAGTCGCCATGGACGCGAAGAAAAGTTCAACCGCAGATGAACGCGAATATACGCAGATAAAACAAAAAATCAGAATAGCCGCAAAGAGCGCAAAGAACAGATTAATAGACGGGATCCTGGGGGTTCTCTTCTTTGCGTTCCTTGTGTTCTTTTGCGGCTATTATTGGCTTCCCGTTTTGTCGTTGTGGCCTTGGCAGACGCCCCCTATCTGCGTCCTTCGCGCAGGACCCCACTTCGGTCATTTCACGAGCGCGTCGGCGTCCAGGAACCAGTCGGTGCCGAGCATTCGACCTGGTGTCAGCATTTTGACGTGCACCTGATTCGTCGCTGCATCGTAGCTAATGATCTTAACGCTTAGCTGGTTTCCGAATTGCCAGGCATCTCGCTCACCCATCTCTTTTTCTTGGTAAGCTTCCAACGCTTTCGAATCGCCGCTTTTCTTGACCCGTTGCCAATGGGATAATTCTTTCACCTTCTGAAACCAAATCGAATCTGCTTTCACTTGCACGGTAGCCCCTTTTTGAATTCCGCCCGCAAAGGAAACGATAGCCGAAGCCAATAGAAGCAAGAGTATCCTCAACGAAGATTTCATTCGGATGAGTGTAGCGAATGATCGGACGGCGTGGCGATCTAAAAAGGGACCGCGAATGGAAGCGAACTGGGAATGCACACGAATGGATCCACCTCCGCAAGCCCTACGGCGCGAGGCGCGAAATCGTGGAGCGCTGCCTCGCTTGCGAGGCCGACAGCGGTCGGCGCCCGTGGGCGCTAACGTTCAGGTAACCATCGGTGAAGGCTAGTGAAACCAAGGCTTATCGTGATGGGCACCCACTCTATTTGCGTTCGATGTCGTGCACACACAAACGCGGCGGGCAACCCCGGCCGGCCTCGTCCCGCGGCCGCGAGAAGGCAACGCTCCAGCAATCACGAATTACCAATCACTTTTCACTTCTCTCCCGTGGCTCGAATCTTTGCCAGGGCAACTTGAAAGGCTCCAAAATCTTCTACCAGTTGTACGCGTAATTCGTCGATCACCGCCCGGTAGCTCTCGGCGCCACTCCCACCGATCAAGATCGGCGTCTCCTCGGACAGACTATTCCGGAGCTCGCGCAGCTCGTTCTCGATCTGTGGCTCCGCTTCCGGGTAGACCATGCTGAGTACCACCACCCGCGCTTCGCTCTTCATTGCGACACTCGCAATTTCCAGGGCCGGCAAGCTGGGACCTAGATAAATCACTCGCCAGCCCCTTTCAGCGGCAAGCGCTGCTGCCATGACCACGCCGAGTTCATGAAGTTGGCCCTGCAGGGTGGAGGCTACGAGGGTGGTGTTGGGTGGGGTACCAGAATATTGGCGTGCCGGATCCAATAGAAAGGCTCTAATTACTCCGGACGCGAAATGCTCGTGGGAAGTCTGGAGAATGCCTTCGCTCCATAACTCACCCAGTCGTTGGGCCAACGGTGCAATCACTTGACGGACGACGGCCGTATAACCTGCCTCCAGCACGGCCCTTTTCAGGATCCTATTTAAGCCGTCTGAATCGAATCTTTCGATTGCGGCTAGGCAATCTCTAACAATGGCGCGGCGCTCGCGATTGGAGCTGCCTTTGCCACCTCGCGGTCGTTCATCCCGTGAAATCGTTGTCTGTTTCGCAAGATTTTCGAGAGCTTCATCTGGGAGCGTCGCGACGTTTCCGATCGGATGTCCCTGCTTCGTTATTCGGCTAAGCAACTTAAGCCGGCGCAGATCCAGATCGCTGTAGAGGCGTCGTCCGGATTCGGAACGAGTTGGGCGCACCGCGCCGTACCGCTTTTCCCACGCACGTAAGACGTGGGGAGTCAGTCCGGTTTGCCGAACGACAACCTGAACCGGGTAATAAATCGGCACAAGCGCAGCATAGACAAAAGTTAGACAAGTGTCAAAAAATCGAACCAATTATATAGACACAGATTTGACATAACTCCCCTCAGGTCAATATCTGTCCTCATCAAAATGCCTACTGCCTTGGCCACTTCAAAGCTTAGCGATCTGATTTGCCGTTGCTGTTTCACGCCGATAGATGTCCGCGCTGCCGTTACCCGCTGTAGAGCAAAGCCTTCCTTGCGAGGCCAGTACCGCCGGAACCCGTGGAGCGCTGGCGTGCTCGCTAGGCCGATACGGTCGAAATCCGTGGGGCGCCTTGGTCATAGGAGGGCAGAAGAGTAGTTAAGTAGTTTGTGATGCGCATTTCCTCTTTCGAATCGGAAATCTGTCTGCCGAATGGGGTCGACTTGATCTTCCCTTTTTTTGCGGATGCTCGAAATCTCCAAGTCCTAACCCCACCTTGGTTAGAGTTTCAGATGCTGACGAAAGGCCCGATCCTCATGCATTCTGGTAGATTGATCGATTACCGTCTGAGGATTCGAGGAATTCCTTTGCGCTGGCGAACCAGGATTGACGTATGGGATCCACCATACCGGTTCGTTGATAGTCAGCTCAAAGGTCCGTACAGTTTCTGGCGGCACGAACATCTTTTTGTACCGGAAAGAACTGGTACTAGATGCATTGACCAAGTCCAGTACGCGGTGCCCGGGGGCCCTTGGGTGGGTCGGTTGCTTGTTCGTCCCGATCTCGAAAGAATGAAGACACTAATTGTCCCTAATTTGCAAAGTGAAGGAAGATGGGCCCGAGGGGCAATCGCGCTCATTTTTGGCGCGATAGCATTTGTCGTTATTCCGTTCTCGCGACGCTTAGGCCTCATCCTTTTCTTAGCTGCAATATTTACGGTTTTCGAAGCGGTCCGCGGCTGGTGCGTGCTCAGAGCGTGCGGGATTAGAACGCAAATTTGACGCGGGTTTATCTTATGAAACGAATCATCCATTGGTTCCGGCGCGATCTCCGGATCAGCGATAATAAATCGCTCGATGCTGCCTGCCGGGACGGTGACGAAGTTATTCCGGTCTACATTCTTTCCGCTTGGAAACGGCATCATCCCTGGACTGGCGCAAATCGTCAGGAGTTTTTGTGCGGGTGTTTGGCATCGTTAGCGAAAAACCTGGAAGAGATCGGCGGGCGATTAATTCTGCGGTCCGGTTCTCCGGTCAAAGAGTTGCTTGAGTTGGCTAAAGAAACCCAAGCGGATGCGATCTATTTCAGTGAAAATTATGCCCCTTATGATCGGGAAATTGAAGAACGGATTCAGAAAGCGGCTTTAGCCAAAGGCATTCGAGTCCAGCTTTTCAAAGACACGGTGATCGTGGCGCCGGGCGAAGTTTTGAGCCACAGCGGCCAGCCCTTTCGGATATTTACTGCCTATGCCCGGGCTTGGCACCGGCACAAGAAGCCGGAGGCCTCGTCGAAGGTTAGCCGAATCGCAACTCCGCCCCAGCTTAACTCTGAGGTGATGCCGACGTTGGCTCATTGGGGGCTTAAACCCGAAGCTAAAATTTTGCCAGCCGGGGAGAAAGCCGCGCGCGATCGTTTAAAACACTTTCTCAAATCGGGGATCTACGAATATGCCAACCGGAGAAATGATCTTTGCTCAGACGGGAACTCGCGCCTATCGCAGGATCTGCGATTCGGCACGATTTCACCGCGAGAAATCTATGCCTCTTGCAAAAAAAAATCTGAGGAATGCAACGCGGTCGAGCGACAGGGAATTCAATCCTTTGTTAATGAGTTGGTGTGGCGTGAATTTTATTTCCAAATTCTGTGGCATTTTCCGCACGTATTACACCAGGACTTCAGGGATCAGTTCTCAGGTATGAAATGGGATCGGGATCCAAGCAAATTGAAACGCTGGTGCGAAGGTACGACCGGATTTCCCATTGTTGATGCCGGCATGCGAGAGCTCAATGCAACCGGGTACATGCATAACCGGGTCCGAATGATCGTGGCGATGTTTCTGACGAAAGATCTCCACCTGCATTGGCGGCACGGTGAGCAGTATTTCATGCAGAAGTTAGTGGACGGTGATATTCCGGCTAACAATGGTGGTTGGCAGTGGAGCGCTGGGACGGGCGCTGATGCTGCTCCCTACTTCCGAATTCAGAACCCTTGGACACAAACGGCTGATTACGATCCCGACGGAGGATACATCAAACGCTGGGTTCCGGAATTGAAGGACGTCAAGCCCACCCGATTAGCAAAGCCACCCGAAGAGAAACTCGCGCCGGATTATCCACTGCCGATGGTCGATCACTACAAGGAACGCGCGGTTACCTTAGAACGGTTCCGAAGCGCTGCCGCATCTTGATCTTTAGAAGATACTCTGGATCCCGGGTGACCAACTCTCCGCGAATAAACCGCTGGAGCTTCTTTCCAGAGAGGTGCAGAATTTTCTGAAGTGCTTTAGCCAACGAGGACTAAGGATTCTATGGATCAGCCGAAGATTAAAGAAGGGTTGCCGTTTCCGCGCGGTGCGAGTTGGGACGGTCACGGCGTCAATTTCGCGCTCTTCTCCGCCAATGCCGCCAAAGTTGAGCTTTGCCTGTTCGACGAACGTGGCGAACGAGAACTCGCACGAATCGAGCTGCCAGAACACACCGATCAAATCTGGCATGGCTACATTCCCGATATCGGGCCGGAGACGGTGTATGGGTATCGGGTGCACGGACCTTATGAACCGGACGCTGGCCACCGATTTAATCCCAACAAGTTGGTATTGGATCCTTACGCGCACGCCCACATCGGCAACGTAAAATGGGATCCTGCGATTTTTGGATATAAACTTGAGACCCAAGATGACCTGATCTTCGACGAGCGGGACAGCGCCCCGTTTGTGCCGAAGTGCATCGTCGTAAATCACGACTTCGATTGGAAAGGCCAGCCTTGCCGGCGCCCGGTACCTTGGGATCGAACGATCGTTTATGAGACCCATGTCCGGGGATACACCAAACTCCACCGGGGTCTGCCGGAAGCGTTACGCGGTAGTTTCGCCGGGTTCGCCCACCCGGAGGTGATTGGGTACCTCAAGTCACTTGGTGTCACTTCGATCGAGTTATTGCCGGTCCACACGTTTGTTAATGATAGTTATCTTTTGGATAAGGGGCTGGTTAACTTCTGGGGTTACAGTTCCATTGGATTTTTCGCACCTGACCCGAGATACGGCTCAGACAGCGGTCAGACCCTGCGTGAGTTTAAGGAGATGGTCGCCTGTTGCCATGAAGCGGGCCTGGAAGTGATTCTGGACGTCGTTTATAACCACACCGCGGAAGGCAATGAACATGGGCCGACTCTTTCTTTTCGAGGTATCGACAACGCGAACTATTATCGTCTGTTAGCGGATCAGCCTCGGTACTACATCAACGATACCGGTACTGGTAACACCTTAAACATTAGCCATCCACGTGTGATCCAGATGGTGACCGACAGTTTGCGCTACTGGGCTGAACAAACTTTCGTGGATGGTTTCCGTTTTGACCTAGGAACGATTTTAGCTCGAGAACCCAATGGGTTTGATAATCAGAGCGGTTTTCTTAAAGCGTGCAGCCAGGACCCGGTATTAGGCACAGTAAAACTTATCGCCGAGCCATGGGACTGTGGACCAGGCGGCTACCAAGTCGGCGCTTTCCCACCCGGTTGGGCTGAATGGAACGACCGGTTTCGGGATGCGGTTCGCGATTTCTGGAGAGGTCATTTGCCGGTTAGAGATCTGGCACCCCGACTGTGTGCTTCGCCCGAACAATTTGATCATCAAGGCCGGCGTCCCTGGGCGTGTGTAAACTTTGTCACCGCCCACGACGGATTCACTTTGAATGATCTGGTTAGCTATAACGATAAACACAACGAAGCGAATGGGGAAGACAATAAGGATGGTCATTCGGACAACCGCTCCTGGAATTGCGGCGTTGAGGGACCGACTGATGACCTCGCGGTTCTTCAATTGCGCGAACGGCAAATCCGTAACCTGTTAGCAACTCTCCTTTTATCTCAGGGGACACCAATGATGCTGGCCGGCGACGAATTCGGCAGAACGCAAGGTGGAAATAATAATGCTTATTGTCAGGACAATGAGACCAGTTGGGTGAACTGGGAAATTGAGGACAAGGGTAAGCGACTCATAGAGTTTACCAAGCAACTGACGGCATTGCGCCAGAAGTACCCTATGCTGCGGCACAACCGCTTTCTTAAGGGCACCTACAGCGAAGAACTCAAGGTTAAAGATGTGACGTGGCTCAACGCAAACGGATCCGAGATGGAACCGGAGCACTGGGCAGACGACAAGATGCGGTGTTTTGGTATGATGCTGAACGGGCTGTCGCAACAGACCGGTATCCGCAAGCGCGGCCAGGAAGCGACCTTACTCTTAGTCTTTAATGCTCACTATGAGGCGGTCAACTTTCAGTTACCTAGCTTTGACGATAGAGCGGAATGGTCGCTGTTAATGGACACCAATATTGCCGAAGGGAACGCGTTAGGGACCTTTGCTGCGGGTGAGAATTATCTCGTGACCGATCACGCTCTCCTCCTTTTCGCGCTCGAATCTACAGTGAAACCAGCCGCGAAAAGGCGCAAAAAGGCGCAAAAAACCCGGTCCACAGATGAACCAGCCGTGATTCCGCAGTCGGGGGACTAAGGTGGCAGGCCGCTGTCGATTCGTGGTCGGTTCCCTCAACTGATCGCGATAGGATGAACCCAGGAACCCGTCGCTCCGGCCAGGCGCAAAGGAGTGATGATCAATAGAAATTCGTACACCTGTTCCTTGGCCAGCTCTTCAAGATACAAGTTTTCGACATGGGTAATTCCGTTGTGCACGAGAAAATAACGATGCACGGGATGATCCAACGGCGGAATCGCTTCCACCGACATGTTGTCGGCGCCGACCAGATTCATTCCAAGTCGATGCAATGCCTTAGCGGCCTCAAGATTTAACCCGGCGATCGCGTCCCGAGAAACCAGATTACCGGCGGCCAGATGGTGATAAAACCCAGTTCGGACCAGAACCGCCGTCTGTGGCCGGATCTCCGTTTTCTGTTTCTTGATGGTCGCTTCGATGTCCTCAGCCGTGATCTGATAGGCGTCCGGCAGAACCGATACGCCAAGGGTGCCGGCAATATCCAACAGGACCCCTCGCTGAACGATAGGAGGCATCTCGGCGATACTGAGATGGTGCTGGCCATTGAGATCCACCTTATCGGCTGCGTTCACGGTCTTACCCGGACCAGCGTAGAGTTTGACCTCACCCGCCGGATCCGGGTTCCCGTTTTTATCCTGGGCTTCTCCAATGTGGCAAAGCGCATCGATATGCGTGCCGGTATGGCAAGACATGGTGATGGCTTCGGCCGCGGCGGAGGCCGGCGCTATTACTTTGATATCTCCATGGCGAAACCGTGTATTGAGTGTGTAAGGCGCCATTGGACCAGGGACAGGAATTCCTTCCCGATAGATGACAGCCAGACTGTGTATGGTCCCCGTTTTGATCAGACTGACCAAATCCGGGGTTAATCGTGGAACGGGTAGCGCTCCGTACGGAGCCAATTTGCCAGCGCTAATTTCAACGGAAGAATCTGACATAGTTCGGAGGGATGAGAGGTGAGAAGTGAAAGGTGAAAGGTGATTGGTGATTGGATTTGTGCCGCGCTTGAGGATCACAATACGTAAGTGCCATGAAGATCACAAAGACTGCGGCTAGGAACCCGGTTTTTCGTTTCTGTCTTTGTGTCCTAGGTGACCTTTCCGTATTGTGGATTTTTCTGTATTCGCCAAACGCCGACGCGCTCTCTGGCTTTGCACTTTTCACCTATCACCTTTCACCCTCCTAGCTTCTCAGCCATTGACTTTATGCATTTCGGAGGTTACCGGCTGGCGATTCTTTTGACAGTGAGAGTTTGCCTGTTCTTCTTACTAATGTTGTTGGTTTCGGCGGACGTCGAAGCCCGTCCTGCCCTGGTGGTAATCGACGCGGGGCACGGCGGTTACGATCGAGGCGGAATGCCAGGTCAGATTCTCCCTGAAAAGCCCTTCACTCTTGATACCGCCAAACGATTGGCCCGGATACTCAAAGCCGATGGAATCAAGGTGGTTCTTACCCGGAGCGATGACTACTATGTTTCGCTGGGGAAGCGGACAAGCATTGCGAATGCGTATGCCGGTTACAACACGGTTTTTGTCTCGATCCATTTCAATTCCGGAAGGCGTTTAGGCGCCTATGGAATCGAGACCTATTACAACAACTCACGGGCTTACAGATTAGCTGCATTGATTCATCCGCGGGTGATCCAAGCACTCGGCAGTATCAATCGCGGGATCCGTCACCGCGGCTATTTCGTCTTGCGCAGGAACCGATTGCCGGCCGTGCTGGTCGAATGCGGTTTTCTAACCAATCCTGCTGAAGCAGCCCGCATCGTGACGCCCGGCGCCCGCGAAAATCTGGCCAAAGCCATCGCCGCCGGAATCGAGGGATACTGAGAGCGATATCCCGGAAGACCTAGTTATCAGAGATTTGTTCCTACGGAGGACGTTCCCCTTGGTGACCTTTGCGCTCTTCTGTTCAATTTGAAAGTTCGGCCCTGCAGCGGACGCTTCTACTGTGAGCCCTACAACCTGGAAACATTTGAAATGAATCAACTGCGACCCGCCGGATTTTTGTTCTGGCTTTGCATCTGCTTAGCAGGTTCGACCTGGATTCCTTGCGCCATAGCCGGCTTAACTTCCGCGCCTGCGGAAGTCTCTTCGATTTTGGAATCTGGTGGCTTCAGAGGCTTGCACTCCGCAAAAGAAGTGCCTGCTGATGTCCTAAAGATATGCTTTCCGAATGGAGCGCCGGCAGACCCCGGAAAACCATGGAATCCAACGGATGTCGTTCAGGATGCAAGCTTGCCGTTTAGCCGAGTTATATGGCTGGCAACAGACGGCACCCATTGGCTCTTTGCTTGGGAACATGGCGGGATAGCCTTTTCAACCG
>Ga0210401_10005125_pt1 | contig 13510 bp, 10 predicted proteins | sample IncBWH32MmetaG_FD_150866 | JGI IMG/M metagenome (GOLD analysis project Ga0210401, IMG submission 150866) | Forest soil microbial communities from Barre Woods Harvard Forest LTER site, Petersham, Massachusetts, United States - Inc-BW-H-32-M | ecosystem: Environmental > Terrestrial > Soil >... | reverse complement strand
CGCATGCCGTCGATTGATGAAGCTTATTTGCTCTCGGCCGTCTGTTGGAAAAGCGTGCGCAGCCACAGATGAGCGGGCTGATCAGCGAACCGGCGATGCCAAAGCATCGTGGTGCGGATAACGGGCGATGCAAAGGGAAGCCTGCAGATCGAAAGGCCGTTGGACCGCACCCAATGCTCGGCGAGGCGGCGGCTGAGCACCGCCACCATATTGGTGCTGGAAAGGATGGCAGCGGCGGAGAGGCGGGGGGCGCGGTGCGTTATGTTCCGGGCCAGACCTCGCGTGCCGAGCCACTGATCGACAAAGCTCGAATCTTCGCCGCTCGACGAGATTTCGAGATATGACAGGCCGGCGAGCGCCTGCTCCGTAAGCTCGCGCTGAGCGGCCGGATGGTCGCGCCGCATAGCGACGACGAACGAATCTTCGAGAAGCGGGGCGACCGCGAAACGCTCCCCGACATCGTCAAAGGTGCCGATCGCGAGATCAAGCTCGCCGCGATCCAGCAGGGCCGGCATGTCCCGCAGGCCGGTCGGGCGTAGATCCAACCGTATTCCCGGTGCCGTTGAAATGACCGCCGTTACGAGCGACGGGGCGAGGATCACGGCCGCATAATTGTTGAGGGCGAGAACGAAGAGGCGGGTGGCCTCCTGCGGAACGAAAGTCTCCGGCTCGAGCGCGAGCTGCATATCGCTCAACGCCCGGCGCAGAGGCCCCGCGAGCTGCTCGGCCCGCGGGGTCGGCGCCATCCCATCAGGCGTGCGGATGAACAGTTCGTCCTTGAGCATGTAGCGCAACCGGCTCAGGGCGTGGCTGACGGCAGGCTGGCTCAGGCCGATTTTGCTGCCGGCGCGGGTCACGTTGCGCTCTTGCATCACTGCGTCGAAGACGATCAGCAGATTGAGATCGAACGCACCCCAATTCACGTGCCCACTCTCCTTCCCGAGTAAGGACTAGACTGTCGAGGCAGCACTGTTTCTTTGCCCCTGCGTCATTCAAATTGTGCATTCAACGATGTTATCAATGCATTTGCAACATGCGGTCCCAAGCGCAAGTTTGGGTTGGTGTGCAGCTGAGGTGACGAATGTCCCAGGTCTCGACCTTGACGGAAAGGAATTCCGATCAGCGGGTCATGCTCGCCGCGTTGTTCACCGAATTCCTCAAAGTCTCGCTGTGCAGCTTTGGCGGCGGGCTGGTGTGGGCGCGCCGCTCAGTCGTCGACCAGCGGCATTGGATGAGCGAACATGAATTCGCGGACACGTTGAGCCTGATCCAATTCCTTCCGGGGCCGAATGTCATCGGCATTGCGGTCTGTGTGGGAGCGAAGCGGCGAGGGGCGGCCGGCGCTCTGGCTGCTCTGTCGGGCTTCGTGGTAATACCGTGCGCGATGGGCTTTGCGCTCGGCGCACTGTATCTGCAGAGCGCCAAATTGCCCGTCGTTCAGAACATCCTCGGCGGGGTTTCGGCGGTCGCCGCCGGACTGCTGATCGCGACCGGGGTCAAGCTGCTGATGCCGCATCTCAACCGTCCGGTGGCGGTACTCTTTGCGGCGCTCGCCTTCGCCGGCATCGTGTTCACCAAGGCGCCGCTCCTTGTCGTGCTGCTCGGCTTGGCGCCGCTCAGCATAGCGGTCGCAGCGGTCGAATCGGGGAGAGCACAATGAGCAGCCACTCGGCGCCCGTCACACTTGCGATACATCTCGCCTTGTTGTCGTGCATCAGCTTTGGCGGGTTCCCCTCGGTCCTCCCAGACGTCCACAACTTCGTCACCGCCAACGGCTGGGTCACAGACCAGGAGTTCACTAACTTTTTCGCCCTCGCGCAGGCGGTCCCGGGACCGAACATGATCCTGCTGATGAGCTTCATCGGCTGGAAAGTGGGGGGAGTTCCGGGTGCGATCGTCAGCGCCGTCGCGACGTTCGGGCCGCCCTGCGCAATGTATTTTGCGGCCCACCAGCTGTCGGATCGGTTTCGTGACGCAGCGTGGCAAATAATCGTGCGCCGGGGTCTCGTGCCGCTGACGATCGGGCTAGTCATCGCCAGCGGCACCGTGATGGCGCGCGCCGGGGATGCCAAGTGGCAGGGAGTAGCCCTGACGATCGCGACGGCTGGGCTGATGATCCGGACACGCATCAATCCGCTCTGGATCCTAGCAGGAGGCGGTGCGTTTGGTGGCCTCGGCTTGCTCTGATGCAAGGTTCAGCAAGCCGTCGACCGGAGCACATGTCCTGCGTAATTCGTCATTGGCATGTCAACGTGACGTCAATGCATTTGCCGCATTAGGCGCGTGACCTAAATCTCTCATGCGCAGCCAATTGCCTCCGGGTTGCCCGGCCAGTCGGGTGTACCGAGGGAGGCATACATATGACCGGCATCGTCAAGATCGCGCTTCGGCGCCCCTACACTTTTGTCGTCATGGCACTGCTGATCCTGCTCTTCGGGATTAGCGCCGCCTTTCGCGCGCCGATCGACATATTCCCGAGCATCAACATTCCGGTAGTCGCCGTCGTATTCAGCTATACGGGGTTGCCTCCGGACGACATGTCGGGCCGCATCGTCACATTCTACGAACGCGCGCTCACTACCAGCGTCAACGACATCGAGCATATCGACTCCCAGTCGCTCGCGAATTTCGGGATCATCAAGATCTTTTTCCAGCCGACTGTGAACATCAACGCCGCGTTGGCTCAAGTCGCTGCGATGTCGCGGACGGTGCTTAAGCAGTTGCCGGCCGGCATCACGCCGCCGACCATTCTAAGCTTTGATGCATCGAGTGTGCCGGTCGTGCAGATCGCGCTGTCGAGCAACCAGCTCTCCGAGACGACGCTGTACGACGACGCGACAAGCTTTATCCGGCCGCAGCTGGCCTCGGTCGCCGGCGCCGCAATTCCTTTGCCGTATGGCGGCAAGGTCCGGCAGGTTCAAGCCGATCTCAACCAGCAGGCGCTGCACACCTACGGCCTCTCAGCAAGCGACATCGTCAACGCGTTGACGATCCAAAACCTGATCACGCCGGTTGGGACACAGAAAATCGGCAAGTTCGAATACACCGTGAATCTGAACGACTCACCAAGCGCGATCGCCGCCTTCAATGATCTGCCGATCAAGACGGTCAATGGAACCGTCATTTATATGCGCGATGTCGCCTACGTCCACGACGGCAACCCGCCGCAAACCAACGTCGTCAAGGTTGACGGCAAAAATGCTGTACTACTCTCTGTGGTCAAGTCGGGCGCGACCTCGACCCTGTCGATCATTTCCGGCATCAAGCAATTGCTGCCGAGTGTCGCTAACACCCTGCCATCCAGCCTCAATTTGACGGCTGTTGGCGATCAGTCGGTCTTCGTCATCAGCGCCGTCTCCAGCGTTGTCCGCGAAGCGGTAATTGCAGCGGCGCTGACGGGGATGATGGTTCTGCTGTTCCTCGGCAGCTGGCGCTCTACCTTGATCATCACCGTGTCGATCCCGCTCTCGGTCTTGGCGTCTGTCGCGACGCTGTCAGCGCTCGGCGAAACGATCAATGTCATGACTCTGGGTGGGCTTGCGCTCGCGGTCGGTATCCTCGTCGACGAAGCGACAGTTACGATCGAGAATATCAACTGGCACCTCGAACAAGGCAAAGAGGTCGAGCCCGCAATCCTGGACGGCGCCCAACAGATCGTCGTTCCGGCGACCGTTTCGCTGTTGTGCATCTGCATTGCCTTCGCGCCGATGTTCGGACTGGGCGGTGTTGCGGGCTATCTGTTCCGCCCGCTCGCCGAGGCTGTCGTTTTCGCGATGATCGCGTCCTATGTCCTGTCGCGCACCCTCGTTCCCACAATGGCCAATTACTTGCTGCGCAAGCATGTGGTCGACGCGGGAGATGCGGTTCATCACAACACCGAGATCAACCCGGGTTCTGTTCCAGCCAAGCCAAGCCGCAATCCGCTGGTGCGGTTCCACAAGGGCTTCGAGCGCGTTTTCGAGGCGATCCGCGCGCATTATCGCGGCCTGCTGGACCTGTGTCTGCACAATCGCGGCAAGGTGATCGCCGGCTTCTTCGGCTTCGCCCTGTTGTCACTCGCGTTGGCCCCTTTTCTCGGCCAAGATTTCTTTCCGAGCGTCGATGGCGGGCAGATCAAGATCCACGTGCGGGCGCAGACCGGTATCCGGATCGAGGAAACGACAAAGCTCTGCAACCAGATCGGCGACTCGATCCACAAGATCATCCCGGCCGATCAGCTGGCCGGCATCGTCGATAATATCGGCCTCAGCGTCAGCGGCATCAACATGGCCTACAACAACTCGGGCACGATCGGCGTCGAGGACGCCGATATTCTGATCAGCCTTAAGCCGACGCACGCGCCGACAGCGGACTACGTCAAGACGATGCGCGAGCAGCTGCCGCGGCTGTTCCCGGGCACCTCCTTCAGCTTCCTGCCCGCCGACATGATCAGCCAGATCCTAAATTTTGGAGTTCCTGCGCCGATCGACCTGCAGGTGGTCAGCAACGACCTGCAGGCGAACCGCAAATACGCCAACGAGCTACTGTCACGCATCAAGCGGATCCCCGGCATTGCCGATGCGCAGATCGAACAGGCCTTTGAGCAGCCGACCCTGAACGTCAATGTCGACCCGCTCTCTGGCGGGACTGGTGGGTCTCAGCGAGAAGGACGCTGCAAACGACGATGCTGACGACCCTCGCCGGCAGCTTGCAGGTCAATCAGATCTACTGGCTGAACCCAAAGACCGGCGTTTCCTATCCGGTCTCAATTCAGACGCCGCAGCGCGAGATCGACACGATGACGGGGCTGCAGAACATGCCCGTTACTCCTGGCGCGGGGACCCCAGCTGGCTTGCAGCTGCTGGGCGGACTGGCCACGATAGACCGGGGACCGAGCGACGCGGTCAACTCGTATTACAACGTCCGGCCCGTCATCGACATCTATGCGACGCCCCAGAATCGCGATCTCGGGGCGGTCGCCACCGACGTTCGCAAGGTCATGCAGGACACTGCCCGCGACGTGCCCAAGGGAACCAATGTCGTGCTGCGCGGCCAGGTAACAACGATGACGAGCGCTTACCAGCAGCTCTTTGTCGGCTTAGCCTTGGCCATTGTGCTGATCTACCTGCTGATCGTCGTCAACTTTCAATCTTGGCTCGATCCATTCGTGATCATCCTGGCCTTGCCAACCGCTCTCGCCGGCATCATCTGGATGTTGTTTGCAACTGGCACGACGCTATCCGTGCCCGCGCTCACCGGCGCAATCATGTGCATGGGTGTCGGCACGGCAAACAGCATTCTGGTGATCGCCTTCGCGCGCGAACGCATGGCTGCGGGAGCCGACGCGATCACCGCGGCGATGGAGGCGGGCAGCACCCGCATCCGGCCGGTGCTGATGACGGCGCTGGCTATGGTCATTGGCATGGTGCCGATGGCCGTCGAACCCGGGCAGAATAGGCCGCTCGGCCGGGCGGTGATTGGCGGGTTGATATTCGCTACCTGCGCCACCTTGTTCCTCGTGCCGACGGTGTTCAGCCTCGTGCATGGCCGCGAGCGCAAGCATATCGAGGCATCGCCATCCGGCCCCGCTTTGCCAAGCCGCGCCTGACCCCTTTGGAGTGATTTATGTCCTCGGCGCCCACGAAAACCCTAAGCCGCCGCCGACTCTTGATGATCGCCCTGGTGGCGCTCACCATTACCGGCGGCGTCGCGGCGTACGGCATTATCCAGAGGGCCCACAGCGCGGCGCAAGCCGCGCAGTGGACCGACCAGCAGGCAATCCCGACTGTCGCGCTCGCCCGCCTTCGGCGTGGGCCCGGAGTCAGAAAGGTGACCCTGCCCGGCACTATCCAGGCTTATTACCGGGCGGCAATCTACGCCCGGGTCAGCGGCTATCTGCAGAGTTGGCAGGCGGATATCGGGGCTCATGTCAAAGGTGGGCAATTGCTTGCATCGATCGATACCCCGGACCTGGACCAGGAATTTGCCCAAGCCAAGGCTGACTTGGCTACTGCTACTGCTAATGCGCAGCTTGCTGCTGTCACAGCCGAGCGCTGGAATGCCTTGGTAAAGTTGCAATGGGTGTCGAAGCAGACGGCAGATGACAAGAATGGCAGCGCGGCCGCGACGAAGGCGACAATGGATGCGGCCAGCGCCAATGTGAAGCGGTTGGAAGCAATGGAAGGCTTCAAGAACATTGTTGCTCCGTTCGACGGCGTCGTCACAGCGCGCAAGACCGACATCGGCGCCCTGATCAATGCGGGCAATGCAGGGCAGGAGCTGTTCGAGGTTTCCGACTTGCACAAGGTCCGCATCTACGTCCAGGTGCCGCAGGCCTTCACCGCTGAGCTCCAGCCGGGGCTGCAGGCGACCTTCGAGATGCGGCAATATCCCGGCCAGCAGTTCGACGCGAAGGTGGTCACGACATCGAATGCGATGGAGCTGAACTCGCGCAGCATGCTGGTCGAGCTGCAAGCCGACAATGCCGACGGCAAGCTGTTCGCGGGCGCCTATTGTCAGGTGCATTTCCAGCTGCCGAACAACCCGAACGAGATGCGCGTCCCGGCGACGGCGCTGGTGCCGGCTGACCGCGGCGCGCAAGTCGCCCTTCTCGGCAACGACGGTAAGGCGGTCCTCAAGCCCGTCCAGCTCGGCCGCGACTTCGGAGACAGTGTCGAGGTCGTCGCCGGGCTTTCCCCGTCGGATCGGGTGATCGACAGCCCGCCCGAGACATTGCAGAGCGGCGATCAGGTCCAGCTGGCCGCGACGACGCCGTTGGCGAAACAGGCTGCGGCGCTTCCATCACCGACCAAGGCTGATTGAGTTGTTGATGCCCGGGAACTCAGTGTTCTGGAGGAGCTCAGCGAAGATATCGCAGGAGAGCTGAGGTAGGGCGCCATGATTCCGGAGGGCTCCTCCTCTTCCTCTGGCAAGGTAAGGCGCGACGCTACACGGAGACTATAGCCCTGCGGGCGCGCATTCGTGCGGCTGTTCATCGTTGGCCGCCCGCAGCCCTGCGACTTCCGGTGGTCAAGAAATCTTTTATACCTAGAAACGAGCATTAAAACTGCCTTAAACAAGTGACCTCAAAGACTGTATTCTTTGGTCTAAAGACTGCACTCTTTGGTCTGTGGAGGAGATTCATCAACGTGATCATCGCGCGCAATGGTTTCATTATTGCGACTCTGCTTGCGTTGAGCGGCGCGAAATCAGTGGTTCGCAGCCACCGGCTGGCCGTGACGACGCCTTTGGCGAAACGGGATGCGGCGCTTTCATCGCCGACCAAGGCTGATTGAGTTGTCGATGCCCCGGCAACCGGGCGAGGCCGCCATACTCCGCGCTTGGCGCCAAAAACGGAACGCTCTTCCAGATGACGTTCGCGCGGTTCTTGCCGCCGCCGACCTCGCAGCTGAGCGAACGGCCGCTCGCGTTCGCCTATGCGTACTGATCCTGATCGGCCTCGTGCTCGTGGGCTTAGGCTCCCTGGCCGGGGTGTACAGAGAGTGGATCGCGACGATCTTTGCGCTAAACCTAGGCGTTTCAGTTGCCGCAGTCGTGCTGGCCCGCCCGGCGGTCTTCAGGTCGTGGGTGCCATGGGTCGTGGCGACACTCGACGCCGGGGTCGTGCTCGGTGTCATGATTATCGGTGCCTTTGCCGATCGGGTGTCGGCCTCCTACACACCGGCTCTCGTCGTCTCCTGGGCGATGTTCCTGCTGCTCGCGCTGACTGCGATGCGTTTCAAGCCGGCCTTGGTGGTCTACCTCGGAGGACTGCTAATCGCCGGCCTCGCGACGGCGATAGCACTCGACGCACACCAGGCGGCACTCACCCCGACGGACGCCTTCGGCGCAACGCTGGAAACGATATTTGACCCCGGACACAATGCAGTGAGGCTATTGCTGGTCGCGCTCACGACGCTGGTCATGGCGATGACCGTTGCGCGTGGGCGCCGAACTCTGCGGGAGGCTGTTGTCGCCGCCCGGCGCTCGGCCAACCTGTCGCGGTATGTCCCCTCAGGGCTGCTACCGCTGCTAGCTGAGGCGGACGTCGAGGCGCTGAAGCATGGGCGGCGCCAGCATGCCGCCATCCTGTTCGCCGACATCCGCGGGTTTACGGCATTGTCTGGAAGTTTGGACCCCGAAGCCATCGTCGAGTTCCTGGCCTCGTTTCGCTGCCGCGCGATGCGCGCGATCGAGGCGCAGGGCGGCATCGTCGACAAATTCGTCGGCGACGATGTGATGGGCGTGTTCGGCGTGCCGATTGCGACACCAGAGGATGCCGCAAATGCGCTGTCGGCGAGCCGGGCATTGCAGGCGGAAATCGCGGCGTGGAACGAAAAGCGCCGGTATGTGGGGCGCCGGCCAGTTTCCATCGGGATCGGCATCCACTATGGCCAAGTGTTCGCCGGCGTCATCGAAGGCGGAAAGCGGCTGGAATTCACCGTCATCGGCGACGCGGTCAACACCACTCACCGGATCGAAGAACTGACCAAGTCGGCCGGCCGGCCGCTTCTCGTCTCGGCGGAGCTGCTCGAGGCGGCGAAGACCTCTTGCCCAAGCCGAGACTACCACCCGCTTCCGGCTCAGACGGTCCGAGGCCGGAAGGAGCCGCTCCGTCTTTTTGCTCCTGTCTCGGGCCAATGACCCGCCGAAGCCCGCCTACGCCTGATAACGTCCGCGCCCCACAGCGCTCGGGACCAGCAATCTACCCATTCACCCCTCGGCGCGGGTTCGGCCTCTGATGCGGCGCCGAGTATGGGGGTTCAGCGGTCTGGTTCATGTCACCCAAAGCGTATGCAAGTCAGTCTACTTTCCCAGGTCCGGAAGCGCCTTCGCGCCTTCCAGTTTGACCGCCTGCAGCTCATTGGGATCCAGGTCCAGCATCTCGAGTATCGTGGGCGCGATCTGCGTCGTCTGTACAGACGTCTCGACAATGTGATGCGAAATTCTTGGCGAGGCGACCATCAGAGCTACATTCCGGTCGTCATTCGAAAAGCCGCCATGTTCAGCGAGTTTTGTCCCGGTCGTGTAGATTACTCCATGATCGGAAAGGGCGATGAAGTCCGGAGTACGACTATCGGTTGCGGGATCTTGGTAGAGCTCCTTGAGCGAGGAAGGCGTCAGTAGCTGCGCGATCCTGAGCCCCTGCGTCTGCGCCGTCTCCGTGAGGTATTTTTGTGCGGCGGCGAGATTGGCGGCCCGTGTTTCCGGAACGAGCCAGATCAGCGCTTCGTCATCGGCCTTGTGAAAGGCGTGGCCTGGCGTCATGCCATATGGCGCAGCGTCGATCGCCACGCGCAGCGAGGGGTCGATCGGCGACGAACAGTGCTTGGCGCTGATGATGATTAACGTGTCATCCAGCAGGTGCTGCGCGGCGACTGCGGTCACCATCTGCCCAAGGGCATTGTCGACGAATGTCAGCGCGCCGCTCAGGGCGTTATTAGGAGTGCCGTTGCCATCGGCGTAGCCGCCCACCAGGTTAGGCGGATCGCTAGGACCGGACTGCGCCAGCTTCGGGGCGACGCTGACCGACTGGAAGGTCATGCCGAAGATCGCCGGCACCGGAGCCGATTTGCTACCGGTGCTGTCGAGTCCCGCGATCTCGTGCAGGATCGCTCGGACCTTAACCTCGTCGTACCGTTGCGTGGCGGTATAGCTTCCGGTTTGGTCAGTCGTCCCGCCTCCAGGGAAAGGCGAGTTGATCTCGGGTGTGAAGAGATCGTCGATGCCCTTGCCCGACGGCCCATTCAGGATATCGTAGGCCGGGTGCTTGTCGGACCAGGCAGTATATCCGCCATGCGCCCTGATCACCTCGAACAGCGTGTTCACCCGGATGAACTGATGCGGGTAAACCGGCACGCACGCACCCGAAGCCTTCGCCATCGGCAGCTTTGCGGGATCGATCTGCGTCAATGGCTGCCCGAGCTTGCCGCCGGCGTTGAGCTTGCTTTGGTCTACATCGATGCTTTCGGTGAGATGCGTGTCGGTCCCCGCCGGCCCTGCGCAATTCGAACCCGGTGCAAAAAGGGTCCGGTCATAGCTCTCATCGTAGTACACGCCAGTCGACTTCGGCGTCCCGCCGGTGACCTGCGCGATCATCCCCGGAAACGAGTCGGAAGGCGCCGGGGTATACGCAGTCGGGTAGATCACGGCGTTATTGCTCAGCGTTTTCAGCGTGCTCGCAGGGTGCGCACTATTGTCAAGGAAATTGGTCAGGTCGATGGAATGCATGCCGTCAATGCTGATCAGCAGCACGTGGGCATAAGGCGCTTGCTCAGCGGCAGCCACCACCGGAGCGCCGAGCACGCCTGTCGCCACCGCAGTGATCGTCGGGATTTTCATGAGCCGCTTCATCGGCTAACCTCTGCTTATGGATGAGCCGCCTTCTCTGCGGACTCAACAGTCAATTAGAAGGCCTGCTTTCAACAGCAAGAGCGTGGATGCAGCCGCACCGGTCGCGAGGGGCCGTCGAATTCAGCGTAGGGAACCAAAAACACCGGCCGATGCGATCATCAAATGGTTTCCTACGGGCTGAGTGGGCATTCGGCTATGCCGGCTTCGGCGACCCCAGCCGATCGAGGCGGAGGCGGTGACGCCGGTCGGTGAAGCGGTAGATGCCACCGAGCACCGCTGTTACGGTACCAAGGCCTGCGCCCCGCAATCATGAACATGACGAGGATCTGGTATTTGACCGCTTCTGCCGGGGATACCCCGCCGAGGATCTGCCCGGTCATCATGCCCGACATCGAGACCACGCCGGTCGCCGACATCGAATTGATGGTGGGCATCAGCGCGCCGCGGAGCGCCTGACGCGTCACCGGCGCCACGGCCCCCGCCTGGTGGCGTCGAGCATGAGTTGAGCTCCCACACCCGCACGTCGACTGACGAGGCTCGTCGTCAGGGTGTCGAGACCTAACGCGATGCCGGTCATGCCATTGCCTAAAATCATGTTGAGGAGCGGTATTGCGTAGCGGGGGTGGTACCAGGGATTTGCCGCAGGACGTTCACCGACGATCATGGCACCGAACCGTGAAAACATCCGGGAATAATGGTTCAATGCAGAAGGAGGGCGCCAGCAAACAGCAGATAGAGCAGGCTCGCCCAAGACAGGCGCTTGCCGGTGACCCGTCCGCCACGAAACATCAAAAACAATGCCACGACCGCAAGCGTCGTTACGCTGCCGGCGATGATCAAGGGTCTGTCAAACAGCCACGGAGTGCCAAAGAGGCCAACTGCGGTCGGTACCGTCGCCTGGATCATCATCGCGCCGCTGATGTTGGCGAGGGCCAGACGCTCTTTGCCCTGCCTCACCCAGATGATCGCGTTCATCGTCTCCGGCATCTCGGTCGCAATCGGGCTCAAGAGCAGGGCCCCAAGCTGCGGCGGCATGCCGAGCCACGGGCCGATGACATCGAGCTGGTTCACGAATATGCGAGAGGCGGCAAAAATTACGATGAGCGCGGCGATCGTTTGCAGGGCGGCCCAAATGAGGGTGGGATCGGCATCTCTTGGCCGGACTTTCAAGGGCTCGAGCTCGTGACGCCCGGAGGCGCTTGCCTCGCTCTGCAATTCCTTCCACACGTAGAAAGCATAGGCCCCGAGGAACAGAAAACCAAACCAAGGCTTGCCCGGGAAGGCGATTAGGCCGAGCACGAACTTGCATAAAAAGATGCTCAGAAACCACCCCTGATCCCGACTGAGACGACGACAATCGATATCGAGGGCTTCTTTTCGGCGCACTTTAAGACGCGCGGAGCCCATGAGGGTGAGGCCGACGACCCCGTAGGCAAGCGTGCTGAGGGCTAGCGGCCCGCCGAGCGCAGCCCCAACGCCAATATCACGTTCGGCATCGGTATCTCCGAATACGATCGCGACGAATGTCACGACACTTTCCGGCAAGGCGGTACCGAAGGCCGCGAGGATGGTGCCGGTCGCAGTTTGTGTGATCTTGAGGCGCTGACCGACCCACTCCACCCCGTTCACGAAGAATTCGCAGGATAGATAGATCGCGACGGCGGAGCCGAAAAAGAGAATGAGGGTGAGCGCCATGTGCCCGTCCGACGGGCCGGGCGGATGAGCCGATGACATCAATTCCCCGCCCGGCCCGGGAAGGAAATCAATGCCAAAGGTCTCGCCAATCCTTCGGTCGCCTGCGCCATGGCCAAAGCCAAGTGTGTTGACGCAGACCCCGCAACGAACGCGGGCGGCTACTCCCCAATGACGCAGGGTTTATAGCAGCCCTGGACTTATAAGGGAAGCATAATACATAGGGGGGTATCCTATACGACTGAGGAAATCCATGGCCCATACGATCCGCGAAAAAACCAAGCTCTTGAACCGCGTACGCCGCATCCGCGGGCAGATCGAGGCCGTCGAACGCGCGTTAGAGGCGGAGAAAAGTTGCACCGAAGTCATGCACCTAGTTGCAGCGGCGCGCGGCGCCATGAACGGCTTTATGGCCGAGATCGTGGAGGATCACATCCGCTTCCACGTCTCCGATCCGGCGAATGATCCCGACCGCGAGCGCGCCAAGGGGTCCGAAGAATTGATCGAAGTCGTGCGCGCCTACCTGAAGTGAAGGAACTCCCCTATGGCTGTCCTTGAAGATCCGCCCGTGCTCCCGGACGTTGCCGAGCAGAGGCAGGTGCGCACAACGGTTCCGGCGACCGAGGCGCACGACGACCACGATTACGACGATCAGCATGACGGCGAGCATGCCTTCGCGTGGCCGGAGGCTGCCCGCATCGCGTTCGTCGCCCTGGCCGCGGCCGCGGTGTGGTTTCGCCTGTGGGAGCCGCTTGCGAGCGTGAGCGTCATCGGTGTCCTGGGCGTGATTGTCGGCGGCTGGCCGATCTTCAAGGAAGCGGCCGAGAACATCGTCGCGCGGCGGATGACCATGGAGCTCTCCATGAGCATCGCGATCGTCGCCGCGGCAGCGATCGGCGAATTCTTCACCGCCCTCGTCATCACGCTGTTTGTGTTGGTGGCCGAAGTGCTCGAGGGCATGACCGTCTCGCGCGGCCGGCGGGCAATACATGACCTTCTCGACTTTCTGCCGCGCTCAGTCTCGGTTCGCCGCGGCGGCGCGGTGCGCGATGTCGATACCGACGATCTCAAAGTTGGCGACGCCGTCCTCGTCAATCCGGGCGGGCGCGTGCCGGTCGACGGCACGGTCCTGAGCGGCCATTCCTTCCTCGACCAGGCCCGCATCACCGGCGAATCGATGCCGGTGGAAAAGGTGGCGGGCTCTCCCGTCTATGCAGGCTCGATCAATCAATCTGGAGCGATCGAGATCCGCACCGAGCGCATCGGCCGCGACACGAGCTATGGCAAGATTATCGAAGCGGTCGAACGTGCCGAGCGGTCACGTGCTCCGGTGCAGCGGCTGGCCGACCGTTTGGCCGGCTACCTGGTCTACTTTGCCCTCGGGGCTGCGGCACTCACCTTCCTGATCACGCGCGACGTGCGCGCGACCATCTCGGTCGTGATCGTCGCCGGCGCCTGCGGGATTGCGGCCGGCACGCCGCTGGCG
>Ga0210401_10005124_pt1 | contig 13515 bp, 10 predicted proteins | sample IncBWH32MmetaG_FD_150866 | JGI IMG/M metagenome (GOLD analysis project Ga0210401, IMG submission 150866) | Forest soil microbial communities from Barre Woods Harvard Forest LTER site, Petersham, Massachusetts, United States - Inc-BW-H-32-M | ecosystem: Environmental > Terrestrial > Soil >... | reverse complement strand
GCGGCGCGGACCCTTGGGTCCTTTCAGTAACTCGTCCTCTATGGTGGAGCAGCCTTCGAAGATTCCGGTGAAGTGCTCGATACTTTTCTGTCCGGCATTGCTCGCCTCGGAGGCGCGAATGGCATCCGGAACGTGGCCCACAAAAGTCATGCCCTGCTTTTTCGATTCCTCGGCGACGGCGAAGTAGGCATCGCGCGGAATGTAGGACTGCACCTTGATGAAGTCGGCGCCGCCCTGCTTCAAGTCGTCCACCGCCTTACGGCCTTCCGCGGCCGTGGCAACGGGGACGGAAGCCGGAAAATGCGGCGGCGCGCCGTCGATCATCGGCCCGGAAACGACCATGCGCGGTCCCAGAATCGTCCCTGCATCGATCTGTTTGCGCCACTCGAGCAGTTGATGCAGATCGCCACCCATGTCGCGAACGCCGGTGATTCCGTTGGCGATGAACAGCGGCAGAATGATCTGCTCGCCTCCGGGCAGCCAGTCGCCGAAATTGGTGTGAACGTGCATATCCCAGAGTCCAGGGATGAGATACTTGCCACGTCCGTCGACGTCGAGCGCATCTTTGGGTATCTTGCGAGATGTTCTTTCGATATCAGCGATGCGACCACACCGAACCGTGACCGTCATGTCTGGTTTAGGTGCAGCGTTCGCGACATCGATCAAGGTCACGTGCGTGATTACCAGCGTCTTGCCGGCGCGCGCCGACTGCGCAGCAGTGAGTGGCAGGAAGACGGTCAATACCACAAACAGCGAAATATATCTCATCGTCACTTCGATTAGGGGTGGCACCATTCCTCATTTAAGAATTGCGGCTTTTCCGGGTTTCTTACCCACGGCATTGGGTACACCCGCAGCCTTCTTTCTTGTTGACCGCAGTCGCCAATTGCGATAACCATAACCAGAGTACATTATCTGCAAGATAATGTCCGATCTTTGACAATCTGAGCCCAGGTAATGGTGCGCCTTCTGCGTACGATGGCTCCATTTCGAGTTTCAAAACGAACCGGAGTCGCCGAGCATCGACTCCGTAACACCCATGTTGTCTATATCTTGCAGGCAGATGGGGGGCGTTGCTAAACAGTAACCTCAGTTCCAACGTGGGAATTCGGAACTTGCTCCCTCCCGCCGTTCCCAATTAATCCTTCACTGCGAAGACGAGAAAATAATCCATCCCATCGCCCTTCACAAAGTCATATTGTGACTGCAACACGTAACCAGCTTCGGAAGCTTCTTTGATCACGATATCCGGAGCCACGCCATGGTTTTCTCCGTTGCCGTTGCGGTCGATGATTCCAACCTTGGCGCCGGGACGAAGAGCGGCGCGCAGATTTTGCAGTAGGGTGACGGGTTTATCAACTTCGTGGTAGGTCTTCAGCAGTAGGACGGAGTCGATCTGGTTCGCGGGCAGTTGCGGGTCATCGCTTTTGCTCAGAACGGTCTTCACGTTATGGAGGCCTTCTTTCTGAGCTCGCTTGTCGATGTAACGGGTAGCCTCAGGATTGATGTCGACCGCGTACACGCTGCCGGTGTCAGTCACCCTCCGCGCGGCGCGTACCGTGAACCAGCCGGAGCCGGCGCCGATGTCGGCTACAGTTTTGCCGGGAGTGATTTCGAGGACGTCCATGACACGATTGATCTGAAGCCGCTCATCTCGCCCAGGCGAATCAAAAATCGAGAGATCGCCGGTGTAAGGCTTACTCGTCTTTCGAGGCGCAGTTTGCTGAGCACCGGGTGTAGGGGCGCTTTGAACTTGAGTGCAAACCGGCGTCAGGAAGAGAAGAAGCAACGCAAGCACAACGCAGTGCTTGAACATAAGTTTAGTCTCCAGACAATTCTTCTTTCAGGATAGACTGAGAAAGATTGGATTTGGTGAGCACGGGCACTGCATTCGAGCCGCGCCGTTTGGATTGGAGAGGCGGATAGACTTCTGCTACTCTGCTAGCACTTCTTAAAACAAGGAAATCTTCAAAAGATGCGATACCCCGAGCTGTTCACTGTCACGACCACGTTGCTATTCTATTTCGTCCTCCCGCTCTCGGCAGCCGACAAAAGCAAAACCAACGCAAACTCTTCCGACGCCAACAAGCCCTCTTACGAATTGCCACAGCCAGCCAAAGAAAACCTCGATTACAACATGTATCAGCAGATCCGGATCGAAGGTTTAACCCACACGCATGTGATGGAATATGCCTCCGCGCTGATGGATGGGATTGGTCCGCGGCTGACCGGATCGCCGAATCTGAAGCGAGCCAACGAATGGACGCGCGATCAGCTCGCCGCCATGGGTTGCAGCAACGCGCACCTCGAAGATTGGGGCGAATTCGGGATGGGGTGGCAGCAGCTCAATACCTGGACGCGCATGGCTTCGCCTGATACCGCAGTGTTCATCACCCAGGCCGCACCCTGGTCGCCCTCGAGCAATGGGACTATAAGCGGGCCAGCGGTATGGATGGACGTCAAGAAGGAAGAGGACCTCGATAAATACAAAGGAAAGATTGCTGGCAAAGTGGTTCTGCTGGGCGAGATGCGCGAAGTCAAGCCGGTGGACAAGCCGCTCTTTGAGCGCATGGACGATAAGGACCTGGCCAAGATTGTGGAATATCCACTCACTCCAGAGCCTGGATATTTCACTCCGGAGCTCATGAAAAGACTTGAGCTGCGGCAAAAGATTTCGAAGTTTCTGGCCGAGGAGCATGCGTTGGCAGTGGTTCTCCCGAGCCGCGACGGCAGGAATAGCGGCGGCTCTGGCGGAACGATCTTTGTTGACAGCAGCGGCGGCCTAGGATGGTTCAGCTATCAGCGCGAGCACATTCAGCCGGTTCCGGTTGTAATCGCGGCAATCGAAAACTACGGGCGCGTCTACCGGCTGCTTAAAGCCAACGTCCCAGTCACCATTGAGGTGAACGTCGATGTAAAGTTCACCGGCGATCACGAACACGGCTTCGACACCGTCGCCGAGATCCCGGGGACTGATCCGAAGTTGAAGGACGAAGTTGTCATGGTCGGTGGGCATCTGGATTCATGGGCGGCTGCGACCGGCGCGACCGACAATGGAGCGGGAACCGTGGTTGCGATGGAAGTTATGCGCATTCTCAACGTGCTCCAGGTAAAGCCGCGTCGTACGATTCGCATCGGGCTGTGGACTGGGGAAGAGCAGGGCCTGTTTGGCTCGATCGGCTACGTGAAGCAGCATTTTGGGTTTGTACCGCTCTCCACCGCGCCGGACCAAGTCAAATTGCCGGAATGGCTCCGTAAGCCAGCGGGACCGCTTGTACTGAAGCCCGATCAGCAAAAGATCTCCGGGTATTTCAACGTGGACAACGGCAGCGGCAAGATCCTTGGAGTTTATTTGCAGGAGAATATTGCCGAAGCCCCAATCTTTGCGCAATGGATCGAACCATTGAAGGACCTGGGAGTGACTGCGATTAGCGTGCGCAATACCGAAGGCACCGATCACGAGTCGTTCGATGCAGTCGGCATCCCGGGCTTCCAGTTTATTCAGGATAAGCTCGACTACTCGACGCGGACGCACCACTCGAACATGGATACCTACGAGCGGCTGCTGCCGGGCGATCTGGCGCAGGCGGCTACGGTTGAGGCGATCTTCGTTTATAACGCTGCAATGCGCGACCAGATGCTGCCCCGCAAGCCGCTGCCCCATCCGGAACTCGAAGACCAGCGCAAGGCGCCGCTTAAAAGGTTGATGCCTGGTGCGGTGGAAGTGGAAGAGAAAGACGCAAAAGAAAATAAGTAATGGTGCCTCGACCAATCTCACGATTATCTGTATTGATGAACTGTCATCCCTCGCTTTGCTCGGGATGACAAAATTGCTTGATTCTACTTCTCAGCCCCAAACATTTTGGAATGAAATTCCATGACCTCGCCGATGTGTGCGCCAAAGTATGACGCGCTGTGATTGCCGGGATAGAGATGGAATTCGTGCTTGATGTGCTCTTTCTGAAGTTGCTCGTCGAGGGTCGCAGCTCCAACCTCAAATCCATATTCGTCATCCCGTCCGCAGTTGAAATAGATGGCTAGCGCGCTGATCGCAGTTTTATTTTTCCTGGCCAATGAAAAGGCATCGTTTTCCTTCCAGTGGGGGACGTTGATGGGATTACCAAAAACAGATCCCAGCAGCCTGCCCAGCAGAGTACCGGAGCGTAGCGCGGCGTTGAGTTCTCGCGGAGATTGGGTCATGAGAGCTGCGCTTTGGGCGCTCACGGCTGAGAACATATGGGGATTGGCAAATGCGAAACGCAGCGCTCCGTAGCCTCCCATGGAAATACCGGTAATCGCTCTTGCCTTACGCTCCCTCCGAATGCGATAGTGGGTTTCAATGTAGGGGACGAATTCTTGCAGGAAGAAATCGCTGTATCGGATTTTCCCGTCGGCGGAGTTTACGTAGAAGCTGGCCTTCGCCTCCGGTGTGACGATCAGGAAATCACCGATCTTGTGCTGCTGACGCAGGTCTTCGATCAGGTTCCATCCCGCGGTTTTGAACAGGGTCTGTTCATTCTCACCGAGGCCGTGCAGGAAATAGAGCACCGGGTAACCCTTCGCGGGCGCAGAATCGTAAGCAGGCGGCAAGAGCACACAGTAGTGGACTGTTTCTCCGAGGATGTGACTTTTGAGGGCGTTGCAATCGATACGGCTTTGTGCCGATGCAGAGATTGTGAGCCACAAAAAGAAAGGAAGAAATCGCAGCCGACGCATAAGACTCAGTTTACTCGTAGCGCAGAGCCTGCACGGGATCAAGTCGGGCCGCACGGCTGGCGGGATACAAACCGGACAGCAGGCTTACTACTATCGCGAAGGCAATTGCACCAAGCACCAACCACCAGGGTACAAACCAAATCTGTTCCGGCGGGAAATGTTGGCGTTTCAAATAAACGTTGGTGCCCAGATTGATGACCCGCCCAATAGCCCAGCCCAACGCGACTCCCACGAACCCGCCGAAAATACCCATCACGCCAGCTTCGGCGAAGAACAATCCTTTCACGTCGCCGTCACTGGCACCGATGGCTTTCATAATCCCGATCTCGCGGCGGCGCTCGAGGATGGCCATCACCAGCGTGTTGATGATTCCAATGGAGGCAACGGCCAGGGCCAGGCTGCCGAAGATTCCGAGGAACAGATCGAGCACAGCGAAGAACTGCCGCAGGCTGCGGGTCGCGTCGACGATCGAAAAAGTATTGAAGCCCATCTTCTTGATTGCGTCTTCGACCGCTTGAACCTGGGTAGGGCTTTTGACGTGCACCTCGACGGTTGTATATGCAGGTGTACCGTTCGCCATGTTGGTTGTGTCGCGCAAGTCGGAAGGCTGGATCACGTGCAAGTTTTGCGCGAGTTTCAGTGGGAGGAAGATGCGCGCTCTGGCTTGGCCGCGCATGCTGTCGGGATCAAGATCGCAAACGCCGACGATCTTCAAAGTTGCTTCGCGCGAGACTACCGAGTAGCCTGTGCCCGCGGGATTGTTCCCCCCACCTGAATTGGCCGATGAAGCTTCTTCTTTGCCGGCTGTATCTGTCGCGGGTGTCGCGGTTCGTTCGGCATACTTCATTGTCAGTTGCTTGCCGAGCAGGGGCTTTGCCAGTTCGGTGACTCTCTCTTCTTCACTGCCTGCTTTCGGCGTCTTCCCCAGCAGTTGTGCGGCGAAAGATTTCTGCAGGATGACCTCGGGCGCCGTGTCAGACGAAAAGAAACTTCCCTGCATGCCGTCGAAGGCGTCGTTATTCTTGGCTGAAAAAGGAAGACCCGCCATCATGGTCAAGTACGGCTTGTCTTCATAGCGAAGTTCAGTGACAAAGCGAATGTCAGGATAGGCCTCGAGCACATTGGGAAGTTGCGCAATCTGTTGCCGCGCGGACTCGTTGAGTGCGGGACTTTCGGCTGGTGCAGGACCGTTCTCTTCCTGCTCGCGGTTGAAACCACGCAAGTCGCGCCGCGAGGTGACGACCACGGTGTCAAACAACCCGGATTTTTGCAACCGCCTTCCGGCTAACTGCTGTAGTCCGATGCCCAACGAAAGCATGGCGACCAGCGAAGCCACTCCGACGGAGATGCCAACGGTGGTAAGCGAGTTGCGCAGGATGGATTCGCGCAGGTTCCGCACCGCCAGTTCGGCCATGTCGTAAGTTTTCATAGCCCGCCTCCGTGTATTTGCCCGCTGGCGGAGGAGACTACATTGGATTGATCGCCCACTAATTTGCCGTCGGCGAGAAAAATCATGCGACTGGCGTAGCGCTCGGCTAGAGTGCGTTCGTGCGTAACCATGATGATCGTCATGCCCAGCGTTTCATTGAACTCTCGAATGAAGTTCATGATTTCCTTGCCCGTCTGGCTGTCGAGATTGCCGGTGGGCTCATCCGCCAACAAGAACTGCGGCTGATTGATCAGTGCGCGAGCGAGCGAAGCTCTTTGTTGCTCACCGCCAGAGAGTTCCGTGGGACGATGTCGCAACCTGGCACTTAGTCCGACTCGGTCCAATGCTTGCCGGGCCAATCCCTCGCGCTTGTCCCGATCCACTTCCGCAAAGCGTAGCGGCAACTCTACGTTTTCGAGCAGGTTCATGCTGGGGATAAGGTTGAAAGACTGGAACACCATCCCCACAGTGTGCAAACGATATTTGGCTAGCTCCGCGCGTGAGAGCTTTGCCAAATCGCTTTTTTGCACGACCACGGTTCCGGAGGTTGGGCGATCAAGGCCAGCGACGAGGTTCAGCAACGACGATTTGCCGGAACCCGAAGTTCCGAGCAACGCGACAAACTCCCCGGGAGCAACCTGGACTGAGATGCCATCGACGGCACGGATCAAAGCGTCGCCCATCCGGTAATGGCGGCACAGATTCTCCGTGCGGATTGCGATTGAGTTTTTCAAGCTGGATTCGGCGGGAGGCATGGGCTAACGAGTCTCTCCGCGCACCAGGCGCAAGGTGTCGGCGAGGTCGGGATCGCCGTTCCGGCCCGGTTTGGATGGTTCATCTCCCGCTGTAACTGGCACCGCATCACCTTCGCCGGGAGCCAGAAACAGATTGGTGTCGACGCCATGTTGCCTGGTATAGAGATCGTAATAGCGACCGTGAAGAGCATACAGTTCTTCGTGAGTGCCGCGTTCGACAATGCGTCCCTGTTCGACAACCAGGATCTGATCGGCGCGGCGGATGGTGGAAAGCCGGTGCGCGATGACGAAGGTAGTTCGTCCTTGCATCAGGTAGGAAAGACCTTGCTGGATCAGTTGCTCCGATTCGGAGTCGAGGCTCGAAGTAGCTTCGTCAAGAATGAGGATGCGCGGCTCTGCCAGAATGGCCCGCGCAATCGAAATCCGCTGGCGCTGGCCTCCCGAGAGCTTCACCCCGCGTTCGCCGACCACGGTGTCGTACTTGTCCGCGAAGCCCTCGGCGAACTCATCCACACGCGCGATGCGGCAGGCTCGGAGAATATCTTCTTCGCTGGCATCCGGACGTGAGAAGGCAACATTCTCACTGATGGTGCCGTCAAACAGAAACGACTCCTGCAAGACCACGCCCAGACGCGTGCGATAAGAATCCAACCGCACCGTGCTCAAATCGACGCCGTCGACGAAAACCTTGCCAAGCGTGGGCACATTGAAAGCCGTAATCAGTCCGATCGTTGTGGACTTGCCGGAACCGGATGGCCCAACCAGCGCCGTGACCGTCCCCGGTGCCGCGTGAAAAGAGATGTCGTTGAGGACCATCCGACTACCGTCGTAGCTGAAGCTGACGTGATCGAAGTCGATGTTGCCGCGAATCTCGTTCAAGACTACCGTGCGCTTGGGATCGTGATCTTCTCGCCGCTCGCTCAAGATTTCATGCGTGCGTTCCAGTCCGGCCAATGCCTCGGTGAGTTGAGTGCCGATCTGAACGATCTGCATGATGGGTGCCACGAGGAAACCAAGGAAAAGCGTATAGGTGAAGAAACCGCCCATGGTCAACATGCCGGCTGCGATCTGTCGCGCACCGACGTACATAATGACCGCTCCAACCACACCAAGCAGCAGACTGGCAGAGAGACTCATGACCGAAGTGGCGGTCAGAGTTCGCAGCACATTGTCGAGAAGACGTTGCACACCGCGTGCGAAAACATTCTCCTCGCGCTCTTCGGCGTGATAACCCTTGACCACCCGAACCCCTCCAAGAGATTCCGCCAGTCGACCGGTGACTTCAGCATTAATTTTGCTGCGCTCGCGAAAGATAGGACGGATAGTCCCAAAAGCTTTGTACAGCGCCAGAGCAAAGAGCAGCAGGAATCCGAACGCGACGGCGGTCATGAGGGCGCTGATGCGGAACAGCACGATCAGCGCGATTCCCGCAGTCATCAAGCCTCCGACCAGATCGACCAATCCAGTACCGATCAGGTTGCGAACGCCCTCGACATCCCCCATGATGCGCGCGACCAGCACACCGCTTTTGGTCGAATCGTGAAAAGAGACTGGCAGCCAACCGACATGCGCTTGAACTTTTTGACGGAGCTCCGTGATCAGCCGCTGCGCGGCCTTCGAGAGCAATTGGGTCAACGAAAACGATGTGATTCCCTGAATTACGGTAGCGGCTAAGACGCCGAGCACCAGCGGCTTGAGCAGTTGAGCGTTGTGTTTAATGATGACGCTGTCGATCAGGTATTTGGTGGAATAGGGAAGTACGAGACCCGAAACCCGATTGATCACCATCAGCAAGAAACCCAGGGCGAGCACTGCGCGCCGCGGGCGAATCAGTTCCCAGACCTGGGGAAGAACGGCGATAAGCCTTTCTCGGGCGGGGCGCTTGGGCCGGGGTGGTTTACGATCGGAATCCACTGTCTGCATTAGACACTATTTGGCGGGGATGCGGTTCATTTTGTCGAACCGTCAAGGGAGGGGGCGATGTGATAACATCGCGCCTTTAAAAGACAAATCTATGGCCAACGTAGAGCGAGGCAGTTGCCGTTTCAAAGCGATCCAAGGAGTGGATGGCAAGTTCGTCATCCGGATGGAGATGTTTCACCAAACCGTGCCGCTGTTGGCGGACGCGACCGTTGATTTCGAATTGCTGAACGGCACAACACAGGACCAGGCGAGAAAGCTGGCCGAGTCCGTGAATGATCGGGTGACGGGTGTTTTGATAACCAAGCCGTGATGCTAACTAGCCGGCTTACGAGCGAACTAATTTCCGACTCGAAAGACAACCTCAACACCTAGCTTCTTGGAAATCGGTTTGCCGTTCTCCAGTGGCGGACGGAATAGCCACTCCTGGACGATTTTGACTGCCTTCTGGTCCAACCCCATCCCGAGCCCGCGTTCCACTTTTATATTGCGCGCGATTCCGTCCATGCCGACGTTCACTGACACGACTACCGTGGCTTGGACATTAGCTTTTCGAGCCTCAATCGTGTACTCAGGGTCGGGTGCGAACAAAACGATGGGGTTGCTCCTGCCTTGAATCCTGGACCACGACGAACTGCAGTCGGGGATCGGTTGTGAAGGCAGGTCAAAAGTAACAAGCTTGCTAGGATCAGAAGATACGTTTTCGATCCTCACGTAATGTCCGACGTCATCTGCGGTCGAGACGTTCAGCCAAGGCCCTGTCCGGTTCAATACTCGAACCTTTGCTCCACACTCAGCTTGGTGGCAGCGTGGACTTCGCAGAAATCTTCAAATGCGAGGGCGAAGGGACGGTCCCTCCGACCGGAACAGTCGATGAATCCCGCCTCGCTGCTCTGAGCCGCGGCGGGGAGAAACGCCAGAAAAAGCAGCGGGATGATCAATCCTTTCAGGCGCTGGACCTCCTCAAAACTGCGAAATGAGTTTAAACTACTAGCTAGGATTCTCACTGAGAATGTTTTCCCAACCCACCACTCCCGAGTCCTCCGAACCGAAGAAGCCGGAATTGACCAAACCTTCGGACGGCCCCGAGTTGGATCTTTTGCTGCCTGAAGCCTGGAACCGTCCTCTACCCATGCGGTTGCTCGACCACGTGCGCGACACTTTGTCGCCGGAGAAGCTGCCTCCACTGCGCCTTACATCACGCCCCGTCGATGTCGGCATGCTGGCGGGCGACATCTTGAGTTTGCCTTGGTATCGCACGGTGTTCACGAACCTCGGTGACGTGATCTCGCCGGAGACGCTGCCACCTTTGCAACTGGAGTCACGCCCCGTCGACGTGGGCGAGTTGATCGCCGATCAGATGAGTCATATGTGGTGGACTTCGCTGCTGCGAAGCCTCGCCGATGCGGCTGCTCCTGAGCGCCTTCCTGCATTGCAATTGACGTCGGCCCCGATGGATGACCCCAGCCTGACTCAAGGTGCAATGCAACTGCCACGCTGGTCCTCTGTGATTAGCACGCCCAAGGTGTTTTATCCCGACAAGCCAAAGGCGGCCTTCGTGCCGGCTCCTCGAGTCGCTGCGCCGCCGCCCAAGCCAGACCCAGCTGAAGTCGAATTCGTGCACGTCCTCGAAGCCGATTTAAAAAGGGATTTGCGGCGCTCTATTTTCCGCCAACGCTTATGGGTTTCCCTCGCGGTTCTAGAGATGCTGACCTTGATTGGCACTTCTCTCTGGTGGAAGTGAATACTTGGAGTCTGCCCATCACTCCGATCTTCTCCGCCCACTTCTACAACATTGCGCGATTATAGTAAGCTTCTGCTTTTGCCTCGTTATATTTCACCCAAGAGATGGGAGAGTTCATGAGCGCCGATTCCCGCGACCGCGGGCTGGGGATGAACCGGAAGATCACGCGGCGTGACTTCCTGGATGGAGTTGCGCTTGCCGTCGGCGGGTCAGTTCTGGCCTCGACCGCTCCGTGGCTGCACGGTCTAGGCTCGACTGATTTGGCTTTTTCTCCCGAGAAGGATCCGAATTACTATCCTCCAGCCTTGATGGGAATGCGCGGGAACCATGAAGGGACCTACACCTCCGCGCATAGCCTACGGGACGGCGAGTTCTGGGAGTCCGCGGGCCCACCCGAGAGCACCGGGGAAAAGTACGATCTCGTGGTTGTGGGCGGAGGAATCAGCGGGCTGGCGGCTGCTTACTTCTATCGAAAACAGGCAGGGGCGAGTGCGCGCATTCTCATCCTGGACAACCACGACGATTTCGGCGGACACGCCAAGCGCAATGAGTTTCGCGCCGCGAACCGGTTGTTATTGAGCTATGGCGGCACGCAATCGATCGAGAGCCCGGCACGATACAGCAAAGTGGCCAAGGCTCTTATCGCCGACCTCGGTATCGACACCCAGCGCTTTTACAAAGCTTACAATCAAAAGCTCTACGCGAAGCTGAACACCGCGTGCTTCTTCGATCGCGAGACCTTTGGCGAGGATCGCCTGGTATTGGGCATGGGGTCGACGCCTTGGACGGAGTTCCTGGGCAAAGCCCCGCTGTCAGCGCCGGTTCGTCGCGACGTCGCGCGCGTTTACGCGGAGAAGGTCGATTACCTTCCGGGCTTGTCGAAGCAAGAGAAGTACGCTCGACTGGCCAAGATCAGCTACGCTGACTATCTCACCAAAGTTTGCAAGCTCGATCCCGAGGCGCTGCCTTTTTTCCAAACTTATCCCCATGATTTGTTCGGCGTTGGCATCGATGCTGTGCCCGCGCTCGCGTGTTTCGAGAACGGCGACGACTACCACTCGTTCACCTACCCGGGCTTTGACGGCTTGAACCTGGGTGAAGTGGAAAAAGAAGAGCCCTACATTTTCCATTTTCCCGACGGCAACGCGTCGATCGCGCGGTTGCTGGTTCGGTCGTTGATTCCCGGCGCAATTCCCGGCAAGACCATGGACGATGTCATCTTAGCTCGCGCCGACTACAGCCGCCTCGACGATTCCCAGGCTTCCGTCCGCATTCGTTTGAACTCCACCGTCGTGCAAGTCCGCCACAATGGATCGATAGCCTCGGCAAAGGATGTCGGAGTCTCGTACATGCGCGGCGGAAAGCTGCAAAGCGTGCAGGCAAGCGCGTGCGTTCTGGCCTGCTACAACATGATGATTCCGTATCTGTGTCCCGAGCTCCCCCAAAAACAGCAAGAGGCACTTCACTCCCTGGTGAAAGTTCCGCTGGTGTACACACACGTAGCCATTCGTAACTGGACTACGTTTCAGAGCCTGGGCATTCATCAGATTGTTGCGCCCGGCGGTTACCATACTTATACCGCGCTCGATTTTCCCGTCAGCCTGGGCCAGTATGAATTTCCCGGCAAGCCCGATGAGCCCATGGTTTTGTTCATGCTGCGGACGCCCTGCAAACCGGGGCTGCCGCAGCGCGATCAATTTCGAGCCGGCCGCGCAGAGCTCATGCGAACGCCGTTTTCGACTTTTGAGCGGAATGTCAGAGATCAGCTGGCCCGAATGCTGGGCCCGGCAGGCTTCGACCCAGCGCGTGACGTTGCCGGCATCACCGTAAATCGATGGGCTCACGGCTACGCTTACAGCCCGAATTCTTTGTTCGATCCCGACTGGCCCGAGGGTGAACAGCCCTGGGTGGTGGGACGAAAGCCATTCGGCAGAATTACGATCGCGAACTCTGATGCGGGCGCGAGCGCCTATACGGATGTGGCGATCGATCAGGCCTATCGCGCGGTCGGAGAATTGGCGAACCGGAGCTGAATCGTACGCGTTGACGTGACCCTACTTCTCCAGCGCTGGCGGCGGGGTTTTCTGTCCGCTGCTCGCTGCGACCAGTTTCTGCACAGATGGCACGACCATGAGCAAAAGTTGCGCTTTCGGCTTCCGCGCCTGCTCCAAGAAGGCGAACTGTTGGGTCGCCCACGCATCGGGTGCGCGTTCTCCGCGGTCCAGGTAGTCCAGCGCCTGCAGACCGGTTGTAGCCACGGCGGTAAGATCCTGCGACAGTGGGACGATCTCCGTGAGCAGAAACGACTGGCTCTCAAGCGGCTGCAGAGTACCCTGGTTGTCCCGCCAACGGATCAGCAACGCTCTGACTTCTTGCTTGGCCTCGGAATCAGCGTGGCCCCCAATCAGCGCGTCGACCAGGTTCCCGAATCGTCGAGCCGTCATGCTCTCAGGACGAGTCGCGTCTATGACGCGATTCAGCGGCGACAGATTCGTCGCCTCGACAACGGCGAGCTCTTCGCGGTTGTAGTCTTTCACCGGCTCGACGACGTCTGTAAATGTACGCAGAGCCGAAATATCATTGGTGCCCGCGATGCGGCGTAGCATGGGCCCATAGCTGGAGGTATGCGTGAGCCCGAGCCAATCCAGCCATCGACTAACATTCTCTAAACGTTGATACATGGAATTGAGGTCGGTCACATCCTGCGGCGACCACAACCGCTCCGCGATGGCCGCGGTTCGAGGCCAGATGCGCGAATCAATATTTTCGGACGACACATACTCCGACCACATGCAGGCCTCGCCGCCCAGGATGAGTTTCTTTTCGTCTGGACTCAGGTTTGCCGCCGCGTCACTCATAGGATCAACCGCGTAGTGTCTCGAAGCCGGCCACATCAGATCGACGTAATATCCAAAGGAGAGAATGCCACGATATCCCTGCTTGGCCGCGGC
>Ga0210401_10005123_pt1 | contig 13516 bp, 11 predicted proteins | sample IncBWH32MmetaG_FD_150866 | JGI IMG/M metagenome (GOLD analysis project Ga0210401, IMG submission 150866) | Forest soil microbial communities from Barre Woods Harvard Forest LTER site, Petersham, Massachusetts, United States - Inc-BW-H-32-M | ecosystem: Environmental > Terrestrial > Soil >... | reverse complement strand
CCACCGTAACGGTCTGCTCCGCAGTCTGGAATTTAGCTTGCGCGACGGTGATCTTGTAATCGCCCACTGGTACCGACGTGAACGAAAATTCGCCGTTATCGTCGGTCTGAGTTGTTTGAGTCCAATCCGAAGTGATCGCCTGCAGCTTTACCGACGCGCCGGGTACCGGCCGGTGCTGCGGGTCGTGTACGACGCCTTGTATTTTTCCGAAAATAGTGGCGTGCAGCAGCGGGCCACAAAGCAGAAACACTGCGAGACACAAGCAGAATAAGAACCCACGCATATAGCCTCCGTCCTGAATTTTTAGTTTTGAGTTCTTGCGGACGAGGCTAGTTGCGCGGCGGTTGAAAAGGACCGGCGAGGAACCCAGCGGACAAATTGCCAGCAGGGAACTGCGAATTGCCAATACGCGACACTTTCGGCCGATCAATATACACGAGCGCAGATGTCTGCGCCGGCGGGAACGGCGCGAGCAGACCGTAATCCATGCGCTCCTCCCCGGATCTCATGCTGCACTCGATCATGTGCCCCGCGGCACCATGATGGCAGGCCATATCGGGTCGCGAAGGCTCCGGCGAAGAATTCCGAGCCGGCGCATGATGATGCGATCCATGCGGCAGGCAACACATGCCATTGCAATCAGGCATGCCTGGATCCACGGCACGCGCCAGCAGAGCCAGCGGCGTTGCCAGCAGCGCGACAATCACGAGAATAGCGTGCACGCGGCGCATCGCCAAAAATTCTACCACAGCCGCCCGCGCGTAGTAATCCGCAACCCGAAATCGCGTCGCGAGCCATGTCCACGCGTGATTTGCGTCACGAAACGCATCGCGGTACGCTGGCAACATCATGCTGCCGTTCAAACTAATCTACGACCACCGCTACGACCTGAACCTGGGCGACCACGTATTTCCCTCACAAAAATATCGCCTGGTTTATGAACGCCTAATGCACGGTGGAATCGCAGACAGGAGCGATTTTCTCTCGCCGCAACCAGCGAAAGACGAAGACGTGCTGCGCGTCCACACCACCGAGTACGTCCGCAAATTAAAGACCGGCTCGCTCTCCTACGCCGAAGTCCTCCAACTCGAAGTCCCTTACTCCCAGGAATTAATCGAAGCCTACTGGCTAGCCGCAGGCGGCTCGATTCTCGCCGGCCAAAAAGCGCTCCGGGACGGTTGGTCCGCAAATATCGGCGGAGGCTTCCACCACGCCTGCCCCGATCACGGCGAAGGCTTCTGCGTAATCCACGACGTAGCCATCGCCATCCGTCGCCTGCAGTTCGACAAAGCGATTGAACGAGCAATGGTGATAGACACCGATGTGCACCAGGGCAACGGCACCGCCACAATCTTCGCCGCCGATAAAAACGTTTTCACGCTCTCGATCCACCAACTGCACAACTATCCGTTCGTCAAGCCGCCATCCACAGTGGACATCAACTTACCAGACGGCGCAGGCGACGAAAGCTATCTCGCGATCCTGGACGAGCATCTGCGCAAAGCGTTCTCCAATTTTGTGCCGCAAATTATTTTTTACGTCGCCGGTGCCGACCCCTACCGCGAAGACCAACTAGGCGGCCTGGCGTTAACAATGCAAGGGCTAGCGCGCCGCGATTCTCTGGTAATGGATTACGCGCGCAAAAATAAATGTCCGCTGGTGATCACACTGGCAGGAGGCTATGCGCGGCGCGTCGAGGACACCGTGGCAATTCATGTAGGCACGATCGTCGCAGCCCGTGCTGCGGCAGGGAAGAAAGCCGCGGGAAGTTAATTCCTCGGACGCGACGCCGCGGTGAGCGAGATCAAGGTCTTGACGTTGTAGCGGCCAGATTCAGCTGGGCGCCTTTGATTTGGCTTTCGTAGCGGCGGTCTTCGGACCGCCATCGGCTCAGCCGCTGAAGCACAGCTCTCGCATCTCACCATCAAGGGGCAGCGGGAGTCGGCACGACCGCAACCGCCGCTTGAATCCCATTCGTAAGATTCTCCGCAAATCCCTCCGGCGGGTACCCATTTATCCGGTAAGTAATTTTCCCGCTGCGATCCACAATCAAAACCGTCGGCAAAGACTCCACCTTCACAAACTCATCCAGCCCATCCGCATAAACCACCGGCACATCCCACTTCTCATGGCTCAGAAAAGGCGCCACCAAAGATTCATCCTCATCCGTATTCACCGCGTAAAAAACAATATCGCCATTTCCCGCGTAATTCTTGGCCACCTGCACGAACTGCGGTTCCAATTCCCGGCAAGGTCCGCACCAAGTAGCCCAAAAACTCAGCACCAGTGTTTTTCCCCGCACACCCGCCAGCGGCAAAGCGCTCCCATCCAACTTGCGCAGCACAAACGCGTAAACCTCCTTAGCATTTTTATTCCCCGCCGCCGGGCCAGCCGCACCCGCGCCCACAGACGGAACCGCGCCCAGCAAATCGTATTCCGCCAGCACCGCCGCGCCCAAGCCGTCCTCGTTTCCGTGCAACTGCCGCCACACGTTCCCCAGCCGCTTGCGCACTTCGCGCCGGTTCACTTTCCCCACCGCGCCGTCTTCCGGCAGCACAAACGCCAGCAAGTATTCCTGCGCCGCGGTCGCGTAGTCCCGCCGCAATTCCGCGATCTCTCCCAGCTGTTCCGCGGCGACGGCGTTGCGCTGCACCGAATAACTCATGCGCAGATCTTTTTCGGCCGCTGCATCAGCGTGCTGCGATTTTTCAATCTGCCCGCGCAGATTGTAGAGCGCCGCGCGCAACTCGTCATGGTGCTGCTGCCATTCCGCCGGCGAAACGCGCGGAGGTTTTTCCGCCGCCGTGGATTTCTCAATGCGATCCAGAACCCGGCTCACGTATCCGGAAGCGCGCGTCAAGCTAGCGTCGTCTCCCTGTTTCTGCAGCAGCCCCACGGCCAGCATCATGATTTCGGAATCGTCCGGACGCAGCGCGATCAGCTGCTCCGAATATTTGAGTGCGCAAGCGTCGTCCTGCACCTGCTCGCAGGATTCCACCAGGGCGCGAAACACACCCGCCTTTCTTGGCGCGTCCGGGAAACGCTGCAGATAACGCTCCAGATTTCGCACCAGCGCCCCGCGATCGTTGCCTGCATCCGCGATCGTTTTTTGCAGCTCCATTTCAGGGTCCGCGTCTTTTTTGGAAATGGCATCAGAGGGCGTTTTCGGCGAAGCTACTGGCGGGGAAGTATTTTGCGCGTGCACACACCACGCCCCAGCAAAAAAAATCCCAGAAAGTAGCAGCAGAAAGAAACAGCAGCGGATTACAACTAGGCTTTTGCGGGCGGTTGGCGATGACAACTAAACCCTCTCAGAATTTGCGCTGTTTTTACACCCAAAACGCAATTCTAACGCGAAAGCACAAAACGACGAGGGGAATTACCGGCAGGCATTACTTCAGAGAAACGCTACCAGAAGAAGTCTGCACCTCCACGCGCGCCTTCCCATCGCCCAGTCGCGCGCGCAGCTCGTGTTTCTCCGTAGTCCCTTCCATCACGATAGGAATCGTCGCATCAATGTCGCCGGAATTCGAACGCGCCAGCAAGCGGAAACTCGCGGACGGCGAAACTTGCAGCACCACGTCGCCCGAACTGGTGTGAATATCCCAGTAGTTCGAGCCGGCGGGATTCCCCTCGATCACCACATCGCCCGAAGCCGTGCGCAAACGAATGTCCGCCGACGCGCCCTTGATCGTAATGTCTCCGCTTCCCGTGCTCGCCTCCACGGTGTCGGCGGGATGGTTGATCTCCATGTCGCCCGAACCGCTGTGCAGCCGCGCCTGGTTGAGCACGCTGTCGAGCGTGATGTCACCCGAACCCGTCGTGGCTTGCACTTGCCCTTGCACTTGCGTCAGATGTACTTCGCCGCTGCCGCTGAGCGCCTGCACGTCGCCCGAAATATTCGCAGCGGAAATTGCCCCGGAACCGGAGGTGAAATTCGCCGGGCCTTTGATGCCGTCCACTTCCACATCGCCCGAACCGGTAGCCGCGTGAATTTCGGCATCGGCAGGCACCACGATCGTATAGTCAATGGACGCGCCGCTGCTGTGCGAGCCCGACCCGCCGATGCGGATCAGGTTGCCTTCTTGCGACATCGGAGGATTCGCTTCGAGCTCGCGCACGCGTTCCTCGCCGCCTTTTTCAGACCACCCATGCGCGTGAATTTCACCGTGCACGCGCACTTTGCCCGCAGCTCCCGTGCTCACGTGCGAGTCGCCGCTGCCGTTGGTGAGTTCAATGCGCACAGGGCCATTCACCGTGAATGTTTTGTCGAACGTCCCTTCGGCGCTGGGCTGCGCTCTGCATCCCGCCAGCAGCAACACCGCGCAAACCGCCAGCAGCAACGCCACGCGTGGCGCCACTGAAATCCATCCGAGTTTGTGTGAGCGCTTCATCGTGTGTGTTCGCAGTTTAGGAGCTGGCTCCTCGGGCGCGCGCAATGGCAGCGCCCGGCCACCCTTCCTACCAGAGATATACGAGAAAGCGCAACCAGAAGTTCCCGCGCAGACGGCAATTCCAAGACGGCCGTCACTTGATCTTCAGAAGGGAATTGAGCGAACCCTGCCGGTAACCTTCCAAATCCAAAGTCACAAACGAAAATCCCGCGCTCTTCACGCCCTCGGAAATCTTGCGCGAAATCCCCGGATCAAATCCGCGCGCCAATTCCTCGGGCGCAATTTCAATCCGCGCCAGCTCCCCATGCGCGCGCACGCGAAACTGCCGGAATTCCAGCGCGCGCAGCACCGCTTCAGCGCGATCTATTTTTTCCAACAACTCAGGCGTCACAGCGGTGCCATAAGGCACGCGCGATGAAAGGCACGCCGAAGCAGGGCGATTCCACGTGGCCAATCCAGCCCGCTGCGAAAGAAAACGGATCTCAGCCTTGTAAAGCCCGGCGTCGAGCAGCGGCGCCAACACGTGATGCTCGTGCGCCGCGCGATGCCCCGGCCGGAAATCGCGCGTGTCGTCCGCGTTGATCCCGTAAGCGATCGCCGCAAATTCGCGCCCACGCGCCAGCGCCTCCATCTGGTCGAACAGCTCGTCTTTGCAGTGATAGCAGCGGTCGGCGTTATTCGCGACGTACAGCGGGTTCGAGAGCTCGTGTGTTTCGATGAACTCGTGGCGCAATCCCGTCGCGGCGATAAAAGACTCGACCTGCTCACGATCGTGGCGTGAAAAACTTGCAGACAGCGCGGTAATCGCTAGCGCGCGCTCGCCTTGAGCTTGATGCGCCGCCCACGCGAGATAAGCAGAATCAGCTCCGCCGGAAAACGCCACCAGCACCGAATCCAGCCGTCGCAGCGCAGCAAATAAATTGTCCTGCTTGCCGAGTGCCTGCGCGGAATCCACCGCCGGAGCCGTTGCAGCAGCGGCACTCATAGCAATCGGCAATCGCGAAACGTTGGACATAGACGAGCCAGTATAACCGAATTCCGGCTACTGAAAATCGAGCAGCACATCTACTTTGGCGTTCTGCGGATCCAGCTGCAAAAACTTTCCGATCTTGTCGTAATGCACCGGCAATCCCACAAACGCAGCCTTAATTCCGGTGTTCACGAAGTCGTCGTATATGCTTTTATCGAACACTGCGCCAGGTGCGATGCTCCACGCCTTCTTCAACCGCCGCTCGCCCTCGATCGAGAGACCTGTGAGCACCAGTTTTCCCATGTGATACTGCGGCCCTTCGTTCACGTCCACCACATACGTCACGCGCTTGGCCTGCTCGTCAAACTGCGGCGTGGGATTCACTCCCGCATCCAGATAGCCCAGTTGCGCGTACGCCGCCCGCGCGGTTTCCCACAGCGATTGGATTTTATTTCCGTCCGCGGGGTCGCCCGGCAGCAACGCCGAAAATTTATTCAGGTCCTGCGCCGGGACGGATTCGTTCCCCTTCCACTGCACGCCGGCCCAAGCATAAGCAACGCCGGGATTGACCGGTGCTGCGACAATCAGCTGCCCGGAAAGCGGATTCGTGGGATTCGCCGCAAAATGCGCCACCGGCTCCCCGAATTGAACTCTTAAATACGCGCGCGCCAGATACACCGGGCGCACCTGCTCGAATTCGAAAAGTTCCACGCGGCTGCGCGAGTATGGCTTGCCGATCAGGTCCGGCAGACGCTCCTGCACCAGGCGCTCGTTCTGCGCCGCCGGATCCGAAAAATCCACCTCCTGAATCGTCAGGTCCGTGTTCTCCACGCGAAATTCCTGAACGCTCTGATTGTTAAAAGGATGTGCGATCACTTCGTGCGACACGCGCGCGTGCACGTTCCGCGCATCCAGCAGTTTTTCCAACGCGGCGGATATCGCGTCCAGCACCGTACCTTTCGACGGCGCGCCTCCATCGAACAAAATTCCCGAAGCCTTCAGCCCGGTGGACAATTCCTCGTCGCTGAACCACGGGAAATTATCAAACGTCACCGGCAGCGCCGGCAAGTCCGAAACCTGGTAGGTGACTTTCACCCCGCCCAGGACCGTCGCGAATTTGTATTGAATGTTGGTGAAGAGGCCCAGCGCGGCCAGCTTGTCCGCCGCTCCCTGCAATTCCTCGCGGCCCACGGTCGCGCCGGGATGCAGGCCGATCACCGCCGCGATCTGCTCCGAAGTAAATCGCATCGAGCCCGCAAACACAACGGAATCGAGCCGCGCCGTTCCCGGGCGAGCACTTTGCGGCGCCGCCTGAATCCGCGAAGCGGACAGCGGCGCGAATACCGTGACCAGCAACAGACACGCGAGAATGAGCGATGAAACCTTGTGGAAGACGTGGTGGCGCATCATCCCGTAATTCTAGAACACAGAAACCGTAAGGGGAACCTGCGAATTGCGTGCCGCGAAAAAAAATAAGAAGAAAAGCCCTGCCGTTCCGCTATTCAACGGTAACCGATTTCGCCAGGTTGCGCGGCTGGTCCACGTCGCAACCGCGCCGCACCGCGATGTGATAGGCCAAGAGTTGTAGAGGCACAATTTCCAGAATCGGCGCCAGCAACTCCGGCGCAGAAGGTACCTCGACAACATGATTCGCAATCTCTCGCGCCTGCCTGTCACCCTCCGTCACCACCGCGATCACAATACCGTCGCGCGCCTTCACTTCCTGCATGTTCGAAACGGTTTTCTCATAGCGCATCATTGAAGCCGGATCCGTTTCATCGCGCGTCGCAATCACCACTACCGGCAAATTCTCATCAATCAGCGCGTTCGGCCCGTGCTTCATTTCACCCGCCGGATATCCCTCCGCATGAATGTAGGAAATTTCCTTCAGCTTCAGCGCGCCTTCCAACGCGATGGGGTAATGGATGCCGCGTCCCAAATACAAAAAATCCGTATGGCGAAATAAGAGCCGCCCCAGTTCCTCCATCTGCGCGTCGTGCTGCAAAATCATTTCAATCTTGTGCGGAACGCGGGTGAGTTCCTGCATCAACTTTCTCGCGGCCGCGGGATTCTGCTTGCCGCGCGCCTGCGCCAGATAAAGCGCGGTAAGCATCAGCGCAGTCAATTGCCCCGTAAACGCCTTCGTGGAGGCGACGCCAATTTCCGGCCCCGCGTGCGTGTAAATTGTCCCATTAGCCTCGCGCGTCAGCATCGAACCGACCACATTGCAAATTCCCAGAATCTTCGCGCCCTTCTGCCGCGATTCTCGCTGCGCCGCCAAAGTGTCCGCCGTCTCACCCGATTGGCTGATGGCGATCACCAAATGATGTTTATTCACGATCGGATCGCGATAACGGAACTCGCTGCCGTAATCCACTTCCACCGGCAGCTGCGCCAGCCGTTCGATCATGAATTTCCCGGCCAACGCTGCGTGCCAGCTCGTTCCGCACGCGATAATCTTCACACCTTCAAAATTCCGGAATTCTTCTTCGCTGATGCCCATCGGGTCCAAAAACACTTTCCCGGTGTCCTGCGAAATTCTTCCCAGCAGCGTGTCGCGCACGGCGCGCGGCTGCTCGAAGATTTCCTTCTGCATGAAGTGCTTGAACCCGCCCTTTTCCGCCATCATCGGGTCCCAGGTCACGTGCTGTGGCTTTCGTTCGACCGGCCGCCCTTGGAAATCCATCAAGCTCACGCCCTGCGGCGTCAGCACCGCAAGTTCGCCATCACCCAAAAAGAAAACGCTGCGGGTATGCTGCAGAATTGCCGGAATGTCGCTCGCAACGAAAAATTCCTTTCCACCCAGTCCAATCACAATCGGCGGACCCATCCGCGCCGCCACAATCTTTAAACGATCCCGCGTGGAAAGCGCCACCAGCGCAAACGCCCCCGTCATCACCTTCACCGACTTCAGCACCGCAGCCTCCAGCGAGGCGCCGTCGGAATATTTCTCGATCAGGTGCGCGATAATTTCCGTGTCCGTCTCGGTAACGAATTTGTGCCCTTCGGTAATCAGCTGGTGCTTCAGTTCCAGATAATTTTCGATGATGCCGTTGTGCACCACCACGATCTCACCGCTGCAGTCACGGTGAGGGTGCGCATTCTCCTCCGTCGGACGCCCGTGCGTTGCCCAGCGCGTGTGCCCAATTCCATACACGCCTTCCAGCGGCGTCGCGCGAATGGACTCCTCGAGGTTGTGCAGCTTTCCCGGCGCGCGTCGAATTTCCAGCGTGCCGTCCTTCTGCACCACCGCGATCCCGGCCGAATCATAGCCGCGATATTCCAGCCGCTTCAGCCCATCCAGAATCAGCGGCACCACGGGTTTCGCGCCAATGTAACCAACAATTCCGCACACGGGATTTTGCTCCTGGAAGCCGGCCAGCGAACAAATCAAAGGGCGGCCGCGCCTACAACAAGGTTAGCACATCGCTTGCATCAGACAACGCCACCGCCGCCGCGGGTGCGGCAGGCGGTGCTTCGCAAGAAAAAATAATCAGGGAAATAGCAGGCTCGTCAGTCCAGAATTTCGAAGCGGAATTCCTCAATCACAGGATTGGTCAGCACGTCCTTCGCAATCCGTTCCACTTGCGTCTTGGCTTCCTCGCGGCTCATCCCATCCAGCTTGAGCACAAAAAACTTTCCCTGCCGCACATCGGTCACCGTGGAATATCCCAGCGACACGAGCGCTCGTTGAATAGTTTGACCCTGTGGATCCAGAACCGTGGTTTTCAGCATGACCCAGACGTGTGCTTTCATCGGCAAGATTATAGCAGCCCCGCCGAATCCGCCGCCGCACGAAAATCAACCAGATATTTGCGCTTCTCATCCGGCGGCAAAAATGCCGCGTGAAAACTCTGCTCCATCAGCTTCACCAGGTGCGGCGTGGAAACGCCTAACCCCGCCACTTTCGAATATTCCGTCAGCAAATCGGTGTGAAACATTCCGGGATCGTCCGTCGAAAGCGTCACCGCAATGCCACGCTTCAGGAAATCCGGTAAAGGATGATCGCCCAGCGTCACCTCAACTTTCCCCACTTGCCGCGCCAGCGCACCTGTGCATAAATTGCTCGTCGGACAAATTTCCAGCACCACCCGCCGCATCGCCAGCGTATCCGCAAACGCCGCGTCGCGCATCACTGCGATCCCGTGCCCGATTCGCTCCGCTCCCAGCAGTTCAATCGCTTCGCGCACCGAATCCGGCCCGCCGATCTCCCCCGCGTGGCACACGATGTGCAACCCGTCCTGCCGCGCCAAATCAAACGCCGGACGAAAATTAACGGTGGGATACGCCAGCTCATCGCCGCCCATTCCAAACGACACCACGCCCAATTTCTGCAGCTTCGCCGCCCAGCGCGCCACTTCTTTCGCTGGATCAGGCCCGAATTGCCGCGCCGCATCCAGAATAAATGCCGTACGCAAACGCGCAAAAGGCACCGACTGCGCCGCGTCGCGAATCGCCGTCAACGTCGCTTCCAGATTTTGCGTCCGCCGCAAAATCACGCCTGCAGAAATTGTAAGTTCCGCGTGCACCACGTTCTGCCGCACCAGCTCTTCGCACAATTGCCGCGTGATCAGCGCATAGTCATCCGGAGTGCGCAGAAAAGAAGTCACCCACTTGAACATATCCAAGAATCCATTGAAGTTGGAAAAATTGTAACGCGCCGCGACTTCCTCTGGCGTGAGCGTCACCCCGTGCCGCGCCGCCAGTTTCAAAGCCGTATCCGGCCGGATCGATCCTTCCAGATGCAAATGCAGCTCTGCTTTCGGCAGCGCGTCAATGGCCATGGGCGACCGGGCTGTTTGTGTTTGCGGATTCATTTTATTGCTGCGGCAATTGCGGCCGTCCCGCGTTGATCCAAGCCGTCAACCAGTATGAGCCTACGTCGGTGGAAGCATCCGAAAGCTGCCGCACCAGAATCGCTCCGGCCAGCGAATAGAACCTGTCGTAATACTCCTGCGAGTAACTGGCAAGCCCTTCGTGCGCGCGCCGGTCGGCCAGCAATACATTCTCCAGCCAGGAATGAGCAGTGAGGCAAAGTTCGAAAGCATGGTCGGTAGGATCGTGAATAAAGACGGCCTCATTAGGCTGCACAAAAAAGAACAATTGATACCGATCCACCAAGCCGCTCGAGAAGCGCTCATTCACTCCCGCCTGCGCGGAGAGTTTCCCATCCATATTAATCGTCGTGTTGAAAGGATCGTGCGCTGCGTTGACGTAGTGCGCCAAAATTGCGGCTGAAGTGCGCACCTGCTTCCAATCGTGATCTCGGAACGCGTCCGTGAGCTTCTTGCTATAAAAACCGATTTCCCACGGCAGAATTCCGTACTGGTCCAGCACTCGCCGGTTGAATTTCGCGCTCGCCGCATTGTATTCCCGCGGCAAAGCGGAGAAGGGAAATGGCCCGTAGTGATCCAGCTGAATGAAATCCGTATGGCGCGCCGTCCCGTTTTTCGGTTCGCTATCCTCCGGCGGCCCCACGTGCTCCACCAGAAATTGCCGGTTCGCGTAAAAAAACGGCTGCATCTCCTGAGGTAATGTATCCACCGCACGATTCGTCACCAGCCGGTCGGCCGTTTCGCCCCACCCAAATAACGGCGCCAAGCCGAGGACTAAAATCCCCGCCGACAAAACCCCCGCGCGTTGCAGCGAACGGCTCATTATCGCAGTCGATCCTTCTCGCCATCCGCCTTGATATTCGCATCCGAAAGCTGGCTGTGGCGGCGCCCGTAAAAATAATAAAAACACAACCCTATCAGGAGCCACACGAAGAAACGAATCCAATTCGTAATCGGCAGCCCCGCCATCAACAGTAGGCAGGTGAGAATGGTAATCACCGGCGCCAAAATTCCACCCGGCGCGCGAAACGCCCGCGGCCGGTCCGGCTGCTTGTAGCGCAGAATCAGCACGCCCCCCGCCACCAACGCAAATGCGAAGAGCGTGCCGATATTAGAAAGGTCCGCCAGAGTTCCGATGTCCAGCAGCCCCGCCGGAATTCCCACCAGAAATCCCGCCATGATCGTCGAAAAATCCGGTGTACGAAATCGCTTGTGTACGCGGCTGAAGACCCGCGGCAACAATCCATCGCGCGACATCGCGAACCACACTCGCGCCTGCCCCAGTTGAAATACCAGCAGCGAAGAAATCATCCCCGTCAGCGCGCCCAGCAACACGATCAGTTGAATATTTCTGAAGCCCAGCTTCTTCAACGTGTTCACGACCGGCGCCGCGTCGTCCAGCAGCGTCTCCCAGCGCACCAGCCCCGTCAACACCACTACCACCGCGATATACAGAATGGTACAAATCACCAGCGTTGCGATAATCCCGATCGGCAAATCGCGCTTTGGCTGCTTACATTCTTCCGCCGCCGTCGAAACCGAGTCAAATCCAATATACGTGAAGAAAATAATCGAGCCGCCCGTCAGAATCCCCGGCCAGCCATTCGGCGCAAACGGATGCCAGTTCGCCGGATGCACGTAGCGCGACGCGAAAATCACGAACACCATGATCGCCGTGATTTTCAGCAACACCATAATATTATTGGCGTTCGCCGATTCGCGGATCCCGCGCACCAGAATCACGGTGAGCAACATCACGATGATAAAAGCCGGCCAATTAAATCCGAAATGCCAGCCCGGATCGTACAAAGTATTTCCCTGCAGATCCGCGAGCCCCGCGGGCAGATAGGCCGGCGTGATCCAGCGCAGGCTGGGATGCACCCCAAACCAATCCAGCAGATTCACCACGTGCGCGGAAAAACCGACGCTCACCGCCATATTCGACACGGCATATTCCAAAATTAAATCCCAGCCGATAATCCAGGCGATCAGCTCGCCCATCGTCGCGTACGTGTAAGTGTAAGCGCTACCCGCGATCGGAATCATCGCCGCCAGCTCCGCGTAACAAAGCGCCGCGAAAGCGCACACCACTCCCACTAGCACGAAGGACAACGCAATTGCAGGTCCCGCGCCCGGCCGCCCGAACGACGCCGAATGATAAATTAGATATTCCAGCAACGGAGCGTTCAGCACGGATTTGAATTGCAGTTTTTGCCCGGCGATCGCGGTGCCGATGATGGTGAAAATCCCCGACCCGATCACCGCGCCAATTCCCAGCGACGTGAGGCTCAACCATCCCAGCGATTTCTTGAGCTGCTTTTCAGGATTCTCCGAATCGGAGATCAGTCGGTCAATGTCCTTCGTGCGGAAAAGCTGTGCGCCCAATCGTCACCTTCCCTGTGAAAGAGCGAGAAACTTTACCCTGCGAAATGGTCGCTGCGCAACCGTGCGCCCCAACGCCCCCGGCAATAATCCGTCGCGTCAGCGCCATCATCCTACAGCAGGCAGCGTTCATCCTAGCGTGTTTGTGTTGCGGATGGGAATTTCGTGAGACCGCGCGTCACGCCAGCTGCAAATTGGCATAGCGCTCGATAAGTTTTTTGGCCCCGTGGTCCTGGAAACTGACGGTCAGCTTGCGGTCTTCACCTTCGCCTTCCACTTCGATGATCGTCCCCACGCCGTATTTCGCGTGCCGCACGCGCGTCCCTATCAACGGATCCTTCGACGCGCGCCGCGCACCCCGCGACGGCTGCCCGTAAGGCGTGCGCGTCTTCTGCCGGTAAACATAATTGTTGTCCGAAAAATCCGGATCAGGCTCGTAGCGCCGCGTTTCACCCGGCTCCGACTGCGAACCCAGCGCCGCTTCGATCAAATCTCCCGGAATTTCCGCCAGAAAACGCGAAGGCAACGCCGCACGCAAACGCTCTTCTCCATAAGTCCGCCGGTACACAGCGCGCGACAACACCAAGGACTGCTTCGCGCGCGTCATGCCCACATAAAAAAGCCGCCGCTCCTCTTCCAGCTCGGCATTGCTACCGAGCGAGCGGCCGTGCGGCAAAAGCCCTTCTTCGAGTCCCGCCAGAAATACCGCGTCAAATTCCAATCCCTTAGCACTGTGCAAAGTCATCAGCGAAACAGGAATCGTGTCGTCATACTGATCCGAATCGCTCGCCAGCGCCGCCTGGTCCAGCACATCTTCTAGCGTCTGCCCCTGCTCGGTAGCCTCCGCCATCGCGTTCGCCAGCTCGCGCAGGTTTTCCGCGCGCGAAGTGTGCTCCAGATTGTCCTGCTGCTCCACCCAATCCAGATACCCGGTG
>Ga0210401_10005122_pt1 | contig 13516 bp, 11 predicted proteins | sample IncBWH32MmetaG_FD_150866 | JGI IMG/M metagenome (GOLD analysis project Ga0210401, IMG submission 150866) | Forest soil microbial communities from Barre Woods Harvard Forest LTER site, Petersham, Massachusetts, United States - Inc-BW-H-32-M | ecosystem: Environmental > Terrestrial > Soil >... | reverse complement strand
TTGCTCGAAGCCTACTACGGAGTGCTGGAAGCCGGCGCCGTCTTGCTTCCGCTGAACTTCCGGCTGGCAGCAGGCGAACTGGGATACGTCTTGAATGACGCCGGGGCAAGCCTGCTCTTCGTGGAGAAGCAGTTTCTTGGCCAGGTCGAATCGTTTCGCAGGGACATTCCATGCGTAAGAATGTTCTGCCAACTTGACGGTGCATCAGAAGCACCATGGCTCGCCCCCGACAACTATGAAGGCCTGCTCGCCGCAGCCACGCCTCATCGCGCTGAAATCGCCTCCATCGACGAAAACGCTCTAGCGGAACTTTTCTATACGAGCGGTACAAGCGCCAATCCCAAAGGTGTAATGCTCACGCACAGAAACCTGTACCTCCACGCGTTGCACGTTTGTTTGGCATTCCAGATCGAAAACGGGGCCATCGAACTCCACACCATTCCGCTCTTCCACGCCAATGGTTGGGGCATCGCGCACTTCCTGACCCTGCTCGGGGGAAAGCACGTGATGATCCAGCGCTTTGACCCCAAAGAGGTTTTCCGCCTCATTGAGAAGGAAAGCGTTCATTCCTGCAGCCTCGTTCCCATCATGGCGACTGCTTTGGTGAATTGCCCAGAGCGCCGCAATTACGATTTGCGTAGCTTGCGCCGCATTGTTATCGGTGGCGCCGCGTCCTCGCCCACTCTCATTCGCGAGGTCGAAAAAGAACTCGGTTGCGAGTGCTATTCAGGTTACGGGCTGACGGAGACCTCTCCGGCACTTTCGCTTTCCCCTATGAAGTCCGAATTGAGCTGGGAGGGCGAGCAGCGCCATGTGGGTCAGGCGATGACGGGATATGCAATTCCAGGCGTGGAGATGCGCGTAGTCGACCACAACGATGACGACGTGCCTCACGATGGGCAGGCCATTGGCGAAATCATCGTGCGAGCTGATGGCGTGATGAAGGGTTACTGGCGAGAGCCGGATGCCTCCGCCGAAGCCCTGCGCGGTGGATGGTTCCACACCGGAGACATGGCGACACTCAACGAAGACGGCTACTTCCTAATTGTCGATCGCAAGAAAGACATCATCGTAAGCGGTGGAGAGAATATCTCCTCTCTCGAACTTGAAAAGGCCATCCTCGCGCATCCTGCTGTCCTTGAGGCCGCGGTTATTCCCGTGCCCGACAAGAAGTGGGGCGAAGTACCCAAAGCGCTTGTAGTTCTAAAGCCGGATGCTGCTACCACGGAATCCGAACTCATCGAGTTCTGCCGTTCGCGACTGGCGCATTACAAGTGTCCGCGCTCATTCGAATTCGTAATTAGTCTGCCCAAGACGGCCACCGGGAAAATAATCAAGAAACATCTCCGCAAGGAATATTGGCAAGGTGAGGAGACCATGCGCCCAGGTTTCGCTGTACCTGAGCGCAGATCTTGAGCCGTCATGAATCGCAGAGATTGATTTCGCGGTTGACCAGAAACAGAGGCCGCAGTTCGTGCCCGATCAAGCGAAGGAGTCTTGTCTATGGACCTCAACTTAACCGCCGAAGAGTTGGCGTTTCGCGACGAACTCCGCGCGTGGCTGGCTTCGAACGTCCCCAGGGACTGGAACGAGTGGCGCGAAAAGCCTATAGAGGAATCGTTCTCGTACCTGCGAGCATGGCAACGAAAACTCCACGAAGACCGCTGGGCAGCCGTCTCGTGGCCCGAAGCATACGGGGGTCGCAGCGCCACGTTGATGCAGCAGTCCCTATTCTGGGAAGAGATGGCGCGCATCGATGCGCCGCCGATGGCCAACTCGCTCGGGTTAGGTCTCATTGGACCCACCATCATTGCCTGCGGAACGGACGCGCAAAAAAAGCGCTATATTCCGAAGATTCTCAGTGCCGAAGAAATCTGGTGCCAGGGTTTTTCCGAACCCAACGCCGGTTCCGATCTCGCCGGGTTGCAGACGGAAGCGTGTCTCGATGGCGATCACTACATCGTGAACGGCCAAAAAGTCTGGACGAGCTACGGCTGGGTTGGCGACTGGTGTGAACTCGTGGTTCGTACCGATTCGAGCGTGGCCAAGCATAAAGGCCTCACGGTTCTTCTGGTAGACATGAAATCGCCGGGCGTCGAAGTTCGGCCTCTACGTCAGATGACCGGCGAATCCGAATTCAACGAGCTGTTCTTTCACGATGTCCCGGTCCCCGTGGAGAATGTTCTCGGCAAAGTGAATGACGGGTGGAATGTGGCTATGAGCACGCTGATGTACGAGCGCGGTTCCTACGGTGCGCGCCTCCATCTCATTTTCAAACGTTACATTACCCGCCTCATCGAACTCTCGCGCACCATCCAGCGCAACGGCCGACCCGCTGCCGAGGACCCACTCATCCGCCAGAGGCTTGCGCAGTGCAGCGCGGAGATTGAAATCATGCGCTTCAACCAGATGCGGGCGTTCAGCCGCCTTACCGCCACAGGTGTCCCCGGGCCGGAGGGCTCGATTCAGAAACTTTTCTGGAGCGAACTCAACCAACGTCTCCAGCAAGTCGCGCAGGAACTACTGGGTGCGTACGGCCAATTGCTAAGCGGCGACCCCCGCGCCATCGATAAAGGGATGTGGTCCTATGCGTACTTGCGCACCCGCGGAAACACCATCGAAGCCGGCACTTCCGAGGTGCAACGCAACATCATTGGGCACTTCGTTCTCGGTCTGCCTAGAAGCTACTAAGGGGATAGCTATGCAGTTTGGTTTGAGTGAAAGCCAGGAATCTCTGAAAAACAGTGCACGTGAATTCTTCACCGGCGAGTGTCCTAGTCCTGAAATGCGACGCTTGATGGAAACCGATACAGCATACGACGCCGCGCTTTGGTCGAAACTCACCCAGCAAGGTTACACCGGAATCATTTTTCCAGAAGAGTACGGTGGAATCGCTCTCGGAAAAGTCGAACTCATGCTCTTGATGGAAGAGGCGGGACGCGCGCTCTTGCCCGGCCCATTTTTCTCGACCGTGGTACTGGCGGGATCCGTCTTGGAAGCGGTGGGCACTCCCGCGCACAAGAAAACTTTTCTCGCGCCCATCTGCCGAGGAGAAGTTCGCTCCACAGTCGCCATTGTGGAGGCTAACGGGAACTGGAGCCCGCAAGGCATCCAACTCACCGCCAATAACGGAAAACTCAGCGGCGAGAAAATATTCGTCTCGGATGCCGCCGTCGCCGACTTCATCCTGGTGGTGGCTCGCAACGGCGTTTTCGTTGTGGACTCCAAGGCTCGCGGCCTAAGAATATCTGCCATGTCGGCGATGGACCTTACACGCAAGCTCTACGTCCTCGAATTCAGCAACACTCCGGCGGAAGAAATCGGCGGTATCACGAACCTCCCTCGGGCTTTCGACATCGCCACCGCCGCGCTCGCCGCCGAACTAGTCGGAGGCATGCAGCGGACCCTCGACATTACCGTCGAATACGCCAAGACTCGAAAACAGTTCGGCAAACCCATTGGAACGTTCCAGGCCGTGCAACACCAGTGCGCGGACATGTACTTGGAGACAGAGAGTTCGCGCTCCGCCGTGTACTACGCGGCATGGGCGCTGGGAGAAAACTCGCCGGACGCAGCGGCTGCAGTGTCCATCGCCAAGATGTATGCCAGCGATGCGGCTCGTACGGTCGGCAATCGCGGCATCCAGATTCACGGTGGCATGGGTTTTACTTGGGAAAACGATCTTCACCTGTACTATCGTCGAGCGAAGGCGTCGGAAACGGCATTCGGGGATGCCACGTTTCATCGGGAGCGAATAGCCTCATTGGTGATCGACTCTGGCAACGTCCTGGCGAGGAGCGCGTAAATCACCAGTCCCGGAGATTCCTTTTATGACCGAGCTAGTGCAACTCGCAAGAGACAACGGCGTCGCAATCATTACCATCAACAATCCTCCGGTCAACGCTCTCAGCCCCGGCGTCCCCGGAGGCATTTCAGAGGCGTTGGACCAAATTGCTCAAGACGACGGCATCAAAGCCGTAGTTCTGATCGGCTCGGGCCGCACCTTCGTCGCCGGCGCGGACATTAAGGAATTCGGCAAGATGACTTCAGGGAACGCACGCGGCGCTGGCTTGCTCCCATTGCTCTTGAAAATCGAAGACAGCGGAAAGCCGGTAGTCGTCGCGATTCACGGTACGGCTTTTGGCGGCGGATTGGAGCTGGCAATCGCCGGCCACTATCGGGTTGCTGTTTCGACCGCCCAAGTCGGACAGCCGGAAGTGAAGCTCGGCCTTATTCCCGGCGCAGGGGGAACTCAGCGCCTTCCGAGGCTCGCAGGCGTGGCGAAAGCCGTCGAAATGTGCATGAGCGGCAATCCGGCTACAGCCGAGGAAGCGCTGAGGTTCGGTATCATCGATCGCATCGTCGAGGGCGATCTGCTCACCGGAGCGGTGGCGTTTGCACGCGAGGTCGCCGGTAAGCCTGCCCCCAAGACGCGCGAGCGCAACGAAAAGCTCGGAAATGCAGCCGACAACGCGATGATCATTTCCTCCGCGCGCGAAGCCGCAGCTAAGAAACAGCGAGGTCTGCTAGCCCCTGTTGCCGCCATCAGTGCCGTGGAAGCTGCCACAAAACTGCCATTCGAAGAAGGTTGCAAGACCGAGCAGAAGCTCTTCCTTGACTGCCTCTTCTCGGAGCAGTCCAAATCGCTCATTCATGTTTTCTTCAGCGAGCGCGAAGTCGCCAAGATTCCCGACGTTCCCAAAGACACCCCTGTGCTTCCCATAAACTCTGCCGCAGTGGTGGGCGCAGGCACGATGGGCGGTGGCATCGCCATGGTGCTGGCGAATGTAGGCATTCCCGTGCTCCTCAAAGAGGTGGACCAGACCGCACTCGATCGCGGACTAGCCACCATCCGGTTGAATTACGCGAATTCGGTCAGGCGCGGCCGTTTCTCTCAGCAGAGTGCGGAGGAGCGCCTCAAGCTGATAACGCCCACGCTCACCTATGACGATTTCCCAAACGTAGATCTGGTGATCGAAGCTGTCTTCGAAGGTATGGCCCTTAAGAAGGAAGTGTTCAAGGAACTGGATCGCGTGTGTAAACTGGGCGCCATCCTGGCCAGCAACACCTCGACGCTAAGCATCGACGAGATCGCATCTTCCACTTCACGGCCAGCATTCGTGATCGGGACGCATTTCTTCAGTCCGGCAAATGTCATGCGGCTGCTGGAAATCGTCCGTGGCCAGGCTACTTCACGGAAAGTTATCGCCACCTGCATGCAGCTTTCGAAAAAGCTCGGCAAAGTGGGCGTGCTTGTGGGCAACTGCAGAGGCTTCGTCGGCAATCGCATGTTTGGACCGTACCGTCGCGAAGCCCAGTTCCTGGTCGAAGAAGGCGCGGGCATCGTAGCCGTGGACCAGGCTCTTTCCGACTTTGGCATGGCCATGGGTCCCCTGGCCACGGGCGACCTCGCAGGCCTCGATGTTGGCTGGCGCATCCGCAAGGAATACAGTTACCTGCAGGAGCCTGGCATTCGCCAGCCGTTCGTCGAGGATCGTCTTTGTGAGCTCGGTCGATACGGCCAGAAAACCGGCGCGGGCTGGTACAAGTATGATGAGCAGCGGCAGGCGACGGCCGATCCCATCGTTGATGAACTCGTTCGTAAATGGGTCGCCGAGGCGGGAATTGTGCAACGTCAAATCTCCGCCGCGGAAATCGTAGACCGCTGCCTCTATGCTCTGGTCAACGAGGGTGCGCGAATTCTGGAAGAAGGCTTCGCGCTGCGAGCGTCGGACATCGACGTTATTTATCTCAACGGCTACGGCTCCCCCACCTATCGCGGCGGCCCGATGTGGTATGCCGATACTGTCGGTATTAGAAAGGTCTACGAGCGCGTCTCGGAATTTCACCGCCAGCAGGGTGAAATCTGGCAGCCCGCTCCGCTGCTGAAGCGGCTCGCCGAAGAGGGCAAAACGTTCGCCGAGTTCAGCAATGAAGAAGGCGCGGCAGCCTAGCCTTCATTCCTGGACACGAATCTCATCGTCCGCAATGGATCTTTAGGTATAACGTTGGACGAGGCTGGGTTGGCAATGGGGATCCTCTTTCTCGTCCGTCATGCACAAGCCTCGTTCCTTGGGGAGAAGTACGATAAGTTGTCCACGCTCGGAGAAGGGCAGGCGCGCCTTCTCGGCGAGTACTGGGCGCGACGCAACATCGTTTTCGACCGCGCCTGCGTCGGTCCATGTGTCCGGCAGCAGGAAACCATCACGCTCGTGAGCGATGCCTACCACGAAGCCGGCGTTAGGTTTCCCGAGCCGCTGGTGCTGCCGGAGTTCGATGAATATCAAGGAGAGGCGGTGCTCGAACGTAGCCTGCCCGGACTGCTCGAAACCGACCGGAGGGTGCGGGATCTCCACGCTACGTTCCAATCCTCGTCCGACTCAGCCGGGCGGCGAGCCACCTTTCAAAAATTGTTCGAGGGCGTGATTGGCAAGTGGGTGCGTGGCGAGATTTGTCCGGAGGGCATAGAGACGTGGTTGGAGTTTTGCGCCAGGGTGAATTCCGGCCTCGTGAAGTTTCTCTCTGCCGGCGGGCGCGGTGAACAGGTTGCCATTTTCACTTCCGGTGGTCCAATCGCAGTTGCCATGCAGCGCGCCTTACAGATCCCTCGCGAAAGCACATTGCAAGTAAGCTGGATGTCGCGGAACTCTTCGTGGAGTGAATTTCTCTATGCCGTGGAACGGTTTACCCTCAGCAGTTTCAATCGTCACGGGCATATCGACGATCCCACAATGCTCACCTACCGCTAAGGAGACTTTCTAATGACGGACTTGCTGGATCATCCGACGGCCATTCGATCCGGCGAAGAGCCTGACTTGACCAAGCTCGAACCTTATTTGCGCCTTTACTTTCCTGATAAAGCGGGCGGGCTCCGGGTGCAACAGTATCCCGGTGGTCATTCCAACTTGACTTACTCGCTTCATCTTGGTGCTAAGGAGTTAATTCTTCGGCGGCCGCCTTTCGGAAGCAAGGTCAAATCCGCTCACGATATGAGCCGCGAATTTCGCGTGCTTTCAAAACTCCACTCGGTCTACTCTCCAGCTCCCGAAGTGCTTCTCTATTGCGCCGACGATTCCGTCCTCGGCGCGCCGTTCTACCTGATGGAACCGATCCACGGCGTCATCCTTCGAAGAGACCCGCCGTCCGGTTTGGATTTTCCCGCTGATACAGCGCGGCGGCTGAGCGAACGCTTTGTTGAAAATCTCATACGCCTGCACCGTGTGGATTACGCAGCTGCGGGTCTCTCCGATCTAGGCAGACCAGAAGGATATCTGGAAAGACAGGTCGGCGGCTGGACCGAACGCTACTACGGTTCCAAGACGCACGATCATCCCGAAGTCGAGAAACTCTCTGCCTGGATGCAGCAACACATGCCATCCACGAACGCGGCTTCGCTGATCCACAATGACTACAAATACGATAATGTCGTGCTCGATTCGAGCGACGTCACCGCAATTGTGGGCGTGCTCGACTGGGAGATGTGCACCATCGGGAACCCTCTCGCAGATCTCGGCACAACGCTCGCCTACTGGGTCGATGCGAGCGATCCCGAGGAACTGCAACAAAATCGCTGGGGACCCACAGCCTATCCGGGCAGCTTTACACGGGCAGAAATCGTGCACTACTACGCTAGTAAAATGGGTTGCGATGCGTCCCAAATCGCTTTCTATCTCACTTTGGCCCGTTTCAAACTTGCCGTCATCGTACAGCAAATTTACTATCGCTATCACCAGGGCTTGACCAAAGACGAACGCTTTGCATCCATGCCGGAGAGAGTTCAAATGCTCCTCCGCGCTGCTTTGCAGAGCGCGCAAACGGGACGAATCTAGCGCCAAATCCCAACCGACTAGGAGTAATAGCGGACGATCCACTCCGCGACGCAAACCGGTTTGTGGGAACGCTCGCTTTCCATCGTCACGGCGTAAGTCGCTTCAAGCGAGTCAGAGAGTTCTTTCACAGTCAGCAATGCAGCACGCGCCCGAATTCTGGAATCGGCTCGCACCGCAGCAGGAAAGAGAACCCGGTTCAAACCATAATTCACCGCAAGCCGCACACCGCTCTCGATGTGAATTACTTCTTTCACGAAATTGCTGATCAAGGAGAGTGTGAGAAACCCGTGAGCGGTGGTGGTGCCATAAGGCGATTCGCAGCTTGTCCGCGTGCGGTCTAAATGAATCCATTGGCGGTCTTCCGTGGCCTCCGCAAACTGTTCGATCCGCTCTTGGGTAACCGGGAACCATTCCGTGACAACAATCTCCCTGCCGACCAAGTCCTTCAGACAACGCGGATTTTTAGCCACGACTGGCGGCATCAAATTTTCCTGAAGACAGGCTGGCTCCTCCGGCGGAAGCGCTGGAGATCACTGCGAACCTGAAGTCTCGGCTGGTTCGTTTCTTCGTCCCAGTTCCCATTTCGCGATCGATTCCATGTGTACTTCGTCTGGTCCATCGGCCAACCGCAGCGTCCGAGCCATAGCCCACGCACTGGCTAGAAACGTATCCTGTGAAACTCCAGCGCCCCCGTGCGCCTGAATCGCCCGATCCAGCACTCGGAGAGCTAGGTTGGGCGCCACAACTTTGATCATCGCAATTTCAGTACGCGCCGCTTTGTTCCCCACCGTATCCATCATGTAGGCAGCCTTCAGCGTCAACAGCCGTGCCTGTTCGATTTCCATCCGAGAGGCAGCGATGTCCGCACGAATCGTTCCCTGTTGTGCCAGGGCCTTCCCGAAGGCCACCCGCGTTTTCACACGTTTACACATGGTTTCGAGTGCCCGCTCAGCGAGGCCGATGCATCGCATGCAGTGATGAATCCGCCCGGGCCCTAGACGCCCCTGAGCAATCTCAAATCCGCGGCCTTCGCCGAGCAACATGTTCGCCACCGGAACGCGTACATTGTCGAAATCAATTTCAGCATGGCCGTGTGGTGCGTGGTCGTAGCCGAACACCGTTAGCATCCGCAAGATCTTCACTCCCGGCGTGTCCAGTGGCACAAGAACCATCGACTGCTGTCTGTGCGCCGGCGCCGAAGGATCAGTCTTGCCCATAAAAATCACGACCTTGCAGCGGGGGTCGCCGGCTCCCGAGGACCACCATTTCCGTCCGTTGATAACGTACTCATCCCCGCCTCGCACGATACTCGCTTCAATGTTAGTGGCATCTGAGGACGCTACCGCCGGCTCGCTCATGGCGAAACATGATCGAATTTCCCCAGCCAGCAGCGGCTTGAGCCATTTGTCTTTCTGCTCCGCCGTGCCATAACGTGCTAGCACCTCCATATTTCCCGTATCTGGTGCAGAACAATTGAACACCTCGGGCGCCATGTGACTGCGGCCCATGACTTCGCAAAGCGGCGCGTACTCCAGATTAGTGAGGCCCGGGCCATTTTGATTCGGTGGCAAAAACAAATTCCACAACCCCTCGTGGCGCGCTTCCGACTTCAGGTCTTCAATAATGTGCGTAGGCCTCCACCGCTCGCTCGCCAGTTCCTCCTGAAATCTTTCTTCATTCGGGTATACGTGGGCATCCATGAAGGCTTGTAGCCGCTGTTGCAGTTCTTTAGTCTTTGCACTGAGTTCAAAGTTCATAGGTCGGTTGCCCGGGAAAAACCGCTCGCATCCTGATCACTGATGCCTTTAGATTGCGCATGACGATGCCCGCTCGTTTCGTCGTGCTCGGTCTCCCCATCGCAGCTCGGCTCGCGCTCTATTGCGGCGTGCAGCCGTTCAACTTGGCGGGCTTTTACAATCGTAGCAACCCGGCGGGCTCTGCGGCATAGCGTTTCTGGAGTTGGCTTAGGGAGCCAGAATTATATATAATCCCCGACGATAGTAACAGTCATCTGTGTGTAACTATCGTATTTCATAACCTCTGCATGGCCGGCCTGACCGCAACCATGTCCCGCAACCCGAGGCTGCATGCCGTTCGTTGAAAATCAAGGCGCCAAAATATATTGGGATGAGCAAGGCTCGGGCGATCCTCTATTGCTCATTATGGGCCTCAGCTATCCCTCCTACATGTGGCATCGCAGCCGGCCGATGCTTGCACAACGCTATCGCACCATCGCTCTCGACAATCGCGGCGTTGGCCAAAGCGATGCGCCGGCAGGCGTCTATTCCATCGCGTTGATGGCTTCAGATGCAGCTGCCGTTCTGGATGCCGCTGGCGTCGAAAGCGCGCATGTATTTGGTGTCTCCATGGGCGGCATGATTGCGCAGGAATTTGTGCTTCAATATCCGGAGCGCGTGCGCTCGCTGATTCTGGGTTGCACCACTGCAGGCGGTCCCCACGCCGTACAGGCCGAACCTGCGGCGCTGCAAACACTCATGCGGCAGGGTCTGACCCCGGAAGAAGCCAAGGAGGCCATCCTCCCGTTCATCTATGACCCTGCGACGCCGCGCGAGCGCATCGACGAAGATATGGCCATCCGCATGAAGTGGTATCCCACTCCGCAAGGATACGCCGGCCAACTCCAAGGGATTCTCAGCTGGGAGGCCCACAGCCGTATCGCGCAAATCACCGCTCCGACGCTGGTGATCCACGGCGAAACCGACAGGCTCATCCCCCCTGCGAACGCCCGGTTAATAATCGAATGTATTCCGGGCGCCAAACTCGTATTGATTCCTCATGCTGGCCACATTTTCGAGACCGACCAACCCGGTGCAGCCCATCTCGCAATCGTCGAGTTTCTCCCTGCTCAGCATCGTCGTGCACAACGCGCGCAGACCTAGATCCAACGGGCAGCGAACAACTTCCACGGGACGTGATGAAGAAACTTACAGCGAGCTTACAGAAATGGCGTAGCCCGTTGCTTTCCACGTAATCATGTTGTCGTCGCTTGCCCTGTTACTTCTTGCTCAAAGGCGCGTTCTTTGCGGCGCCAGCGGACCCGTTGACGGCGAGGACCGATCTGTCGCCATTCCGCTAAAAACGAAAGGGGAAGTCGCTAGTCTATTGATGGGGAAAATGCCTACTTCAACCATTCTCACTTCGCCACTGCGGGTGGCGGAAAGTTGATTCCCCAGAAATTCTTTTCCACAGCATCGGCTTCGAGAAACTCGACCCCATAGGTATAGACACCCTGACGTTGTGCGCTCACCTGTGTGACTACTCGGGCCGAAAGTTGAGCGTGGCGAGTGTTTTGTAACACGATGGTTGAACCAACCGACAGCTCGCGATTCAGTTGAATAGCAGCCCCATGTCGGTTCAGCTTGGTTGCTTTGGCGGGCATACTGAAGGCACACTTCATATGGTCGTCGCCTGACAGCGTTATTCGAGCTTTGAGCGCTATGCGACTACTTCGGCGCTTTAGTGACTGCATCCCATTAACAGATCCAGTTTTCACGGTCCCTCCTGTGCTGAAGCATTACAAAAGTGCAACGTTCGTCGAGAGGTGGGTTCTTTGAGATATTAGGCTAAAGCCGTGCACGGCGGTATGTACCGAGGTCAACCATTCGAAGGTGACCTTGAAAAATGCCACAAACAGAAAGAGATCATGGCCCTCAGTGATCTTGCGACTAGCCTTTGCCGAAGGCAGCTTAATCCATAGCGGTTTCCTTGGGTAGAAAAGGCAGACTAGCAAGAGCCCGAACCACGGTTAGGCTTGGGGGAACCAGCCTTCGCGGGCGATGCATTTTCCCTGGCTGTCATCTGACCGGCACTACCATCATCGCTCTACACACGTTCCTTTGCACCCTGTCTGGCAAACACCAGTTGCACGCTTCTCGGAACTGATCCCACTTTATCTTTGTAGCGGGGTTCAATGTGAGTCAGGACCAAGGGGCTTTGTCCCGAGGAGCCTGAGTAGACGCAGCACTTTGTGTTCGCGCGCGCAAGATCATCCATCAGCGGCAAACGCAGCCCAGACTATTGTTCTGAAATGTGACTGCAATGCCGAACACACACACCAAGACCCCGCTTCGGACGGGCTTTCTCCGCTCCTTTATTCGATGGCTTGTCATCGGAGCGGTGCTTCTTTGGTCGCTTGCGGCCCTGATCCTTGTGGCCGCCCGGTGGATCGACCCACCGACAACCGCGGTGCACATCCAGCGCCGCTTGCAGGCCTGGATTCACCACACGCCGTATCGCGAACGCTACAAATTCATTTATTATTTCCTCGCGCTCTTGGACTGAGTCCGATCCGCCCCACAGCTTCGAAGGTTAAATCCGTTGAAACCGTACGCGCATTTGCGTGGCACAGATGGTTTTGCTCCCGGCTTCATATTTCCGTGGTCATCGATGGAATCCCATCCTGAGTTAGCGATGTAGTAGAACTCGTGGTCAATGACTACCCCGTGGGTCGGATCGCCGAGCGTGCCCGTCGACCGTTCGATAATCGTTTCAGACTCAATTCTTGTGAGCGTCGCGTCCAGCGTGAAGACTACAACGCGTTCGGGAGATGTCCCATTCTGCACCGCGATCAATTTTCCGTGATCGAAATACAGCCCGTCGATCCCGTTGATGGCAAACCGTTGCTGCATCGAAAGCCAGCGCACCTGCTTCGTTGCAACTTCCAGAACACCAATCCCGCGCGCATAATCAGGCACGAAGACATGCTTCCCATCCGGATGCATCGCCGGAGTTTGAGGGGAGATGAAATCCCCGTCGTCCAGGCGTTCCAATACGGAACCTTGCGCTGGCAACCGGTACACGCCTCCTCCCTCTCCGTCACTAACGATGACATCGCCATTCGCCATTGGCGCCATGTCGCCCAAGGCACTTCCGCGTGGCCCGTCGATGCGCCGCAGCAACTTGCCACTTCTCAAGTCATAGCAGAGCGCCGCGGACCTGCCCCAATCCGATTCAGGCGCGAAGTTAAAGCCTTGCATCGCAACCTCAGTTGCCCAGACCAAGCGACGTGAGGAATCGACCTTGACAGCCAGCATTGGCCAGTTATCGGGCGCTCTGGCAAAATCAGCGCTGGCTCCGCTGGCCTCCACCGAAACTATCTTCTTCTCCCGCACGCTGGTAATCAAGAATCGCTGGGTGTTCGGATCGTAGTCCACGTCCTCGGTCAACAAGTTCGGGTCGGACAACTGGAAGGCAGTTGATCCGGTTGAAATCAGGCTTTGGTTTGCCTTCATTGCGTTCTGGATTCTTGCGAAATTTGCGTTCTTGAGAAGTGGCACGAAGTCCGAAGACTTTGCGAGCAGGTCGGTGGACTGACCCATGCGGGTAAACTGCTCTAGTTCGCGAAACGCCGCCTTTAGGTCGTCGACGTGCACGTCCGCACGGGCAATCTCCAACAAGGAGTCCGGAGCCTCATTCAGCAGCTCTTTCAATTCATTTGCGCTCACCAGATACGAGCGCCAATCATTGGCGCTGTGGATTCTCGCAGCTTTACTTGCAGGCTCTGAAATCGTTCTACTGCAGAGCCCGTTTGCTTTGCCGTTGATGCCGTGCCGAGAATGAGTAGAACGGACGCTAGAGCGCGCTTGCACGTCTCAAGAACCATGCAAAGACCCCCACTTCTCCCCGCTGAACTGGAATGGTATGTCGCGAGACAGACCATTGTCCAT
>Ga0210401_10005120_pt1 | contig 13521 bp, 17 predicted proteins | sample IncBWH32MmetaG_FD_150866 | JGI IMG/M metagenome (GOLD analysis project Ga0210401, IMG submission 150866) | Forest soil microbial communities from Barre Woods Harvard Forest LTER site, Petersham, Massachusetts, United States - Inc-BW-H-32-M | ecosystem: Environmental > Terrestrial > Soil >... | reverse complement strand
GGAGGGCGGGACCCAGTTCACTTCTTTGGCCATTTTCTTGTAGAACTCACCGATTTCCTGGTAGCCCGCGACGTTGGGAGCGACATAAGTGTCCATGGTCATGGTGAAAGTCACGCTGTTGGGCTGAGCGGGCGTTGACGACGGCGGCGCTTGTCCGTTGTTCTGCGCTTGCATCTCCATATCCATTTTGACTTTGGTTTCGTTGGTGGGTTGCCCGAGGATGACGCGAGTGTCGCTGCCGGGCAGGACGGTGATTTTCGGAGTCACTTGAAGCTGAGCGTCCTGAGCCTGGGCGGCGGGCTTTCCCGCGTTTTCTTGCTGCATTTTTGCCTCGGCGTCCCGGCGCGCTTTCTCCATCGCGGCTTTGATTTCTTCGAAGGTGGCGACGGAGTACGTTTTTTTCTGATTGTCGATAGATATTATCCGCCGGCCGTCGAGGTCGATAATCTGAATCGTGCCGTCGGAGCCGTCGGTGCGGAGGCGATTGCCTTTGATGTAATGCGTGGTGGTGATGGGCTGCATGGCAGCGCGGGAGTCTTTGCTGAACTTTGCGGCGAGGTTGGCCATGCCCATCAACGCGCCGCCGGTGATTTGGGAAGTGTCGGTGTATTTGAAGTCGGCTAGTGCGGGGGCGGAAACCAGAGGGAGCAAGAGGAAGATTGACAGCGATTTGTGGACTAGGTTCATGGGATGAGTCTCCTGTGATGCGCCTGGATTACTGTTGGTCTCGGCTGGCGGCTAGGGGCTGGCTGAGGTGGTGGTGGATATTATGTTGTAGGCGGTTGTTGGGGACAAGGGGGAGAAATGCGGCGGGAGTAGTGATGCGGGTTGCGTCAAGAATATCGACTTTGGCGATGGCGGCACCGTACGCTTTCATGTATACGGCAGGAGCACGTGTCGATTAGGGTTGCAAGCCCGCGCCGTTCTAGGATCAATCGTGAAAAACGTCATGTACTTCTACAATGGTATTCAGAGCGAGGAAGAACTCCACGATGACGAGGTCGTGGCCAACCTTGCGGAAGGCCAGATGACGGAACGGGCGGGTGAGAACTGGAAGATCGTTCAAGTTGAAACGGTGACGGTCGCGAGTTCCAATCGTGCGACACCCGGATGGCAAAGGCACGAGGTTCTGGACGTTCTTCACTCCGGCTGGAAAACTGTAACTGCGCTGTTCTTGCCCGAGACGTCAGACGTGTTATTTTTGCGATTGCGCCCGAGTGACGAGCCACCGCGAATGATCCTTCTAAGGTAAGAGTAGCCAATCCGGGAGTTATCGCATGGTTTGAACGCAACGCCGCGTGCTGCATGAGGCTCCGAGTGAGCGGTGCCTTTCCGTGGGACTATAATGACGCGCAACGCATAGGGCTCACGTCGGGGACCAAACTCGGTCCTAGGAAGTAATCTCTGCTGCGGGTTCTGGCGGGATGGGAGAGGTGTATCGAGGGCGCGATACGCGGCTTGAGCGCACCGTCGCAATCAAAGTATCACTATGCTCCAACTGCATGGGGCAGTAGCTTTTTGCGCTTCGACGCTCTTAATCGTGCTCTATTGAGAACAGAGTTTTGAGCCATCCCGCAAAATCGCGCCCGATGTTCGCCTTGGTTCCGCGAAAGTACACCGCGATTCCAAAAGCCTGCCCACAAATAAGCGTAGAATCCTTCCAGGATGGAAAAACGACCCAGACCGCAGGCCTGCTGCACGCACTGCGGTGCCATCGCGTCCATCCAGTTGGCCAATATGCCTTGCGGGAAAATCTACAACCACAAAAAGTGTACGGGCGTCTTTCAAAGTGCGCTCGGCTTAAACAATTGGGAAGAGTGTCCCTCGTGCCATGAAGCCGGTTGGGAAGGCCGGAGCATATGCCATCAGTGTAAGGGTATTGGTTGGTTGTTTGGAGATGTACCGCAAAAATAAAGGGACCCGGTATGGAGGCCCGGATCCCCAGACGGATACATACGAGGAGACTACAGTTAGGTAATGTGACGCGAAAGCAAAAGCGGCGCAACTGGTAGTACTCACAGGTGGTCGCATCCCCTGTAAAACGCGTTTGTACTCCTCTTCTTGACTGGCAAAATCCAGCTCTTTCTAATTTGAATCGCACTCTCCGACAGCATCGCATTGATAGAGGCCCATCGCACTTGGTCGCCTTCGCGTCATATACAATGCACCTTAACATCGTCTCTACCAGGAGGTACAAAAATGGTGATCAGCGACCGTTTAAGAGAATTGCGCGAGAGTAAGAAACTGTCCCAGGGCGATATCGAAAAGAAAACGGGTCTGCTCCGCTGCTACATCTCACGTGTGGAAAACGGCCACACAGTTCCTGCCGTAGAGACTCTGGAGAAGTTGGCGAGAGCTTTGGAAGTACCGATGTATCAGTTATTTTATGACGGTGGAAAACCGCCGCAGCTCCCGAATCTCCTGAAGCAGAAGACCTCAGATGACGTCGTTTGGGGAAGCTCAGGTAAAAGCGCGCGTTATCTTCACGAACTGAGAAAGCGTCTTAGCAAAACATCTGACCGCGACCGCAAGGTTCTGCTTCTGTTTGCGCAGAAAGTGGCTAGGGGCAAGGGTCGCGTCGCACAGGCTGCTAGCGCCTAGGTTGAAGCGACGCGTTCACTGAATGCCAGGACTTGACGCCAGATTGAACCGGGAAGCGTAAAAACTTTACGGCTCAATTTGAGAGGGCGAATCAGTCTAAACCGCTGGTGCGCACTTAATTGTTTCTAGAGGAATTTTCAGTTTGAGTGCCCGCTAAGCAGCGTAGACACTCCGCGCAATTTCCTGTTCCACTTGGTGCTTTTCCCAGCAACTCAGTTCCTCTCCGGCGAAGGGTTCAGCGTGGTAGCAGCGGTAGTTTGCACCACGGCCATCGAGTGAGGGGTCGTAAATCTTCTGGCGTACCCATCTTTGCTCTGCCAGGATTGCCGATTGGCAGTAGGCGCATCGTTTCGCGATCATTTTCCTCCTATTCCTCAGCTAACCGCTGTAACACGCTCGGAAAATTCAGATTGAGCGATTATTGCGTAGAATTCTTCACGCTGTTGGAGTGCTGTCAGAAGCGCCAGAGCTTTGCCGTAAGCTGCGATCGCTCCCGTCAGACGGTGGAACGCCGGGGAGTCTTTGGGTGTTTGGCGCCTTGTTATTTGAGCGTCCGCTGACAATTCGAGTACTCGTTCTATGGCTTGGCCTGCAGGACCCGAGCTGGATTTCCTCATGAGACCGTGCCTCCTTACATATGATGAGACGCGATTTTTAGAAGGAAGTAGCGGATCAAACGTAAACAATGTGTCTTGTATTCGTCGCCCATCTGAGGATTCAAGTCAAAAGGGAGAGCGGACTCTTTGCGCAAATCGAGCTAGCACGGAGCAATGTCAGACTGATACTTGAGCCTTAGAGTGTTTACGCTGGTGCGCCCTTAATTTTTGTGCGGTCACACTTCAATCGAATACAGAGATTCCGCAGTTGTTCGCAGGAAGTTACCGATCATACGTTTCGAAATGAGTTGAAGACGACTCCAGTTCGAGAAAAAACTGTTGTCGAAATCGTAGTACTGATTCGAGATCTAAGGGCATCATTTCCCCATTTATCTGACGATTCAGTGCAACGGAGTTTGCACGAAGAACGTCAATCCCGCATTAAAGGACCCTTTCTGTGAATTGCCGCGACCGACGTGACTTCGTACCACGTCTCGCCAACTGACCGTGTGGGCTAAGGTGTTCTGGGTATTTTAAGTCCGTACGTTACCGTACTAAGATCCTAGTTCAGTTTAGGAGATTCTGTGGCCAGAATCTTGATTGCGGACGACCGCGAATTGATGCGGGTGGCGCTCAGAACCCTATTCGTGCTCCGTCCTAATTGGGAAATTTGTGGTGAGGCCGAGGACGGCCGCGAAGCCATCGCAAAGGCAACGGAATTGCACCCTGATGTGATTGTTTTGGATTTCAAGATGCCGCTAGCGGATGGGCTGCAGGCAGCTAGCGAGATTTGCAAGAATTTGCCCGCGACTCCAGTCGTAATGTACACGCTGTACAAGAGCGCCCAATTGGAATCAGCGGCTAGATTGGCTGGAGTCCGGCGAGTAGTCGCGAAAGAAGACGGTGTAGAAGGACTGCTGCTTGCGATCGAGACCGAGTTGATCGCCAAGAAATATCAAAAGAAATCCGATCAGGCATGAACATCGAATTCCTGACTCAATTGGCCCATCGGTTCGGAATTGGGAAATTCCCTTCAGTCGCTGCGCTGTTAACCGAATTCCACAACTATCCCGTTACTTTCTTCCGAGCTTCTTAACTTTTGCCCATCTCTTCCTCGCCGCCTTAGCAATCCCCGCCCGGCCAGCAGCCGACAAAACGCGCTTCTTTCAAGCCGACGACGGCCACGGCGCCTGAAGCCACTCGCGTAGGTGCCTAATCTGACAGACTAACTTTCGATCTTTCGACCAAGGTGCCTGGAGCCACTCCCTTATTGATCTGATTCGGCAAGACAGTTTTCCATCGATCTGAGCTTTCAGTGGATTGATGCGCCGCTCCATTGCCACTAAGGCAGCCCTCGCTACTCCTATTTCGGAACGAACCATCCATTCTCTTGCCCAAGTGAATTTACTAGACCACCAGCGATCCAAAGACTGAATCCAAATGCGAATCGACATTGGGCTCCGCGCGGGCGAAACGCGATTCGGGAAGTCAACCTCAGACGCGGATCGCTTGGAAGCCTGCGAGCACCCGAGTATCACTGTCTGCGGAGCAGTCAGTTCAACTGTGGCAACATTGCTGGAATGGGAGTTATGCAAGGGGTGGGCCAGCGGTTTGATTTCGTGGAAATGGAATTTCGCAGTGGCTTCTCCAATCAGGAGCGGGGAAATGTGCTGAATCCGGTTAAGATCGGCGCTGATAAGAGCATGATCGCAGAGAAGGTTAATCACCCGTGGAATTCCGTGCGAATGCAGATGAACCGCTTCTACTGCGTCACGTGAAAAAATTGATTTAGACTTAGCTCCCGCCATTCTCAGCCGATGCCGGATGTAATCCTCAGTCTCCTTCAGCGTGAGAGGCACGGTTTTGCAGCGGACCGTGACGTGCTCCAGGAGGTCGCGCGACTCGATTTGCCTGAGTTTATCTTCAATTTCTGGTTGTCCAGATAGGACTACCTGGAGCAAGTTTTTGTGGACGGGCAAGCTTAACAACGATCGAATTTCTGCGAGCAATCCCACAGTGAGCAGATGGGCCTCATCCACAATTAGCACGGCAGTGCCGCCCTGGTCCCTCACGTCGATCAGCATCTCAAGGAGCGCGGACAAACGTTGGGGCTTGCTCGCTGCCTTACACGGCACCTCGAAGTCATCCAGGATGGCCTCCAGGAGTTCCTCTCGGGTCAAGGTTGGGTTCACTACGAGCGCTGTTGCAATTTGATTCTTGGCCCTGCAACTCATCTTCAAGAGGTCGAGTGCAGCATACAGAAGGGTTGTCTTACCCGTTCCGACTTCCCCCAAAAGAAGAATCAGGCCCTTCCGATCCAGGATCCCGCGTGTCAGCTGCTGCAACGTCTCGTTAGTCGGTTGGGTCAGGTGCAGAAAATGAGGATCGCAGGTCAAGTTGAAAGGATTCTCGCGAAATCCGAAAGAGTTTTCGTACATGTTTGCTCAGCGTGGCGTGGTGCAGTCAAATAGAGAATGGACGCATGAATTGGGGGGGCAGTTTCCTAAGTTAGGACTTTTCTATGGAGCCTGTCAACTGGCGTTGCGGGTCTTTGTAGGAACACCGGCCTTCATGCTCACAGGCACTGTTTGGATCGACGCTCTACATCTGACCATTCGTATGTTAGTTGTAGACGATTTCGAAAATGCCGTCTACGGCGTTCCTCATTCTCGGCTACAGGCATAACGGTATAGGTCTCAGTTATCGTGTCTTTTACTATCCAGTGCAGAAGTCGGACCCCAAGAAAATACACGCACCTGATCCGCACCCCAGTCCTGGAAATGAGCGGACAAAAGGAAGAAACAATGCGCGTCGTACTTCGCTCGTTGCTGTTCGCGTTTGCTCTATTGGTTTCGTCTCACGCCGTATTCAGCCAAGTCGTTATTTCAGTCAGCTTCGGCCCGCCTGCTCTCCCTGTTTATGAGCAGCCCGTTTGTCCGGAGGACGGCTATATCTGGACTCCCGGCTACTGGGCCTATGACGATGACGACGGCTACTATTGGGTACCTGGCACTTGGGTGGAAGCTCCCCGGCCCGGATACCTTTGGACTCCGGGCTACTGGGGTTGGGGCGATGGAGGCGTGTTCCTCTTTCACGAAGGTTATTGGGGAGAGCACGTCGGCTTCTACGGCGGCATTAACTATGGCTATGGCTACGGCGGGCGGGGTTACGAGGGTGGCCGCTGGGACAACGGGCACTTCTTCTACAACAGATCCGTGAATCGTGTGAACGAAACGATCATCCACAACACCTACAACACTACCGTTATCGAAAACAATACCACCCGCGTGAGCTACAATGGCGGCAATGGTGGCGTCGAAGCGCGGCCTACAGCGCAGGAACAGACGTATAGCAGGGAGCAGCACGTCCCCCGGGTTGCCACACAAGAACAGCATATACAACAAGCTCGTTCGAATCCCGAACTGCGCGCCTCCACCAATCAAGGCAAGCCGCCCATCGCAGCCACTGCCAAGCCCGCAGAGTTCAAGAGCGGCGTAGTACCCGCAAGACAAGCCGGGGGCGCGTACAAAGCTCCTCCTCCCAATAACGCCCGCAACGGCAACGCTCGTCCGGCAAATGAAGCCCGATCCGAAAACCGCCCGCCCGCCAACTCTGAGGCGCGACCCGAGAATCGGCCAGTAACCCCCGAACCGAAACCAAACAACCACGCTAGCGAACTACAGCCGCATACGTACACGACGCCCAATACCGGCAATGCCGCGCCCAACAAAAAATACCAACAACAGCAAGAACAGTTAGCCTCCAAACAGAATCAGGAACACCAGAAACTCCAGCAGCAACAGGAAAAGGAACACGAGCAGGGTGCCAAGAAAAACGCCAACGACACCCAAAAACAACAAATGGAACAGCGGCACACTCAGCAGACGCAACAGCTTGAGCAAAAGCATGGGGCGCAACAGCAAAAGGTAGAGCAGCATCAGCCACCACCAAAGGAATCCAAACCCCAGGAGAAACGTCCAGAAAAGCCGAATTGATACAAATCGGATCCGCGTTTTACCGGGCGGTATTTTCTCCCTTAGATTTTTTTTGACTTTCGGCCAGCGCTGCGAGAGTTCCCGGAGCGCGACCAAGCGGCGGCTCATTGAGCATTCTTGCTCTGTTCCTGGCACGTTCGCGGAAGGGCGGCAAGGTGCGTCTCGCAGTAACGTACCGAGTCGTGTGCTAGCGGCTTGGGGCAGTCGCGGCACTTGTCTTTCTCAATGTTTCGCTTCTGATAGGTGCGGATGCTATGCGGTGCGGCGGACCTGGCGGCATTGAAAGAAGCGGGGCGAGGTCTTCCAACAACTCCGATCCCAACTGTATGAGGTTCAGGCGCCTGATGGCAAGACTGGCGCCCTACGGCGACGACCTCTGCGAGGGCTAGACGTTGACCTGGTGTTTCCTGAGTCCGCGGCAGAAGGAGAACGCGCGGCAGCGGCTATCTAAAAGAAGAAGTCAGGAAGTAAAGCAGGGGAGGGGCTTCGGCTTCGGTCCCTCCTTTTCGTTTTGGAAGCAGGTAACGCGACTACTCCAAGAGAGAGATGTCAATTGCGAAACGACCATCAATGTCCTTGATGCCCGTCTTCTCAGCGATGCGCTGTCTCATCACTTCTAGTGCTTCTATGTCACCGGCTTCCATCGGAATCGGACCATTCGTATTCGCCAGTCTTGCAACCATCTGCGCGCCGTGCTCGCCGGTGGCTGCGAGTTGTGCCAACAAAGCAGCGCGCAGCTTCTGTTTTGTTTCTTCGACGCTGAGAGGCTCTGGTGAGAGAGCTTCCTGAATCGCCTTGCATTGCTGCCACGCCGACAATGGCTGTTCTTCGTTCGACATCGCCCGCCTCCCAAACGCTCAGGAGAAAACTAGCGTTACGTACCGCTCAAGTCAATATAGATTCAGGCTGAGTGTGTTTAGGCTATACAATCCGAGGGGACTACCAACATGCAAAACGGACGGATTTATCGCAAGGGCAGCGCCTGGATACTCTCCTACGCTGTCAAAGCTCAGGAGCCTGATGGCAAGATTACCTGGGCGCGACGATCTAAGAGACTGGCGCCCTACGGCGACGAATACAGAACAGAAGCGTCCGTCCGTCATCTGGCGTCAGAAATTCTGGCACCACTCAACGCTAGGGGCGACGAGTCTGTGAAGACCTTGGACCCTGACCTGACGTTCCCGCCGGCCGAAACAGAGAGCCCCGACGAGGGCTTCGGTCCCTCCTTTTCGTTTTTGGAAGCGCTGAGTTGACTTCACAGATACGTTCTTTGTAAATTGCCACCGTCCCGTGCGAAGGAGCACCCATGCCAGCCTACGCTCGACGAATCAACAAACCAGTCAAGAGAGTCGCAAAACCGAAGCTACACAAACCCCGGACTGCACCGCCGCCCCCACCGCCTTCGCCGCCGACTAATCCAAACCTTCATTTCGAGGCTGGCTGGACAGACAGTTGGAGCCATCGTCGTTGCATGCACAAACACCAAACGCTGATTGAGGCTGCTCAGTGCGCGATGCCAACGGGGCCAGGGTGGTACATATTCGCAGTCGAGAATGGTGAAGGGCGTGAGTTAAACGAAAAAGAAGATGGGATCGTGAACGACTATCGCTTCAGGAAGTCTCATGTGCCGAGACGATAAAATTGCATTGTAAATTGTCGTGTTTCGGTCAGGCGGTTTTTTCTGGCGGTCTAAGACCGCTGGAAAAACTGTCGCACACAATTATTTGTGTCGCACAGATTGTCCCACTTTTGGCTGCCAGACACGCCCAATTTGCCCCAGTAGAAGGTCCTAGAACCCACCGTAATCCATTGAAAACAAATAGGACTAGAACTGATGTGACGATAGTTAGCGATTCAGCAAACCGCCGCATTCAGCCGCTCTGCCACCTCTCCGCGGCGTGCTTTCAACAGCTTAGCACATCTGCCCTGGTTAATTTGGTGCACAGTTGTTGCACAGACTTTCATGGCGTCCAGGGTCGTCTCCAGCTTCTTCATCGCCACGAGCCGTGTCAGGTCAGAACCTCTTGATCGTTTGATGAAGGTTCCCGGTTTCGGCGAGCCGCTACACCATTCCTGGTAGGGCATTCAAGACAGCTTTCGCATCTAATTGCTTGAGGGCAGGCGCACACAGCGCCGGATCCGAGCTGTTGTTTTTCAGGAAGGATCTTTCACCGAAGACTTGTGGCCTGGATTCATGTCGGGGTCGATTGAAGCGTGACGAGAGCCTCGCGTCGGCTTGGCGGCCGACTGGTCGCTCACCGAGATGGATTTCGTCCTTGGAGCTTCTTGGAGAGAAAGGAGACAAAATGCCGAGATACGGAAAGGCAGCGGCTAAGTCGGTCGGCAGCGCGCTGCGCCGCAGAAAGCGCGGAACCTTGAAATCAGGAAAAGGCGGCAAAGGCGGGACTGTCAAGAGCCGAAAGCAAGCAATCGCCATCGGTCTTTCCGAGGCGCGCAAGAAAGGCGCCAAGGTGCCCCCAAAGAAATCCAGTTGAATCCGTATTACCTCAGTCGCGTCCGGCACAGCATCTTGGAGTAAGTGCTTTTGTTCGAGCGGCGATCCGTCCGAAATTCCCAGGCTCCGCATCCCGCGGCTCGTTACTGAGACCCGCCGCTCAAGTTTTGAGTTCTCTCCACAAAAACTCCATCGATCTTCTCAGCCCTTCCAAGTTAGACTTGCGCCGTGAAATTCATAGGCCTCACCATGGTGACCGTCTCGGCGCTATGTTTGCTCCCGCTTGCGCCCAAACCGCACGCGTTCCAGCCACAAAATTCACCGAGTAGAGCGCAAGATTGGCCCGTAAACGGCGGCGCCCCCGGCAACGCTCACTATTCCCCGCTCACCCAGATCAACCGCGCGAACGTTACGCAGCTAACGGTAGCCTGGTCTTTCGACACGCAAGAATCAGGCGGCCTGCAGACCAGCCCCATCATCGTCGACGGCATCCTTTACGGAATCACTCCCACCCAAAAGGTTTTTGCCCTTGAAGCCGCCACCGGCAAGCTCCTCTGGAAATTCGATTCCGGCATCAACGGCACGCAACCTGACCGCGGCCTCGCCTTCTGGTCCAACGACACCGACAAGCGAATCCTAGTCGGCGTAATGCACTTCGTTTATGCGCTGGACACCGCCACCGGCAAACCCATCCAAACGTTTGGCAAGGACGGTCGCATCGATCTCCGCGAAAATCTGAGCCGCAACGACCCCGAGCCCTTCGTCTCTCTCACCAGCCCGCCGGTCGTCTACAAAGATCTCTTCATCGTCGGCGGCCGCAACGCCGAGACACTCCCAGCGCCTCCCGGCGACATCCGCGCCTTTGATGCGCGCACCGGCAAACTCCGCTGGACATTCCGCACCGTTCCGCAACCCGGCGAACTTGGATACGACACCTGGCCCAAGGACGCTTGGAAATACACCGGCGCCGCCAATAACTGGGCCGGCATGGCTGTCGACGCCGACCGCGGCATCGTCTACGTCCCCACAGGCTCCGCTGCCTTCGATTTTTACGGCGCGAATCGCATCGGCGACGATCTCTTCGCCAACTGCCTCATCGCCCTGGATGCCGAAACCGGCAAGCGCTTCTGGCATTTTCAGGGCGTACACCACGACATCTGGGATCGCGATTTTCCGAGCGCCCCCGTACTGCTTACCGTCCAACGCGAATCCAAGAAAATCGACGCCGTAGCGCAAACCACCAAACAAGGTTTCGTCTATCTTTTCGATCGCATCACCGGCGCCCCGCTCTTTCCCATCAGTTCCCGCCAATATCCGCCCAGCACCATCCCGGGTGAAGTCGCCGCCACGGAACAGCCTCTTCCCGCCAAGCCCGCCCCCTATGCCCGCCAGCTCCTGACCGCGGACATGCTCACCAATCGCACGCCCGAGGTCCACCAATGGGCGGTCGAGCAATTCAAAAAAGTCCGCAGCGAAGGCCAATTCGTCCCATTCAGCGTTGGTTTCGACACGGTCATTTTCCCGGGCTTCGATGGCGCCGCCGAATGGGGAGGTCCCGCCGTGGATCCGGACACCGCCATCCTCTACGTCAACTCCAACGAAATGGCGTGGCTCGCAGCCCTCGCGAAAAACACCGGCGAGAACTCCCCGAAAGCCACCTACCTGAGCCAATGCGCCATCTGTCACGGCGAAAAATTGCAAGGCTCGCCGGGCGCTTCCCCATCGCTCGTCAACGTCGGCACGCACCTCTCGCCCGGCCAGATCGCCACCACAATCAAGAACGGCAAAGGCCGCATGCCCGGATTTCCAAATTTGTCCGCCGATCAACTGCAAGGTCTCGTGGATTTTCTCACCGGCGCCGAAAGCAAAGAGGTCGCCAGCTCACAGCCGCCGCCCCCCGGCATGGACTACCGCTTCACCGGATACCGCCGATTCCTCGACCCCGACGGCTACCCAGCCATTGCCCCACCGTGGGGCACGCTAAACGCCATCAATCTCAACACCGGCGAATACGCCTGGAAAATCAACCTGGGCGAATATCCCGACCTGGCCGCGAAAGGCCTAACCAACACCGGCAGCGAAAACTATGGCGGCCCCATCGTCACCGCCGGCGGCCTCCTCTTCATCGGCGCCACCAACTACGACAAAAAATTCCGCGCCTTCGACAAGTCCACAGGCAAACTCCTCTGGGAAACCAAGCTCCCCTACGCCGGCAATGCCACCCCAGCCACCTACTCGGCTAACGGCCGCCAATTCGTAGTAATCGCCGCAGGCGGAGGCAAGGACCCTCGCTCACCCTCAGGCGGCGTCTACGTAGCCTTCGCTCTCCCAACCCACATGTAGGCGCCGGGCTTCAGCCCGGCGTCCGCAAATCCACCTACCCGCCCTCTCCAAAAATCCGGCTGCTATTTCCCATGATCCGAGAGAGAATCCGAGAGACGATCCCTATCTCAAAACTCCTCTCAGGCAGAGTGCAAACATGAAACTCCAAAATAAAGTTGCTATCGTAACAGGCGCCGCCACAGGCATCGGCAAAGCCATCGCCACAATCATGGCCGCCGAAGGCGCCTCGGTCGTAATCGACTACGTAGGCGACCCTGCGTTCGCAAATGCCGCCGTCCAAGCCATCCAATCCGCGGGAGGCAAAGTCACCTCGGTCGCCGCGGACGTCTCAAATCCCGGCCAGGTAAACCAGCTCATCCAGAAAGCCATCGACTCCTTCGGCAAGCTCGACATCCTGGTCAACAACGCGGGCCTCGAGTACAAGCATCCCTTCCACGAATTTCCTTTCGAACTCTGGCAAAAGGTCATCGCCGTAGACCTGACCGGCCCCTTCCTCTGCGCCCAAGCCGCCGCCAAAGCCATGATCCGCCAAGCCACCGGCGGCCGGATCATCAACATCTCCTCCATTCACGAAGACCTGCCCATGCCCACGAACGCCCCGTATTGCGCCGCAAAAGGCGGCCTGCGCATGTTGATGCGCACCATCGCCGTGGAACTCGCCCCCCACAAGATCACCGTGAATAACATCGCCCCGGGCGCAATCTTTACGCCCATCGACGCCGATATCGAAGCCGATGCAAAATTGGAAGCGGCCCTGATGGCCGAAATCCCTCTCGGAAGATGGGGAAAGCCCGAAGAGGTTGCCGCTCTCGCCGTTTTTCTAGCTTCCGATGACGCTGCCTATTGCACCGGCAGCACCTTCTTCATCGACGGCGGAATGATTCGCCAGGCGGGGAGTTTGTAAGCGCAGATCCTTGGATCCGTCGAACTCCTCTGACTCCAGTAAAAATAATCACCTCCGCTCGAGTTTTGTGCTATCTTCCGCCTTTCGCTGGTACTCACTCGTAATATCCACATACCGGTATAAACCACAGCGTGAAGGACCCAATCATGGACCTAGACGAAGCCATTCTATTCGGACAGTTGGTCAACGCCGCCTACGCCGTCGCTCCCGACAATCTCACCAATCGCGCTGGCGAAATCGTTCCTGCCGGCCTCGACGGCAACCAGACCACTACCAGGTTCTCACCTCCATCTACGCCAACGATCTCGCTACCGACGTGAACCAACTGCGCGGCACCTTTACCGTTTCTATCGGCTTGCTCCTTCAATCCGCGGCAGGCGACGCCGTCATCGCCATCCGCGGCACCGTCGGCATTTACGAATGGATCCACGACGCTATGTTTTTGTCGGTCCACTGCCCTTTACTTCCCAGCGCTGGCAGCACCGAAGACGGTTTCACCGCCATGTCCATGACCACCACGGGGGCTTCTAGTTCACCGCGCCTCGCGCAAGTCCTGGCGGGCCTCCCTTGGCCTAAGCCCTTTACTTCGTTGACCATCTGCGGCCACAGCCTTGGCGGCGCGCTGGC
>Ga0210401_10005119_pt1 | contig 13521 bp, 9 predicted proteins | sample IncBWH32MmetaG_FD_150866 | JGI IMG/M metagenome (GOLD analysis project Ga0210401, IMG submission 150866) | Forest soil microbial communities from Barre Woods Harvard Forest LTER site, Petersham, Massachusetts, United States - Inc-BW-H-32-M | ecosystem: Environmental > Terrestrial > Soil >... | reverse complement strand
CGGAGGCTTCAGGATGACTTGCAGCTGCATGTGCTTGAACAGCCGGTTGGGATTTTCACCGTAACGCCCGTCAGCGGGACGGCGCGAAGGTTGCACGTATGCAACTTTGTAAGGCTTCGGGCCCAACACACGCAGAAAAGTCTCCGGCGCCATGGTGCCGGCGCCGACCTCGACATCGTAAGGCTGCTGCAGGACGCATCCGCGCTCGGCCCAGAAGGTCTGCAGGCGGAGGATGAGTTCCTGGAAGGTCAGCGGATTGGGTTTGGGCGGCATGCTACTTCTTGCTGGTGATAACAGTTCTTAGTTTCTGGTTCTCAGTTCTCAGATGATTTTGTCCAGCATGGTTGCGGTTACCAGTTTCTTTTCTATATGACGCTGCAGAGTTTGTATGAGAAATTTTCTCAGGTCGTTTCCCTGCTTTCCGGGTCCGGAGAAACTTTCCAGGGGCGCGCGAAACATTTGCGCCGCCAGGATCCGCGAGTCCGGCAATATTTCCGATGACGCCAGGCGCTTGTCGTCGGCGCACAACAAACCGTCGGTGAGTGCGTGAAAAAAAGCCCGGCTTCCGTTCAGAGCGCGTCCGCAAACGATGCACTCGGAAAGCTCGGGGAGATAGCCCATCAAGCGAGTCATCCACAGCTCAAAATAAGTAACCGGCATCCAGACATCGGTACCGCGCAGCCCGGTCAAGACCGAAAGCGCCAGCCGGAAAACTGCGTCGTTGGCCTCGCGATCCGGCAACAACTCGTCGAGCAACTCGGCCACATGCGCCAACGCCACTGCCCGGGGATAACTGACTTCGGTCGCCAGGGGCGATTCCAGGACCTCGCAGGAATCGAGCCGCGCCAGTTCCTGGCGTTCGCGATCCTCGTAAAATGCTCGAACGTAAGTGAGCGGCTCGAGCGCCCCGCCAAACCTGCGCTTTGACTTCTTGGCCGAGCGGGCTACACCGCGAACTTTCCCTTCGGCCCGCGTGAACAGGGTGACCAGCAGATCGGCCTCGCGCAACGGATACGTGCGCAGGACGATTGCTTCCGACTCCTTCAGTGCCATGGAAGCCCAGCAGGTTCAGGTTAATCTTCGATTGTAACGGAGGCGGAGGGAGATGGAAAGGCGGGGTCAGCCGTCAGGCCTCCGACCTCGAACTTACAAAACGAGATTAGAGGCCTGACAGCCCAAGAAGTTACCGTCCGAAATATTTCGCGTTGCGTTCGGTGAACGAAGCCCACTTCTCCGGCAGATCGTCCAGCGCGAAAATGGCCGATACCGGGCACACCGGTACGCAGGCACCGCAATCGATGCACTCGACCGGATCGATGTAGAGCATTTCCTCTTCGGCGTGGGCGGGCGAATCTTTCTTAGGATGAATGCAATCTACCGGGCAGGCGTCCACGCAAGCCGTGTCTTTGGTTCCGATGCACGGTTCTGCAATCACATAGGTCATAGTTCATTGTCTCCCTGGTCTGACGACTGAGATGCCGGCGAACGTGCCGAACTCTGCGAACTGGTTATTCTAGCAAGAATGCCGGTCAGGAGGGCAAGTTTAGGCAAGGATCATTCTTCCGCCACCAACTTTCGGTCAGTCAGGCTCCGGTTGCCGCCAGTTCCTTCTCGGTGCTGGGCTCATATTCCACAATGTACCCTGTCACAGCGCTGGCCGCCACCGTCAGCGGACTGGCGAGATACATCTGTCCAGGCCCGCTGCGCCCGGGAAAGTTCCGGTTCTGCGCGCTGATCACCACCTGTTCGGGACGAGTGGTCACGCCCGGACCGGCGTTTATGCAGGCGCCGCAGCTGGGCTCAATCACGATTGCACCCGCGTTCTTGAAGGTCTCCAGGTATCCTTTGCGAATGCAGTAGTCACGGGTTTCCTGCGACCCGAACTGAATGTAGAACTTTACCGAATCGGCGACCCGCTTTCCCTGCCGCAACGCATCGGCCAGCACCTGGGCATACATGTCCATGTCTTCGTTCTTACCGGCCGTACAAGTGCCTCCGTAAGCCAGTTCAATCGGAACCGGAGTATTCAGTTCACGAACATATTTGCCGTTGCCCGGATCGCCAGGGGTGGCCACCATTGGCGTAATTTCAGTAGCGTCGAGTTCGATGGTGTGAGCGTACCGGGCGTCGCGATCGCTGTAGAGACCTTCGATCATGGACTCGGCTTGTTTGCGATCCATGCCACGGCGCTCTACCAGGAAATCAACCGCCTTCTGGTCGGGCGCGACAATGCCGGTGAATCCGCCGATTTCCGCTGCCATATTGGTCATAGTGGCGCGCTCGTCCACGCTCAAGTCTTCGATGGCTTCGCCGGCATATTCCATCACCTTGGCCAGAGCTTTGCCGCTGCGCACGTAGTCCAGGCTGAGGATTTTCAGAATGAAATCCTTTGCGGTCACGTTGGGATGCTTCTTCCCACGAACGATAATTTTCACCGACTCGGGGACCTTGACTCGGACGTCCCTAGTGATCCAGGAATTAAAGACATCCGTGGTGCCAATGCCGAAGGCAACACAGCCGATCGCGCCGACGTGCGGAGTGTGAGAATCCGAGCCGATGTTCAACTGGCCGGGGAGAGCGTAACTCTCCAGAACGATGGAGTGGCAGATTCCTTCCGAGCCTTTGCGGTCTTTTAACTCGCCGTGCAGTTTGATTCCCTGCCGGGCCGCGAAATCCTGCTGCTTGAGTTTGAGTTGGGTGGCCAGGTCGAGCAGGCCGAGCTTCTTTTTCTCCTCTGAAATCACCTCATCAAGGAAGGTCAGGTGATCGCGGAAGAACAGAATGCTGGAAGGATCGTTGACCTTGGCGTCTTTGCCTACGTAGCGCTCGAAAAAGATTGCTGCCATGGGGGTGACGTATTCATGGCTGAAGCGGAGATCGGCACGGGCGAAGCCGGTGTCGCCGGGTTGGACGGCTCCGGAATCGGCAACTGCCGGGCTTTGCTTGGCCGGGCTTTGCTCGGCTGCACCAGCGGGGACGCTCGCGCCCACATGGGAATCCAGCATGTGGCGGGCGAAGATTTTCTCCGCCAGGGTCATGGGCCGCTTTGGAGTGTTGATGGGGGGAAGGAAGACTTTTTTCTGCAGGCGAGCGACATTGAAGGGAAACAGGCCGCCGTATTCGATCACCTGACGGGTGATTTCGTCTTCGCCGGCGGTGAATTCACTGAGAGGAATTTCCTCTCCCGCACGGACTTTGTCGATGAGAGAGAAATCGGTCGAGGTCAGCAGGCCCAGATTCTGGCAATTCTGCTTGTAGATGCGTTCGATATTTTCGGCGATGACCAATTGGATTCCGGCACACATTTCAGCATAAGGCGATTGCTCGCGGCTTGATCCCTTGCCTCGCCGTTTGCCGCTGACCGCGCAGATGAAGCCACCTTTTTTTACCTGGCCACGGCCGATGGGCAGAACATCACCGCACTTCAGGCCGAGGTAAGGAATCTCGCCCAGGGTCTCGTCGAAATAGAAGCAGTAATGCGCGGGAGTGATCTCGTCGGTCGAAATGTCGTCCCGCAGCTTGGGATTGTTAGCTGGATTCCTGGTGTCCCAGGGCAAGTCTTCCCCTGCGAGCTGACGCTTGATGAGTTCGGGATCTTCGGTGAGAAAAAGGATACGCCCTTGCAGGCGGACCTTGTGGTGACGCTTTTCGATTTTTCGTTCCAGCAGTGATGTGATCACAGGTCTATTTTACTGCTGGGACGGCCTGTAGTCGGCGGAAAAGCTGGCAAAGTTCTCCAAAATGCGAACTGCTTGCCGGATAGCCGAGCGCGACAAAAAAGCACATTCCACTCACGATGCGCTACCGCAGTCGTTAGTGATGGCCGGTTTTGTGGTCGTATTCTTCTCCCGCCGCAATTGGGACGGCCAGTCGATTTTCCTTTGGCGCCAGTGGACAAGTGGCATAGGGCGTGACAGAACATGGAGGGTTGTAGGCGCGATTGAAGTCGAGCACCACGGCCCCGTTCTCTACCGGACCCGCTTTCAGGAAGCGGCCACCTGGATAGGTGTTGGTCTTGCTGGTGGGATCACTGAAAACAAAAAACAATTCTTTGGCAGCATCGCCGCCCAGGTCGGAGAGGCGAAGCACTTGACCGTTGATTTTGAATACGGCCGTGCCTGCAATCGGGGTGGGCGTGACGTCGCCGAGGACATTGGGAACATCCACCGTTTGTTTGCCGTCGGATGGTAGCCAGGTCGCGGTGACTCGATACGTTAGGTCGAGGGGAAAGAATAGCGGTCCCCGATATTGGCGCACGGCGTCGCTGTCGACATCCTTGACGCGAATACCGACGCGCTGGCCGCGCACGATCACGTGCAAACGCAGGCTTCCGATTTCAACGACAGTTGGATGACCATCAGTGTCAGACTCAAGTTCGGAGCTGGTCACCGGTTTCCCTCCGATGGTTGCAGCCGTGCCCGGGATGAAGTTGCCAGTCACAGTATTGCCTTGCAAGGTGAACGAACCCGCCCGGGCAGGGCCTTTGGGAAAAACAATCGCATTTTTCGGATCCGTGCCGAAGCTATTTTCGCCGGGTTTCAACCAGAACAAGCCTGCCAGGGGCAACCACTCCTGCTTGAGATCTTCGATCAATTCGCTTTTCCATTTATCGAACGATTCCTGGTAAGCGGCGTCGACGGAAGGTTTGTCCGCCGCGGCCGCTATGCCGCACAGCGCCAGAAAGGTAATGCCGAGAAATAGTGGTCTCCATTCGCGATTCATAATTTTCCCGCAGTCGTGAACATCAATTATGAACATTAGGACTTATGAACATCAGGCAGCGGCTCGAGTCCGCGCCCCTCGAAAATCTGCGCGAACTCGCTGAGCAGGGCCTCATGTACGGAGGCGTTCGTGGCCAGGGTTTCGCGACTGTTGATCTGAAACGGGCCGCCATGGAAATCGCTCACTTTGCCGCCCGCTTCCTCCACGATCAGCACGCCAGCAGCGGTGTCCCAGGGGTTGAGATTGAACTCCCAGAATCCGTCGAAACGGCCACTGGCGACGCAACACAAGTCTAAAGCTGCCGATCCCGCGCGCCGCACTCCGTGGGTGCGCAAAGTAATCTGATGATAAAAGTAGATATTTGGGTTCTTGTGCCGCTTGTGGCTGGGAAAGCCCGTGGCCACCAGGCATTCGGTGAGATTCGCGGTCTTCGACACCTGGATGCGTTGCTGGTTCAGGTAGGCGCCGCTTCCCTGCTCGGCTGCGAACAGCTCATCGCGCGTGGGATCGTAAATCACCCCGGCAACTCTCCGGAGCTTGTGCTCGAGCGCCATGGAAACGCAGAACACCGGATATCCGTGAGCAAAGTTCGTGGTGCCATCGAGGGGGTCCACATACCAGCGGTAATCGCTGCCGGTATCGACCAAGCCTTGCTCTTCACCCATAATGTCGTGGCTGGGCCAGAGTTTTTTAATTCGCTCGCGGATCAGAATCTCGGACTGGCGATCGGCGATCGTGACCAGATCGGCCTCGCCTTTGTATTCCACCTTCACGTGCTTACGGAAGTACCCCATCAGCAAGGCACCGGCCTCGCGAGCGATCTCCGCCATCGCGGGGACAAAGTCGTTGTGATTCCTATCAGCCATGGATGAAAGTTTTTCTTTGCGTTCTTCGCGATCTTTGCGGTTGAGGTTTAAGGACAACCCCAGAATCATCAACCGCAAAGGGCGCTAAGGATGCAAAGAAAGGCTACTTGCGCTTTCCGCCGTCTTCCGCGATGTACATGATTTCGTGCTTGAAGATAAACAGATTGGGCTGGTCCTCGCGAGTCAGGCGGACCATGTTTTTGTCGTAGTATTCGATCCAGCCGCGGACCACTTCGCCGTCCGCCAGCTTGATGCTTACCGGCTTCTGTTTTTCACCGAGAGATTTCAGGTATGCGGCCTCTTCCGAGGTCTGCTCGGGAGGCGCGGGTCGTCCCTTGCGCGGCGGGCCGGAGGCCCCTTGTCCGTGAAAAGCCATAGCACTCATTTTACACGCAGGCTGATTGAGGCAGTCTAGAAGATGATTTTCAGTCCGAACTGGAGTTGGCGAGGTGCGGCCAGAGAGAATACGCCCGACCCCGGGCCAATGCGATTGGCAGCCCGCTCGGTCGCGGTGGTGCCATTTATCGTGCCCGGCGTGCCGTTCAGCACTCCGCTGAGACGGTTGCCGGAGCCGTCAAAGTTGGCGAAGTTGAGAACGTTGAATGCAGAGACGCTGGGCTCCAGAACGAATCGGTCTCCCAACTTGAGGGGGCGCGATAGCGTTATATCGAAGGTCTTCAGCCAAGCCAGACCGGTATTTCCTGCAGGGGCGGCGGCGATGGCCGGTGTCTCCGCACCCAGCTGAATCATTTGCGACTGTGACAGCAAGCCGGCATTCACCAGGGTCTGGCCAGCGGGAGTCAAGTGGTTGCCGAAGTTGGCGTTATAAGTATCGATCAGGGTGTTCAAGCCGTCGCCTTTAACGCCACGCCCGAAGGATCCGATATTGGTTCCGGGCAAAATATCGCCGTACGAACTGGCGCCGGTCTGACTCTGCCCGCCGAATGCGCCGTCGCCGGTCACGTCACTGCGAAAAATCTCTCCGCCTACGCCGTCGCTGGCGGGGATGAAGAGCGTCTGCGGCAGAGGCGAGGCAAATTGCGCGATGAAGCCCAATCGGGCGCCGTAGGGAACATCCAGGACCGACGCGATGGTGACCTGATCCTTGCGGTCCTCGGCAGCAGAACCGAAAAACGCGGTGGGATGATTGAAGTCCGCCGCCAGCGGCAGCAGGTCCATATCGCTGTCGCCTTCAGGAACGTTACTGCGAAAGCTGGAGTGGCTGTACGAAATCTGCAGGCTTCCGCCTCGGACTCCGCGCACCGGACTCGTGATCTGGCTGCGCAAGGAGACTTGTACTCCGCTGTACAGCGAGCGGCCAGCGGGAAAAAACATGGTGTTGCGGCCGACCAGCGGATTGACTCCGGCGAAGGCAGCGCCAGTGTCAGGAGTCAAACCGAACAGAGACGCTGGGGCTCCGCCCAGGTATTGTCCACCGGAATCAAGTCCATGATTGGCGAAGTCGGCGATGCTGGCGCCAGGAACGGCTGCCAGGTAACAGCCCACGGAGGTCTGCGAACTCGCACCAGCACTGGTGGCCAACGGACAACCGGCACTCAACGGATTGGCCAGAATCGTATTGCTGATGGCATTCAAGGCTGCCGCAGGCTGGCCAGTAGTAGGGTTCTTCTCGAGGAAGGTAGCATCGCCCACGTGATTGGTGTCATACCCGAGCAGATAATGGGTGCCGACATTGCGCACGTAGTCCAGGCTGAACACCGTTGCCTGCTTGATTTGTTTCTGAAAGCCGATGTTCATCTGCACTGAGCGAGGAGTCTGATAGTTCGGCGCCAGCAAACCTTGCTGGCTGTTCAGGACCTCTCCCAGGTAGCTGGGATTCGGAGAGGTGGGAGTAAGTGCGGCGCTGGCGGCCTGAAACGCAGTCTGCAGATTGGCAACCGAGGCCGCCACGTTTCCAATGCGTTGTCCGCAGAGGCCGGCGGCGCTTTGCTGCACGTTGCCGGGAAAAATGACCACGCTATGGCTGGCGCAGGGATCGTTTGCCTCCGCGTTGAATTGGCCGGTCGCGAGGCGGGTCACGCGATCGACCAGCACATTGCGAAACACATTGTTGTCGTAATACATGCCGATTCCAGCGCGAATTATGCTGCGCCCGGCCTTTCCCGGATCCCAGGCCAGACCGAACTGCGGGGCGAAATTCAAGTTGGGCTCGCGCACGCGGCCACCGAGCCCAGGAGTGCCGCCGAAATGGTTCAGCAAACTATCGCTGCCGCTGCAGGGCGCTTGAGCTCCATAGGAAGGCGCGACCGCGGAACATGGAATCGCTGGCAGATCGGAATCGGTGCGCCCAGTATCGCGAACATACTGCACGCCGATCGTCGCTGTAAGGTTGGGCCGCACTTTCCAGCTATCCGACACGTAGCCTTGTAAGCGGGTGTCGCTGAAACCGCCGCAGTGGGAGCCGGCGGCTGACTTTTCGCTGAAGCAACTGAAACCATTTCCTAACGTGATGCTGTCCACCGGATAGTTCAGCGGGTTGCCGGCTCCGCCGGCAAACGGACCGCCCGCGGCAAACACGATGGAAGCCGAGTCTGTGTCCGAACCAATGCTTGGGGCCAGACCGTAAAGATTCGCGGAGATCAGGTTATCAATCCGGTTTACGGCAAAGCCGAAGCGGAAAGTGTGCGCCTGCCAGGGCCGGCTTCCGTCGTACCGCACTTGCTTGTTGGCCTGAACAGTACGCTGCGGCGCCTGCGGGTTGGAGCCGCTGGCGAATCCGGATGCGCCGTCGAAGTTCAGGCTTACGCCGGGAGCGGGATTGAAAATGCTGGTTCCACCCACCGCATCCACGATGTTGTTGGAATACCGGTCGTAGGCGAAGCGAATGCTGTGGAGGTATGGCCCTCTGGTGAAATCGAACCCAACCGCGTCGCCGGGAGTATTGTCGTGACTCTTGAAAGGTTGGTAGTTGTTGCCATCGAAAGCATTGACCGCGCTGGCGTTGTCATAGGTGAAGCGGTAGAACATTTGCGACCGCGGAGAAAATTTATAGTCGAGACGTCCTTCGAGTTCGGTCTCGTGAAACGGAGAACTGTAACTTCCGTTGAGAACGTTAAACGGGGCGTTGAAAACGACCGGGGCGTCCAGATCCTGTTTGAAATATTCGCCGGAAATAAAATAAAAGAGTTTGTCTTTCTTCCAGGCCCCGCCAACGTCTCCCCCGAAAACTTCGCGGGAATAGGAATTGTCCAGGCCGCCGGGAAAGTCGGCGACACCGGCCTTCTTGTCGCGGAAGTTGCCGAAGGCCTGGCCGTGGATATCGTTGGTTGCGGACTTGGTGACCACATTCACGATGCCGGCGGAGGCGAGCCGCGAAGATGGCGGGAGCAGCGACTGGCTGACCTGCACTTCTTTCACGGCGCCGACCGGCACATTGGTTGTGGTGGCGCCAACGGTTTCGTCAGTGATGTCCATGCCGTCCACCTGCATCCGGGTGGTGCGGCCGTCGCGGCCAACTACGGAAGTGGCTGACAGTCCGCTCTTCGAAGGCGCCAATGTCTGACCGTCGAGAAGCTGAACTCCGGGGTTCAGCCGGGTTAGATCCAGGAAGCCACGATCGGTGGGCACCTGCTCCATCTGGCTGGAGTCGGTCAGGCCGCGGACCTCGGGCGTCTCGGTATTTACCAGCTGGGGTCCGGCGATGACCAGGCGCTGCAGTTTGACGTCACCGCTGGCGGTTTGCGCCGACTGGATTCGCAATAAGAGATCTGCAGGCTGGAACCCTTTCGCTTCCACGTGCAGAACATATTCTCCCGGCGGCAAGTCGCGGACGGCGAAGGTGCCTGCGGGACTAGTCGTAGTCTTGACCGCTTGTCCGGTGATTCTTGGGGTGAGGGTAATCTCGGCGCCACTCACGGAAGCGCCCCGGGGCCCGGTGATGGTACCGGACACGTTACCGGTGGAGGGCTCCTGGGCAAAAGCCAATGACGAAATTGCGAGAAGAACCGTGATCGCTCCGGTCCACAGACTTAAATGCTTGAAGGTGGAACGGGCACAACCAGTATTGCTCGACATTCGTCTAGCTTACCTTCCTTGCAGAGATTCGTACTTTCACGCGCGGACAACCGAAAAACATTCCACTGCCCGGATTGAAGGAAGGCAGAAGGCGTCCGCGTTCACAAAAGGGCACAACCTTGCCCCATACCTGAGAAAGTGTGATTTGCAATCTTACAAGACTTTCACACTGGAATTTGTCCCGTCAACCGGCGTTACGAAAACAATCAGTGCGATTTGGACGTGTAGTATCCCGTCCGGTGACGCACCTTGAACCCTTCGTCTGCCGGCGATTGATTGACCTTCACCTGGATGCGCCGGAAATCAGAATCGGCAAGACGCTGCGAAGGATAGTACGCAAGCAGGTACTGGGTACGAAGCTCGTCGCTGATCTGGCGAAAAGCTTCGTCCAACTGAGGCAAAGACGACGCGTAAAAATGCTTGCCGCCTGTGTCCAGGGAAAGCTGGATGAGGGCATGTTCGCCGCCGGTGTCCCGTCCCGCGCTGGCCTCGATGGGCACAATAATGATGCTGTAAAGAATGGCCTCGGCGGTTTCGGCCTCACGGACGGCTTCGTGGTAGTCCACCTTGCTCATAGTGTCGCCGCCATCGGTGATCACGACCATCACTTTGCGTCCCTGCCTGGGCTCGAGCGCCTGCGATCCCAGGAATAGTGCATCGTAAAGCGCCGTGGCCGAACCCAGACGAATGTGGTCGATGCCGCGATCCACGGCGTGCAGGTCGGAGGTAAACGAAGTCAACTCACTCACGGTCTCGCTGAACTGATAAAGAGACAGGGCGTCCACCGGACGCAGAATGGCGTGGACGAAGCGGCGCGCCGAGGCCAGTTCGAGCGGAAGATCCTTGCGCGTACTCAGGCTGGTATCAATCGCCAGCACAATAGAAAGCGGCAAAGCCGATTCTTTGTCGAAGACCGCGATCTTTTGTTCTTTCCCGTCTTCCGACAGTTGGAAGTTATCTTTTTTCAATCCGGCGATGGGCGCGCCGCGTTCGTCGGTCACAGTGACGAAGACGTTCACCAGCTTGACGTCAACCTTGAAAGTGTCGTCGGACTCCTGGGCAGGAGACGTAAGCGACAGGACCAGCAGAAGGCCAGCGGTTAAGACCAGTCTCATGGGGAAGGTTGAAGTAATTTTCCGCCAACTCCACGCGTAGGAGTGACGGAGAAAACGGCTGGTCACTTAGATGCACCCTCTGTCGAATGGGTGCCCTTGACAAGAGGAATCTCATCCGGAAAAGGCTCGCCCGCGGCCCACAGGGCGCCATCGTCGAAATATTCCTTCTTCCAGATAGGGACGGTACGCTTCAGGGTATCGATGAGCCAGCGGCAGGCGTCGAAGGCGGCAGCCCGGTGGGCGGATGCCACCACGATGAGCACGCTGGTCTCGCCGATTTCCAGCCGGCCCAGGCGGTGGACAATGGCGACATCGCGAATCTTGAAGTCGACCAGAGCTCGCTCGGCCAGTTCCTCCATCTGTCTGAGCGCCATCTCTTCATAGGCTTCGTAATCCAGGTAGAGAGTGCGTCGGCCGCGGGTGTTGTTGCGGACGATGCCCTCGAAGACTGCAGCGGCGCCGTCCTCGGGCTGTTTGATGGCTTTCAGCAGAGAAGCAGTATCAATCGCCCCGCTCACGATGGCGGCGTGCCGGCTGTTTCCACTCCCGGGCGAGCCTCCGCTTACTGGCGGGAGAAGCGCGACCTCGTCTCCTGGTTTCAAGCGGACATCGGGCCCGGCGTATTCCTGATTCACCGACATGGCGAGAGAGGCGATTAAATCCTGGGGGATGGCCTGGTGGTAGTGACGGAGAACGTCGCCCAGCGTGGCATCTTCGGGCAGGCTAAGGGAGTCGCTGGCTCGTCCCGCGAGGTCTTTCAACATCCCGAAGAATAGAACGCGGATTTGCATAAAAACCGGTTCCCGGTTTTCCATCTCCGGTTCTCAGTAGTCTATCGCGAGCCAGCAAAACAAATTGCCAGTTTCCGCTTGGGAAACTGGCAATTTGGGCTGCTAACAAGCTACTTCTGGTTCTGGTTTGGCTTTGGCCGGTTGTCCGGCGGCCTGGGTTGTGATCGCTGTTCCGGCTGCGGCGCCCGGTTCTGGGCCGGCGGGGCCTGCGGGCGCTGCTGCTGCCAGTTGCGGAACTTATTCTCATCTTCCTGAGCCTGGGCCGGGTTCCGCTGTTGAACCGGCGGAACTGGCCTGGCCTGGGGATGAGACCAGTCCTGTGAATAGCGACTGTTATCGTTATTTCTCGGCTGATTGTCGCGACCCTGCGGCGGATGCGGGACTACGGGAGCATCCGGACGGTTGGGCTGAGTCTCATTTGAGCCGACTACCGGACGCTGCGGCCGGGCATCGGGACGCGGCATCTCGGAGCGTGAGGCTTGAGACGGCTCCGCCTGACTGACCGGCATTTGCGGACGTGCCACTGGCCGTGGGACGCCTTGATTGTTCAGCGGCTGCGCCTGACCAGGACGTTCGGTGCGCAGATTGTTCTCGGCCTGGCGCTGATCGAACGGCCGTTTGGGCGGCATTGGACGCTGGGTGGCAACCACCTGCCGGTTGATGACCGCCTGCGGCGGCCGCACCCGGGTGGGAGCGCCGGAACCCAGAACGCTGGCACGAATCGGCTGCACCGGGATCCCACGTTGAATCGGAGCGTCGGCGATCCGCCGCTCGTCGTAACGTCCGAGGTTACGGGCTACCGGACGCGCGTTGATGAACGTATCTCGCGACACGAAAGTGACGCCGTTGTTTACCCGCTGATTGACGTAGCGGATGTTGGTGACGTCGCGTTCGTTGTAAATGTTGGTGACGCGGCCGATGTTCACCACAGTGTTGGTTACATTCAAGCGCTCGACGTAGCCGCGGCTTCCGCCATAGTACGGGATGTAGACTTCACCGGGAGCCAGCGGGAACCAGGCCACACCAGGGCCGCCGCCGATCTCAAATCCCGTGCCACCTACGAAAGCTACCAGCGCCGGCGCATACACGGGTCGAACCGCAACCGGTCCAGGCACCCAGCACCAGCGATTTTCGGCGTAGGCCCAGCGACCGTAGTGGAACGGCGCGAAGCCCCAAGGTTCGTCTTCCACCCAGGTCCAGCCCCAGGGATCGATGTAAGCCCAGTGGCCGTTGCGATACGGAGCCCAATCGGAAGCCACGCCGGCAGGAACCCAGACCGTTCCGTAGCCGCCGACATACTGCCAATGGCCGTAGTCATCGAGATCCTCGTAACCGGTCATTTCCGGGGAAACATAATTCGCGGATTCAGCGCCGTCTTCTCGACGGTCGCGGTCAAACGCGAAATTGTCGAAATCATCCGCAGGCGGCATTTGTGCAATGTCATAGTTGAGCTGATCGGTGCCGGAGAAACGAGCCGATTGCCCGGCCACGACGGTGTAAGAATATCCGCCGCCGGTAACTTCTCCGCGCCCGCTCTTAACGTCTACGTTGGTTACGTTTCCAGCGCTGTCTACGTCAATCCGATATTCGCCGTTGCGTTGCAGATCAAACGCCAGATTCGGCGTGTCGACTTCCACCAGGTCTCCGTCATCGAGATGGCGAAGGCGAACGATGATGCTGCCCTCGGACAAGCGAATTTGGGTGGTGCGGTCATCGAGATCAAGCAGCGTAATGCTGGTTTGAGGAGCCAGCCGCACCGCGGTCGAGCCTACGTGCAGCTCGGCGCGCGAGTCCTGATCGGTCCAAAGATTGTCGCCGCTGGTGAGAGGACGGTTGGGAACCACGGTCAGCCAGTCGCCCTCGCCGCCCGGCTGAAAGCTCACTGAACCCTGGGTGTAATTCACACGCGCTGCCACGCTCGGCGGATCCTGATCGTCCTGTTCCTGATCCTGTGCTAACGATTTCGTGGGGCTTTGCAGCAACATCAATACG
>Ga0210401_10005117_pt1 | contig 13523 bp, 11 predicted proteins | sample IncBWH32MmetaG_FD_150866 | JGI IMG/M metagenome (GOLD analysis project Ga0210401, IMG submission 150866) | Forest soil microbial communities from Barre Woods Harvard Forest LTER site, Petersham, Massachusetts, United States - Inc-BW-H-32-M | ecosystem: Environmental > Terrestrial > Soil >... | reverse complement strand
TCCGATGGTGATCTAAACCCACTGTAGACAACACCCTTTTTGTCTTCCTCAATACCAACAGCTCTACTGGCAATATAGTCAGTGCCATAATTTTCCCTCAAGAAATTACCAAATGCCACCACTGCAGTTTTAATAACCGGTAGATTTAGACCTGTAAGCATTGTCCTAATAACGTCGCCGCCTGAATGATGTTCTACACTTAATTTTCTTGATATATATTCCGCTGAAATGTCCTTGCCCGCTCCAGCAGGACCTGTCAAACCGATAATTAGCATGATTAGATTTTACCAGACATTTTATTATCCTAAGCTAAGAAGCTTAGTTTAAAACTGCTCCAAGGTCTTTTTTCAGTTGTTCAACACTTACATATTGAATAGCATTCATGCCGGCTTCTTTAGCTCCAGCACAATGTCGTTCTTGATCATCTATAAAAATGCACTCCTCAGCTTTAACCCCCAATCGATCGGTTATAGTCTTATAAGTTATGGATGCTGGTTTTGTTTCACCAATTTCAAACGACAGAGCTATAGCATCAAATAAATGAACTTGTTCGGGTGTAAATATTTCTTTAATCCAATTAGCCGAAGAATTACTTAAAATGCCAAGTTTATATTTGGACTTCAGATCCTTTTTTATGTAGTTAAACAGTTCTTCATTAGGATAATTGCCCTCAATAGCCTGCTTTGTTTCGGATACATTAACATCGGCCAACTCAGATATCTTATTCAGAAAAAAATCGTAATTGTCTAATCCAGAATCAACTCTGTGATTTAGCTCAGTAGCCTCTCTAAACAAATCTTCTTTTCCGCTGAAATATTTATTTTTAAAAGGCAGCCACCCATCAGTCGCCAGGACTCCGAAGCAGTCAAAAATAATCGCTTTAATATTTTGCTTCGTAACACCCATATCTATTAGCTTAGCTTAAAAAGATACTTTCGTCACAGCCAGCTAGCTCTATTTTGTTATTATTAACATATGACAAAACAAGGGAGACTAATACTTATAGTCAGTATTCTTGCTTCATTTGTTGCTTTTTTAGATGGATCAGTGGTAAATGTAGCGCTTCCGGCTATTGAAAGACAGCTTGGCGGGGGGTTAATTGCTCAACAATGGGTTGTAGATGCCTATTTATTGTCGCTAGGCTCATTAATACTAATTGCCGGGTCACTGTCAGACTTGTTTGGTCGAAAAAGAATCTTAAATTTCGGCTTAATTGGATTTTTGATTGCTTCTATTTTGTGTGCGATAGCTCCAAATGACACATTTTTAATAGTGGCTAGGCTACTTCAAGGTGTGGCCGGTGCGCTGTTAGTGCCAAGCTCACTAGCCATAATTATTTCTGCATTTAAAGGTAAAGAACAGGCTAAAGCAATAGGTACGTGGACAGGGTGGACAGGCATTTCTTTTATTGTAGGGCCACTCCTTGGAGGATTTTTGGTAGATTATTCTTCCTGGCGATATGTGTTCGCCATTAACGTAGTACCAATACTGATAACCCTATACTTACTAAGACGCATAGAGCACCCCGATTCGGTTACCAAAAATGCTTCAGTTGATTACGTCGGAGCTATTTTATGTAGTCTAGGCTTAGCCGGAACGGTCTATGCATTAATAGAATTACCGACACATGGTTTATCAAGTCCAGGGATATTTTTGCCATTAATAGGGGGCATATTGTTGCTAGCCGTCTTTATCTTTTATGAAAAAGACACGAAGAATCCGATGTTACCGCTAAGTATTTTTAAAAATAGAAATTTTTCAGTTGGTAATGTCGCAACAGTTGCAATATACGCCGGTCTATCAGTGGCAACGTTTGTTGTTATCATTTTTGCTCAACAAGTCGGTGGCTATTCAGCATTCAAGGCTGGCCTATCGTTTTTGCCCGTCACAATTATTATGTTTATTTTGTCTCCGAGATTTGGAGCCTTAGCTGGAAAATATGGCCCTAGGTTTTTTATGAGCGTAGGACCAATAATAGCTGGCTTTGGGTTTTTGTTGATGCTAAGAGTAGACGCCAACGTAAATTATTGGTCAGATTTATTTCCAGCGGTAATCGTTTTTGGACTGGGCTTATCAATGACGGTTGCTCCACTTACAGCAGCGATCTTAGGTGATGTTGAATCTGCTAGAGCAGGTTTAGCTTCCGCTATAAATAACGCAGTCGCTAGGATAGCCGGTCTATTAGCAATAGCAGCAATTGGTGTAGTTATATCAACCCAGTTTGCTTCGGCCTTAACTAAAAATGCTAGTTCCCAAGTTTACAGTTCATTCGTTTCTAAAGCTAAAAAAAGTCCTTTAATTGTATCTGCGCCAAGTAACACGCCCAACAAAAAAACTTTTGAAAATGATCTTAAAAGCGCCTCAGTATCGGCGTTTCATCTCGGCATAATATCAGTCGCTTCAATAGTCATGCTCGGTGGAGTTATCTCAGCAATTGGTATACAGAATAAGAAGAAAGAACCTGATCTAGCCTAGGGTGTATTATGAAACTAGCAATAGGAGGAGTTCGATATGACAACTAAACCAGATTTTAGCGGACTATCTGCTTTATTTATCAACTGTACTTTGAAAAAAAGCCCAGGTATTAGTAATACTCAAGGTCTCATTGATGTAAGTACTAAAATAATGGAAAAACAAGGCGTTAAGACAGAGGTACTTCGAGCAATTGACCATGATATTGCCACTGGCGTTTATCCGGATATGACCGAGCATGGTTGGAAGAGCGATGAATGGCCATCCATATATAAAAAAGTCCAAAAAGCTGACATATTAGTAATTTGTGGACCAATCTGGCTTGGCGACAACAGTTCTATTACTAAGAAAATTATTGAACGGCTTTATGGTAATTCGAGCATTCTAAATAAAGCTGGACAGTACGCTTTTTATGGTAAAGTTGGCGGCTGCATAATTACTGGTAATGAAGATGGTATAAAACATTGTGCCATGAACGTTCTCTACAGTCTTCAACACGTCGGCTATACTATTCCACCTCAAGCAGACGCTGGCTGGATTGGTGAGGCAGGTCCTGGACCTAGTTATCTTGATAAAGGATCAGGTGGTCCAGAAAATGACTTTACTAATCGAAACACTACTTTCATGACCTGGAATCTAATGCACATTGCTAAGCTCTTAAAAGACAATGGCGGAATCCCAGCTTATGGAAACCAAAGGAGTAAGTGGGATGCAGGCGCTCGTTTTGACTTTGAGAACCCTGAATATCGATAGGTTATCAGGGGAATAATGAGTAAATAGCAGCTAAACCGGCCACTGACATTAAACCGGCAAGCCCCCAGCCCAGGCTTGATGAAGCTTTGCCATTTTTCCACTTACCCATGACCTTCTCGTTTCGAGCAATCAGAAGTATCAATACGATTATTATTGGCGCCACTACACCATTTAGAACAGCCGAATAGATCAAGGCCTTTATGGGGTTTAAGCCCACAAAGTTTAGCCCAAGACCTACAAACATCGAAATAATAATAACGCCGTAAAAAAGGTAGCCTTGCTTAAGTTTTTTACTGAGCCCCTGCTGTCTTCCCATACTTTCGCAGATTGCATAGGCACTTGAGCCGGCCATAACAGGAATAGCTAAAAGCCCCATGCCAATTATTCCAATGGCGAATAACCAGTAAGTAGCATTGCCGGCGAAGGGCTTCAAGGCCTGTGCGGCCTGAGAGGCCGAACTGATGTTGGTTATGCCATGTTTAAATAGCACGGTGGCACAGGCTGCGATAATAAAGAACATTACAATATTGGACAAAAACATCCCTGACCAAACATCAACTCGCATTTTTTTCATTTCTTTCTTGGTAGACCCGGCTCGAGATTGAATTGTTGTCTGGCCAACGGCGATTTCCTCCTCAACTTCCTGGGAAGTCTGCCAAAAGAAGAGATACGGCGTGATAGTTGTCCCCAAAATAGCACAGATCAAAAGGAGTTGGTTTTTAGAAAAGGTGATGTGTGGAATGATCGAGTGACTAGCTACGTTATGCCAATCCGGATGCGCCAATATAGCCGATAGGATATATGCTAGCAAAATAAGAGCCAGCCATTTTAGATAACGCGCGTAGCTAACGTATGGTGTATAAACTTGGAGTAACAAGATTAAAACTGTAAAACCCACTACTATCATTGTGAAATTAGCATGTGGCGATAACAGCTGAACACCACTGGCCATCGCGCCAATATCAGCACCGATATTAAAAGTATTAGCGGCAAATAAGAATAAAGTACTAATATATAGGACTTTTTTTCCGAAGTGAGATCGTATATTGCCTGCCAGACCCCTTCCAGTAACTAAACCGATGCGGGCGCACATTTCTTGGACGATAGCCATCAGGGGGAAAGTAAATGCCGCTAACCATAGCAATCCAAATCCGTACTGGGCACCTGCTTGTGAGTAGGTGGCAATACCACTGGGGTCGTCATCGGATGCACCTGTGGTTAAACCTGGTCCTAATAGGTACCAATAGTTTTTGGCCTTTTGAAGAGGTTTATGACCTGTCAGAGGTATAGTATTTGCAACTTTTTGGCCTCCTTCAACTCCCCTTTGAAGAGCCTGAGCAGGCGCCTCTATAGTTTTCTCGACAATATTTTTTTTCATTTTCTTAAAACAATAATAGCATTTTAAACCACAAGAAGTTTCAAATTGGTGTTATGTATCTGTTTTAAAAGCTTTAATGCTAGATAATTGTTACAATGTATAGAGTGAAAATTGCAATTTTAGGCTACGGCATTCAAGGTAGGTCAGCATTTAATTACTGGAAATCTGACGATAACGAAATTACTATTTGCGACCAAAATGAGAATATCGACATCCCTGAAGGTGCCAGCACTAAACTCGGGACAGACTATTTAATTGGTCTTGATCAGTATGATCTTATTGTTAGGTCACCCAATGTACATCCAAACGCGATAGTTTCGGCCAATAGCCCTGATATTTTAGGTAGAGTTACTACGCCGACAAATGAGTTCATGAAGGTTTCTCCTACTAAAAATATTATTGGAGTTACCGGTACAAAGGGTAAAGGTACTACATCTAGTCTAATCGTTAAGATTCTTGAAACAGGTAGTAAAACAGTTTATTTAGGCGGTAATTTTGGCACTTCACCTCTGGATCTTTTAAATGATGGTCTAAAACCCGAAAACTGGGTAGTGCTAGAGCTAGCAAACTTTCAGTTAATTGATCTAAAAAAATCACCGCACATAACCGTATGTTTAATGATCAGTCCCGAACATTTGGACTGGCATGGTGATATGGATGAGTACGTTAACTCCAAGAAACAGCTTTTTATTCACCAAAAACAAAATGATATAGCTATTTACTACGCTAAAAACGAGCAATCTACAAAAGTAGCAGCCGTGGGACCAGCTAACAAAATTCCATATTATGAAAAACCCGGAGCAGTAGTAGAGGATCGGAATTTTGTGATTGATAATCAGATCATCTGTAGCATTAATGATCTGCAATTACTCGGTGAACACAATTGGCAAAATGTCTGTGCGGCTATAACTACTACTTGGCAAATCCTTAAAAAGCCATCTGTTATTAAGGATGCTTTGGTCAATTTTAAGGGCTTAGAGCACCGTCTTGAGCTAGTTAGAGAACTAAATGGTATCAAGTTCTACAATGACTCTTTTGGCTCCGCGCCAGATGCTACGGTTGCAGCCATAAAAGCAATTAAAGACCCAAAAGTAATTATTATTGGAGGGTTTGATCGTATGCTCCCCCTAGGTGAGCTAGTTGAAACGATAAAAAATCATACTGACAGCATCCGAAAAGTCATTTTAATAGGCGCAAGTGGCGAGCGAGTTTCCAGAGAACTTGAAAGTGCGGGTTTCTCAAATCTTGATCAACTTTCCAGCAAAAATATTGGTGAAATAGTTGGACTAGCTAGAGATCAAGCAAAAGCCGGCGACGTGGTTATTCTAAGTCCCGGGTTTCCGAGCTTTGATATGTTTAAAAATTTTGAAGAGCGCGGCAATAAATTTAAAGAAGCCGTTAATAATTTATGACCAAATACAACGATTTCGTCTATCAGGACTACGACTTCAATAAAGCGACCAGGACACTAAGTCTTTACTATAGTATTGATGGAATAGTTGAATTTTCAGAGACCTATAAGTTTGATTTTGATTTTACGGATTACGACCAACAGGTTTTAGACAGAGCTTGTGAGGCTCTCTTCTTTATGGCGGGTGTATCTTACTATAAAGCCTATTTACCTTCCAAAATTGTGGTTGAAAAAGGTTCACTTGATTCGAAAATGGCAGAGTTTTTCAACAAAACTTTTCAAAAAGGCCTTGGCGAATTCTTTTATCTGAACAAACTTGATCCCAATACCCCGATTGAGTTTCCAATTACTGCATCCGAGGAGCTTACTCCAGCTAAAAACCAAAATAATGAGGGCTTATTAATTGGAATCGGTGGCGGAAAAGATTCATTAGTTAGCGTGGAATCACTCAGAGATACTCAACTAAATCTATCAACCTGGAGTGTCGGTCATCGTCCTCAGTTAACACCGCTAGTTAAGACCATTGGTTTGCCACATTATTGGGTAGAAAGACAGTGGGACCGATCACTTCTAGAACATAATGCAAAGGGCGCCCTAAACGGTCACGTTCCAATTTCAGGTATTTTGGCGTGTGCCGGTGTAGTTGTCGCCGTTTTATCCGGTAAACGAGATATAGTTGTTTCCAATGAATCTTCTGCTAATGAGCCAACTCTCGAATATAAAGGTGTAGACATCAACCATCAATACTCTAAGTCGAGTGAATTTGAACAGGATTTTCAAAACTATCTTGATCATGTATTCGGTCAAAGCATTCATTATTATTCATATCTGAGACCACTAAGCGAAGTTCGGATTGCCGAGCTATTTGCACACGTTGGGCAAGCTAAATACTGGGATGTATTTAGCTCCTGTAACAGAGCTTACACTAACGACAGCAATAAAATGTTTTGGTGTGGCAAGTGCGCTAAATGTGCTTTTACATTTCTGGCATTTACCCCGTTTATCCCACGCCATAAACTTGAAGCGCTATGGAATAAAAACCTCTTTCTTGATCCCGACCTAGACCATACTTATAAGAATTTACTGGGTATAAGTGGAGAAAAGCCGCTTGATTGTGTTGGTGAAATAAAAGAGTCCAGGACCGCTATGAGACTGGCTCAGCGCCTATTCCCTGAACTAAATAAGTATAAATTTGATATTCCAAAAAGTTACGATTATAAACAATTGTCTAGACATAATATGCCAAGCGAGTTATATAATCATTTGGAGAAAGCAATAAAAAGTAACATCAAATAAAAATGCCTGAAAAAACCGCTAAACATAAAAAAACAAAAAAATGGTTTATAGCCACGCGTGGAAGCTATCTACCAAATACATGGCAAGGCGCACTGACTTATATACCCTATGTTGCTTATCTGTTTGTATCAGGACTAGTTGTCTTAAAACACCCGAGTCCAAACATTGTTAAGATCTTTGAAATTATTGCTATTTGGATTGCTGCAGCCGCAATCATGACGTGGTTTGCGAGGCGTCTTGCAAGGTAGTTTGGTATTATAAAAGGAAGAAAAAACAAGGAGGAAACATGAAAAAAGCATTACCAGCACTATGTGTCTTAGGAGCGTTGGTTTTTTTGGCTATCGCTATTTATTATTGGACAACTAAAGCCGGTTCTTTACCTAGCTGGGTACCAGGACACGAAGCAGGCTCAAGTCACATTCACTTAAAGCACGGTTTAGCAGCTCTAGTAGTAGCAATCGCATTTGCAGTCTTAGCTTGGTTTACCAGTGCTAAGAAAACTACTTCACCAAAAAGTACAGAGAGTAAATAATTCCACCAAAGAAACAGTAGATTGCAAAAGGTGTAAGTGTTTTAGTCTGGAAATATTTAACCAAGAATCTAACAGACAAAAAAGCGGCAAATCCAGCTGCTATGGCACCTGCTAACATAGCTCCTCGAAGATGAGCCTGGGAAGCTGAGAGTAGGCCAGGTAGTTTAAGTAGTGCAGCAGCTCCGATTATTGGTGTTGCCAGCAAGAAACTAAATCTAGCGGCATCCTCGTGATTTAACCCAGCTGCTAGGCCCCCTGCCATTGATGTACCAGATCTAGAAATACCGGGTAGTAGAGCTAAAGATTGAAAAACACCAATACCAAAAGAATGTTTCCATTTTAAGCCAGCTATGTTTTTGTCACTTTGCACGGCGGTTTCATCTTTATTGCTGCCACGTTTTCTTAGTTTTTCAGCAAAGAATAAAATTACTCCATTAACAATCAGAAATCCAGCAGCTATTTGAGCGGAAGCAAAGAGGTTTCTTAAACCATCCTGCAAAAGTAACCCAAGAATGCCAGCAGGTATAGTCCCAATGACTAGCAACCAGCCAATTTTTGCGTATATATCTTTCGCATCCACGACCCTTGCTTTTAGTGACCTAAAGATACCTTTTATTATTCTGATCCACTCTTTTCTAAAGAAGTAAAATAGTACTAGCGCCGTAGCAAAATGAGTTGCAACCAAAAAAGTTAAAAATGCTGGGTCGCTTTGATTGATGTTCCATCCAAAAAGACTCGGCAGTATTACGGTGTGGCCTAAACTAGATATTGGAAAAAGTTCGGTGACTCCCTGGAGCAACCCTAATATTATTGCTTGAAATACGCTTACCATGTTCTTTAATAGGATACAGACGTGACCGTAAAAATAAAACACCTTAAAACAGTATTCTGTTTTAGAATAGTAGTACCGTTTTTGGAGAGGTGTCCGAGTGGTTTAAGGTGCTGCTTTCGAAAAGCAGTGTGCGGTTAAACGTACCGGGGGTTCGAATCCCTCCCTCTCCGCCAAATTGACACTTGAGCATTACCTATTTATCTGTTAAACTCCTCCGAAGTGTGAGTAATAAACTTCCAATTACAAAGAATAATAAAGAACGTACTAATCGCTCCAATGGGAGCGTTTTTTTTATAAAAAAAACAGCTATATTAACTCTTGAAGATGGTCAGATCTTCGCTGGTAGTGTCCCAGAGGGGCAAGAAGAAGCCATTGGTGAGGTAGTTTTTAACACCGGTATGACTGGTTATGTTGAATCTCTAACGGACCCATCATATACAAATCAAATACTTGTTTTTACCTACCCATTAATTGGAAATTATGGAGTCGAACCAGTAGACTTTGAATCAAATAAAATTCAAGTTAGTGGAGTAGCGGTAAGTGAAATTGCTATGCACCCTAGCCATGAGGATTCTAAATATAGCTTGTTAGAATGGCTTAAAAGCCAAAAAATTCCAGTCATAACAGAAGTAGATACACGTGCTTTGACCAAATATTTACGCTCCCGTGGCACCATGGTCGGTGGCATAAGTGAAAAAACTGTAGACGTCAAGAAACTAAAGATACAACCAAAAATAGTATCAATTAAAAAACCAGAAGTTTATAACGAAAAAGGGACCAAAAAAGTTATTTTAGTGGACTGCGGCGCCAAAGAAAACATCCTCAGATCTCTTATAAAACTCAATTTAGAAGTGAAAAAGGTTCAGTACGACTACGATTTTACTGAAGAAGAGTATGATGGCGTTTTATTTTCAAATGGACCTGGTGACCCAACCGATTATCTTCCAACAGTTGAAATAGCTAAAAAGGCAATCAAAGTTGGTAAACCAATCTTTGGTATCTGTTTAGGAACTCAGATTATGGCGTTAGCTGCGGGAGCTAAAACCTATAAATTATTGTTTGGACACAGAGGTCACAACCAACCATGTATGGATGCCCAGACAAACCGTTGTTATGTGACTAGCCAAAACCACGGTTATGCCATTGATGCAAAAACCTTACCCAGTGATTGGCGAGTGTTATATCAGAATCTAAATGATGGCTCAGTAGAAGGTATTGAACATAAATCACTGCCCTTCTTTTCAGTTCAGTTCCATCCCGAAGCACGACCCGGTCCTACAGACACAGAATGGCTATTTGAGAGGTTTTATAAGTCGCTATGAGCACTCGAGTAGCAAAAGCGCTAATATTAGGCTCTGGCGGCCTTAGAATCGGCCAAGCAGGCGAGTTTGATTATTCTGGTTCTCAAGCTATCAAAGCCCTAAAAGAAGAGGGTATATATACGGTTTTAGTAAATCCGAATATTGCCACTGTCCAAACAGATGGAGATATGGCTGACCGCGTTTATTTCCAGCCCCTTAACGTCGAGAAAGTTACCGAGATATTAAAACAAGAAAAACCAGATGTGTTACTTCTTAGTTTTGGTGGGCAAACAGCTCTTAATCTTGGTCTAGAACTTCATAATAAAGGCATATTAAAGAAACTGAACATAAAAGTTCTAGGAACACCTATAAAATCGATTGAAACAACTGAAGACAGAGCATTATTTAAAGAAGCTTTACAGGAAATAGGTGTTAATACTGCTAGAAGTATCGCCACCTATAATTTAGACGAAGCAGTGAAAGGTGCTCGCGAGATTGGCTATCCAATAATGATGCGCTCAGGCTTTAGCTTAGGTGGTCTTGGATCTGGTCGTATCGATAATGAGACCGAACTAAAAGAGAAAATAGGTGAGGTATTTAATGCGGTGCCTCAAGTTTTGATAGAGGAATACCTATCTGGCTGGAAAGAAATTGAGTACGAAGTAGTAAGAGACAGAGACGGAAATACCATAACTGTTTGTAATATGGAAAACCTTGATCCTATGGGAATTCACACCGGCGAAAGTATCGTTGTTGCGCCGTCACAGACATTAACAAATGAGGAATACCATAATCTTCGACAGATCGCCTTAAAAACAATTGATCATTTAGGGATAATTGGTGAATGTAATATTCAGTATGCACTTAACCCAAAAAATGGAGATTACCGGGTTATAGAGGTAAATGCTAGATTATCACGGTCTAGCGCGCTAGCTTCGAAAGCAACAGGTTACCCACTGGCATTTGTAGCTATGAAACTAATGCTAGGAAAGCGCTTATACGAGCTTAAGAATTCAGTTACTGGTACAACATCAGCTTTCTTTGAGCCAGCTCTGGATTATGTGGCTGTTAAAATGCCGCGTTGGGACCTTTCAAAACTAAAATCCAGCGAACATACCATTGGCTCTGAAATGAAAAGTGTTGGTGAAGTTATGGCTCTAGGCCGATCTTTCCCTGAAGCAATTCAAAAAGCTACGAGGATGCTAAATATTGGTGCTAACGGAGTAACGGACTACCCCTTCAATCTAAAAAATCCACTGGAAAAGATTGCTAAACCAACAGACTGGCGACTGTTCGCTATTAATGAGGCCATTAAGAGAGGGGTAAGTGTTGAAAGGATTCATGAATTATCTAAGATTGATAACTGGTTTTTGAATCATTTGTATGACATCCAAAAGCTAGAGACAAAAATCCAAAACAATAACCTCGACAAAGAATTATTAACTGAAGCCAAAGAAATGGGTTTTGCTGACCGCGTAATCGCCAAATTAAAATCGACTGATGAGAAAACCATTAGAAACAGACGTCTTGAACTTGGTATAAAACCGGTAATTAAACAAATTGATACTTTAGCTGGTGAGTTTGATGCCTCAACCAACTACTTGTATATGACATACCACGGTCAAACTAACGATGTTAAAAGTTTAGGGTCAAAGGCCATTATAGTTATGGGGTCAGGGCCATATTCTATTGGTTCTTCGGTAGAGTTTGATTGGTGTGCAGTTAACACAGTTAAAACGCTTCGCTCACACAAAAAGCAGACAATAATAGTGAACTCAAATCCTGAAACAGTCTCGACCGACTTTGATCGTTCTGACAGATTGTATTTTGATGAACTAACTCTAGAGCGTATGCAAGATATTGCAGATTTTGAAAACCCACAGGGCATAATAGTTTCGGTTGGCGGTCAGGTAGCAAATAATTTAGCACTGCCACTAGCAAAAAACGGCTACCCAATTATTGGAACTGATCCCTATCAGATAGATAGAGCCGAAAACCGACAGAAGTTTTCTGAAATGTTATCCAAGTACGGAGTTGACCAGCCGCTTTGGGAGGAGGTATCTACTCTCGAAAACGCTAAGAAATTTGCCAAAAGGGTCGGATATCCCGTTCTGATCCGACCATCATATGTATTGTCTGGTGGAGCTATGAACGTCGTTCTAAATGAAGAGAATCTAAAACAATATATTCAGGAAGCTGCTCATATATCCCCAGATTACCCAGTAGTTATGTCGCAATTTATTACTAATTCAAAGGAGTTGGAAATTGACGGGGTCGCAAAAAACGGCAAACTTCAGATTTATGCTATATCTGAGCATATTGAGAACGCTGGGATTCATTCTGGTGACGCTACTGTGGTGTTCCCTGCCCAGACGCTATACCTAGAAACTATTCGAAGAGCCAAGCTAATAGCTAAACAAATAATCCAAAACCTCAATATCACTGGTCCTTTTAACGTGCAATTTATCGCTAAAGATAACGAGCTTAAAGTTATAGAGTGCAACGTTCGAGCCTCTCGGTCCTTCCCTTTCGTATCAAAAGTTACTGGACATAACTTCATCTCTATAGCCACTGAAGCAATACTTGGGCTTGAGAATAACAATACTTATCAGACTCTGGAATACGATTACGTAGGAGTTAAGAGCCCTCAATTTTCGTATAATCGATTAAAAGGCGCAGACCCAGTTGCCGGCGTTGAAATGGCTTCAACGGGTGAGGTGGCATGCTTCGGTGATGATTTAAACGAAGCTTTTTATAATTCCTGGCTGGCCACCGAACAACAGATAAAGGGCACAACTCTACTCCTTAGTTTGCCTGATGGGCAAAAACACAAATTTGTCGATGAAGTAGCAGGCCTAATTAACCATGGATGGAAGGTCTTTACTACGCCTGGTACTCATCAATATATGAAAGAACGGGGGGTAGAGACCACAAAGATTTATAAGATTAAGGCCAAAAAAGAACCTGGGATCGAAGGTGCTATTCGAAATTCTAAAATCGGACTAGTCATTAATGTTCCTTCATTCACTGGGCTAAATGGCGATGGAACTAAAATTAGAAGACTAGCCATAGATAACCATATACCGCTAGTAACTAATGCAGAGACTGGACGGCTGCTTCTTCGGTGCCTGACTGATGAAACTTTGAAGAGCCGCAAGCCTAAAGCTTGGCAAGACTACCTAGATCGAAAACACCAATAGTATCGCTGGTATAATTATCTAAATAAGAGGAAAGATATGGCTGACGACTCAGTTTTTACCAAAATTATTAAGCACGAATTGCCTGCTTACAGGGTATATGAGGATGAATTAACCATCGCTTTTATACCGCTCCACCCTATAGCTTTGGCGCATGTACTGGTGGTGCCCAAACTACAGGTAGAGGCATTTTATGATTTGCCCGAGAAAGACTATGTAGCTTTAATGAATACTGTAAAAAAAGTGGCTTTTAGGATTAGAGAAAAAGTAAATTCTAAAAAAGTAGGCGTTAGGATCGAGGGCTTAGATGTTCCTCATGCACACGTCCATGTTCTGGCTTTTAACAATGCA